>Ga0315336_1003162_pt1 | contig 22785 bp, 21 predicted proteins | sample ASW5metaG_FD_204512 | JGI IMG/M metagenome (GOLD analysis project Ga0315336, IMG submission 204512) | Ammonia-oxidizing marine archaeal communities from Monterey Bay, California, United States - ASW #5 | ecosystem: Environmental > Aquatic > Marine > Intertidal zone | place: USA: California... | reverse complement strand
GTGGCATGACAAAAGAAGAGTTTGAAACTTGTACCAACAATGTTGAATTGGAAAATACTATTCTTCAAGCTCTTATTGCTGCTCAAAATGAATTTAATATCCAATCAACGCCCTCCTTTTTAATAAACGGTAATTTAGTGGAAGGAAATAAATCTATAAAAGAATTTAGACAAATCATTGATAAAATATTATCAGAATAGTTAATGATAAAATTTAATAAGCTTAAAGTGAAGGGCTTTAAATCGTTTGTTGAGCCAACAGAGATTATTATTGAAAATGGACTAACGGGTATTGTGGGCCCAAACGGCTGTGGAAAATCTAATCTTGTAGAAGCTTTTCGCTTTGTGATGGGTGAACTTTCTCCTAAACAACTGCGAGGAAGTGAGTTAGATGATGTTATTTTTAATGGCACCTCTGATCGCCCTGCATGGGATATAGCAGAAGTAACCATAGATCTTGACAACTCTGAGCGCAAGGCCCCGAGTCTTTTTAATCAAAATGATGAAATACAAGTAACACGCCGTATTTGGAGAGGTGAGGGTTCCGAGTACCGCGTAAACGGAAAAGAAGTTCGCCTTAAAGATGTACAACTTTTATTTGCGGATGCCTCTACGGGAGCAAGATCAACTTCCATGGTAAGCCAAGGAAGAGTAGGGGCAATTATTGCAGCTAAACCGGAACAACGCCGAAGCCTACTTGAAGAAGCAGCTGGCATTACAGGATTACATTCACGGCGGCATGAAGCTGAACTTCGACTAAATTCAACAGAAAATAATTTAGAACGTGTAAAAGATGTACTTGAAACACAAGATGAACAATTGGAAAATCTTAAAAAACAATCGAAACAGGCAGAGCGTTATAAAAATATTCAAAAAGATATTACTCGTGCAAGAGCAACTGTATTCTATCAAAAATGGCAAATAGAAAAAAATAAATTGGAAGAAACAACCCAAAAAATTTATAAACAAAATGGCCTGGTAGTGGACCAAACACAAGTAGTTGCTAAAATTAATATAGGCTATGAAAATGTGCAGCAATCCCTTCCTAATTTACGCTTAGAAGAAAATAAAATTGCAGCAGAATTACAGCGCAATTCTATTAATCTTGATAACCAGGAAAAAGAAATTGAGCGTGCTAACACAGCTATTGAGGAGATTCAAATACGCATTGAGCAAATTAAAAACGATAGCAATAGAGAAAAATTTTTATTTGAAGATGCTCAAGAAAACTTATCTCGTGTTCGTGATGAAAAATCATTGTTGGAAAAACAACAAGGGGATTTATTTGTTGAAGAAAGTAATGATGATTTGAATCACGTAACATCTTCAACAAAAAATAACAATCCCATAATTGATTACTTAAACTTTGAAGATGGATATGAAAAAGCCCTTGCTGCTGTTTTTTCTGATGAATTAATGGCCTCTATTAGTGATAAACATTCGTCCTTTTGGCGAACTCTACAAAGCAACAATCAGTCAAGTTTTTCAGAGGGGATTATTCCTTTTTCAACTATCATTAAAGCTCCCGATAACCTCAAAAAACGCTTAGAATATATAGGTTTTATTCAAAATAAAGAAAATATTAACGATCTTCAAAATAACCTTTCTGATGGTCAGATTTTGGTGAGTGAACTAGGGGAAATTTGGCGTTGGGATGGCTTTACCTCTAAAGGTAAACAAAGTGCATCAACCAAAGCCGTGTTAGAACAATTAAAAAACAGGCGCCTAAAACAATTATCTGCTGAAGAAAAACAATGGCAAGACATCATGATCACAGCACAAAAAAGAATTGATGAATTGCACGAACGAAAAAAAACATTGAATAATGATTTATTAGAAATGGAATCCATGCCTAAAAATATCTCTTCAGAAAAAACACGTTTACAAAATTTAATTACTGAAAATAAAATCGCTTATGATAAAGTTGCTGGAAAACTTCGTGACACGGAACAACAAGCTAATGAAATAAACAAAAAATTAAAATTAGAGGAAGTAAGGGTCAATGAATTACGAGAAGAAAAAATTCGCATTGAAGGCCTTATTGGAACATTAAATGAAACCATTCACCAACTAACGGATCAGGTGCGGGAAAGATTAAGCATAAAAATGGAGGCTTTATTTGAAGTAGCAAAAATTAATCCCAACAAAACACTTCCCTCATTAGAAGATCTAGAGAGAAAACTAGAACGTCTTATTGGTGAACAAGAACGTTTAGGGGGTGTTAATTTGTTAGCAGAGCAAGAAGGGGCAGAATTGGAAAAAAAGGTAAATATAATTAAAAAGGATCAATCTGATCTGCTAGCGGCAATTTCAAAATTACGTGAAGCCATTGACACATTAAATACTGAAGGTCGTCAACGCTTACTTGCTTCGTACGGTGTGGTAAATGAACATTTTCAAAGACTATTTGTTCAACTCTTCGGAGGAGGAAAAGCCTATTTAAAATTCACAGATGAAAGCGATCCTTTAGAAGCGGGATTAGAAATTTATGCAAGTCCGCCTGGAAAAAAATTGCAAAACCTGACACTAATGTCTGGTGGGGAACAAGCCTTAACCGCACTATCTTTACTGTTTGCTGTGTTTATGTCCAATCCAGCCCCTATTTGTGTTCTTGATGAGGTTGATGCCCCACTTGATGATACAAATGTTGATCGTTTTTGTTCATTGGTAGAAGAAATTTCTCAAAATTCTCTAACTAAATTTCTTGTTATTACACATCATCGAATGACCATGTCTAGAGTTAACAGATTATTTGGAGTAACGATGCCTGAAAAGGGTGTTTCACAACTTGTATCCGTAGATTTGGAGAAAGCTGTTCAAATAAGAGAAAATGAATAATAATAATGACAAGATTTCTGACTTAAAGAAAAAAATTAACAGTATCGAAAAAAGTCATCAATCCGAATCGATGTCTAAAAAAGAAAGTGGTGTTAGCTTTGGATTTAAAATAAGTACAGAGTTAGTAGCTGCTTTAGTCGTAGGTGTAGGTATCGGGCTTCTTGTGGATAATTACTTTAATACCAAACCTTTTGGACTGATTATTTTTTTCATTCTTGGTGCATTTGCTGGATTTTTAAATATTTATCGTGTAATGCGTCGCATTGAAAAACAATAAGAATTCAAATATCACACAGATATAAAATGTCAGCTTCAGGAGAAAATCACAGTCCACTTGAACAGTTTGAGATTACACCTTTTGTGCACTTTGAGGTGGGTAGTGTGGATCTTGCCTTTACCAATTCTTCTCTTGCCATGGTGATTACTATAGCAGTTATCACTCTTTTTTTAACTCTTTCTGTTAATACGCGATCAATTATTCCTTCCCGTGTACAGTTAATCTCCGAGCTCAGTTATGGTTTTATTGCACAATTACTAAAAGACACAGTTGGTGAGCAAGGGAGAAAATATTTTCCCTTTGTTTTTACTATTTTTATGTTTGTGTTAATTGGCAATATGGTGGGTATGCTCCCCTATAGCTTCACGTTTACAAGCCATATCATTGTTACATTTGCCCTAGCCGCGATTGTTTTTATTGGTGTCACTATTCTAGGTTTCGCCAAGCACGGTATGCATTTTTTTTCTTTTTTTGTTATTCCCGGTTTGCCCTGGTATATGTTACCTCTATTAATCCCTATTGAGGTAATTTCTTATCTATCGCGACCAATCAGCTTGTCTGTTCGACTTTTTGCCAACATGTTGGCAGGTCATACACTCATAAAAGTCTTTGCCATGTTTGTAATAACAATGCCTTTTTATAGTGGTGTTTTACCCTTAGCATTCATAGTTGCATTAACTGGTTTAGAAATATTAATCGCATTTTTGCAGGCGTATGTATTTGCTATCTTAACTTGCTTATACATAAATGATGCATTACATTTACATTAACAACTAAGGAGGATTTATGGAAGTAGAAGCAGCAAAATTAATAGGAGCGGGACTAGCCGTTATCGGTGTAGTAGGTTCCGGTATTGGAATTGGAAGTATTTTTTCCTCATTTATTGAAGCCGTTGGTCGTAACCCAGCTGCACGTAGTGAAGTTTTTACAATGACAATGTTAGGGTTTGCGCTTGTAGAAGCAATTGCACTATTCGCACTTGTTATCGCTCTGGTTATATTATTTACGTAATAAAAAATAAATTTTATAGTGCCACAGTTAGAACAAACAGAATTTTTTATTTCTCAGCTTTTTTGGTTGGTTGTGACATTCTCTTTCTTATTTATATTCCTATGGCGAATATCATTACCTCGAATCAGTTCTGTTTTGGAAAAAAGAGAAAGTAAAATTGATGATGATATTACATCAGCAAAAAAACTTCAGGCTGAGGCTGAGGAAATACAGAAACAAATTGATCAACAATTGCGTAATGCACGATTAGAAACATCTGAGTTAATTAAAACAGCTTCATCTAAATTTCAAAATCATGCAACTAAGGAATTACATCAGTTAAATAACAACTTAAGTAATACGATAGAAGAATCTGCAACTACAATTGAAAAAAATATAAAAGATTCATTAAAACAGATACATGATCAAACTTACTTGATTGCTAAGCTTACACTCTCAAAAATTTCTAATGTCCCAGTAAATGATAATGAAATTAAGGATACTGTCGACCAATTACAACCAAAAGTAATAAACTAATTATGTTTGTTGATCCGCAGTTTTGGGTTGCAATAGCCTTTATTATTTTCGTAGTTGCTGTTTTTAATCCTATTCGAAAAATGCTTGGCATAACCCTTAATAGTAAAATTCAGGATATAAAAAATAGTATTGAGGAGGCAGAAAATATTAAGAATGAAACGCAGAATACTCTCAGTGATTTAAAAAAACGCCAAAATGATGTTCAAATAGAAATTGAAAATATTCACAAAGATGCCAAAGAAAAAATACAGATTTTGGAATCGCAAGCTGAGGAAAAACTAAAAGAAAAAATTGATAAACGCAACTTATTGGCCACGGCTAAAATTGAACAAATGACAAGAGATGCCAGTGCCGCAATTCAACAACATATTTCACGAACAGCTATTGAAGCTGCCGTAACTATTCTAAAAAAGAAATTAGACCAAAACGAAAAACAAAATCTTATTAATCGATCAATAAAAGAATTAAGCTCAGTTTTTAAAAATTAATTTAGAATTTCCAATTGTTGCTTATCCAACATAAATCCAACAACAATTGTAATCATTTCGTCTACGTCTGGTATATTAATTGTTATCGTTTTGCTAAGATCCGTTTCGACAAATTCCTTAGTTTCTGTCTCCAAATTTTTGTTAAAATTACCTTCTGTGTAATAATATTGAATATCACGTAATTTTTTTTCCTTATCAAGAATGGCAAGATAAAATGGAAGGGTAATAATATTTTGTTCCTTTATCAGAGGCTTGACAATAAATAGGATCGATAAGGAGGCAGTGAAATTATTATCATTTATAAAACAACCCTTGGAAAAATTATAATTGTTTATTTCCGCTTTGTATGCAACATCATCTACGCTAATAGCGGAGGCATTAATTCTCAAATATTTTTTATGTTCAGCTGCAAATAAGACTGTGGGGCATTTAATGAACCCTTTTTTTGATGTCGACAGAGGGTTGGATCCACAACTAATCAACATCAAAAGCGAAATAAAAAAAATAATATTTTTCACTATACGACTTAATTAATATAAATATCAAAAGAAGTATATAGACACAAATCTATTAAACAAATAATTATGACATCAGATGTAATCAATATTTATCTTGCCGGTCCCAGGGGATTTTGTGCAGGAGTAGAACGTGCGGTATTGATGGTGGAAGAAGCCATTAAAAAATATGGAGATCCTATTTACGTACGTCACGAAATTGTTCATAACAAATACGTAGTAGAAGATTTAAAAGTAAAAGGAGCTATTTTTATTGATGAGTTAGAAGAAATTGAAGATCGTACACGGCCTGTTATTTTCTCTGCACACGGAGTTCCAAAATCAGTACCAAAAGAAGCAAAAAATTTAAACCTGCTCTTCTTTGATGCCACTTGTCCACTTGTCAGTAAAATACACCGTGAAGTGGAAAATTTTGAGCGGTTACACGTTCCCATCATTCTCGTTGGGCATCGCAATCACCCTGAAGTTATAGGTACAATGGGACAAATACAAACACCCATCTACTTAATTGAAAAAGAAGAAGATCTGAATAATCTTCCTATCAAAAGAGATCAAAAAATCGCCTACGTCACTCAAACAACTCTTTCTGTGGATGACACTGAATCCATTATACAATCTATTAAAAAAAAATTTACAAATGTAATCGAACCTCGTAAAAATGATATTTGTTACGCAACATCCAACCGTCAAAATGCAATAAAAAAACTTGCCTCGCGTTGTGATCTTTTCATTGTTATTGGTTCGCATAATTCATCGAACTCGCTTCGCCTTGTAGAAGTAGCTAAACAATACGGCGCCAAAGAAAGTATATTAATAGAAAATTTAGAAATATTTAACTTAAGCAAGTTCAAAAATCTTAATAATGTAGGTTTAACTGCTAGTGCTTCGGCGCCTGAAATATTAGTACAAAATTTTATTCAAATCATACAAAAGAAGTATAAAATAAATTTGCATGAGTCTGATTTTACTCCTGAAAATGTCAACTTTAAAATCCCTCAACAATTAAAGACAGTGATTTAGGGTATGGCTGTTTTTTCACCTGTGAATAAAGAAGATCTCTTATCTTTTCTTCAAAAATACGATATTGGAACATTAGAAAAATTTGAAGGTATTTTAGAGGGTATAGAAAACACCAATTACAAAATTACTACTTCAAAAGACATCTTTATACTCACAATCTTTGAAAAAAGAGTCAATACAGAGGATTTGCCCTTTTTTATTAATTTACAAAATCATCTTGCGCACAAAAACTTTAAGTGCCCTCAACCAATTACTAATAAAGAAGGCAAAAGCATCAATATTTTAAATGGGAAACCAGCAGTAGTAATATCTTTTCTGCATGGAAAGAAGGCAGGTGAAGCCACTCCTCAACATTGTCAGCAGGTAGGTAGTACACTATCATTCTTACATCAAGCGGCAAAAGATTTTAAACAACAAAGAACAAATGGAATGCATCAATCACAATGGAGCAATCTCTTTGGTGAATGCCAAGGCATTAAAGACCATCCATATATGGATTTAATTAAACCTATTGAAGAAGAACTCCTTTACCTGGATCAACATTGGCCAAGAAATCTTCCTCAAGGCATTATTCACGCTGATGTGTTTCAAGACAATGTTTTTTTTAAAGACAATCAGTTTTCCGGATTAATAGATTTTTATTTTGCTTGTTATGATTTTCTTGCCTATGACATTGCCATCACTGTCAACGCTTGGTGTTTCAATGATAAAGGAAAATTTGATAATGATAACTTTCAATCATTGATTGCTGGTTATCAAGTGAACAGATTACTTAGTCATGATGAAAAACAATCAATGCCTGTCATACTACGAGGAGCTGCAATACGTATATTAATTACGCGATTATATGACCAACTATATCATCCAGCAGGTGCTTTTGTAATTCCTAAAGACCCTTTAGAATATTTTTCTATTTTACAATTTCACCAAACTCATAATTTTTTTGAGGTTAATATATGAAAATTACGGTTTACACGGACGGCGCATGCTCGGGTAATCCTGGTATAGGAGGCTGGGGTGCAGTCATACTAATAGAAGATACAAAGCCAGTTCACCTGCACGGTGGTTCAGATCATACAACCAATAATCAAATGGAATTAACCGCTGCAATTGAAGCGTTAAAATATTTTTCAGAATCATCCACTCTTAATTTTTTTACAGATAGCAAGTACGTTAAAGAAGGAATTGAGTCATGGGTACATAACTGGAAAAAAAATGGATGGAAAACGACTTCAAAAAAACCTGTCAAAAATAAAGAATTATGGAAGGAACTTGATGCACAAATAACCAAACACACCATCAATTGGGAATGGGTAAAAGGACATGCTGGAAATGTTCACAATGAAACAGCTGATTATTTAGCAAGAAAATTTATTGAAGACAGGTAATGCACTCTAATATTATTATAGGTATTTTAATATTATTATACTGCATTTTTCCTCATTCAATATTCGCTAAAGAGGAATGGGTACTCGATAAAGAACTATCCACCATTGGTTTCGAGATACCAATATTTTTAGCCAAAAACGTTCGTGGACAATTCACTCAAATAGAAGGGCTCGTTGAATTAGACCTTGAAGCAAAAGAAAATAATAAAGCAATTTTCTCAGTTGATATCAACAGTATTGAAATGAATTATAAAAAATACAGGAATTTATTGCTCAGCAATGTATTTTTTAATGTAAAACAATTTCCCATTGCCTTAGTTGACACCAAAAAATTTTCCTATGAAAATGAAAGTGAATTAGAGATCTTGGTTGAACTTTCTATAAAAGGAGTTACCGAAACTGTTCCCCTTCAACTTGAGGTCAAACGTTTAGCGGAAGAACTAGTGCAGATTAAAGGAAAATTAGAATTCTCACGAACAGCTTTTAAAATTGGAATAGGAAAATGGTCATCAACAGCCATTCTTAAAGATAACGCCTCTATTGAAACAAACTTATTTTTATTTAGAGAATAATACTTACATTGTTGCACCAATGACCCAAGGATTAAATTCATCATCCCCGTAACCATTGATTTCACTTTTTGTTAATTTTCCAGAAGCCGTACTGAGAATACGATGGGATATTTTTTCACCTATTTTGATGCAGTGACTGAACTTGCAGAACCTCCCCCAACAATGATATAATCAAATTTAGACTTAGTCATTAAACATAACTAAAAAATAGCATTAAGCTCCTTGTTGCTGGAATAAATATTTCTCCAAGTTTGATATCTTTTTTCAAGAATATCAATTTTATTGACATTAGGATTGAAAGACTCTTTTACGTTTATTTTTTTAATTATTGTATCCTTATTAGATATATTATTATCAACAAACATTGCTAATCTTGCAACTCCTAAAGCAGCGCCAAATTCACTTTGTTCACAAACTGATAAATTACGATTTAAAATTGATGCCAAAAGGTCTAACCAGAAAGAACTTCTAGACCCTCCTCCTACCATAAATATTTTTTCAAAATTATTATTTACTTTTAAGATTGAGTTAACACCATCTAGAATTCCAAAACTCACACCTTCAATAACGGCATATTGCATTTTTGTTGCATCAGTAGTGGTTTTAATTGCGTGAAAAGACCCTCTAATATGCGGATCATTATGTGGTGTTCTTTCTCCAGATAAGTAGGGTAAAAAAAATGGAGCATTTGAAATTGCCTCTTTCTCAGCATAAAAACTTTCGACATTAGCAAGACTGTTCTGAATAGAAGTATTAGTAACTGAACAAATCCAGTCTAGGCAATTACTTGCACTTAACATGACTGACATTAAGTGCCATTTATTCGGTAAACAATGACAAAAAGAATGGACGGCATCACCTGTATTGCTTAAAAAATCTTGAGTTGGGGTAAAAAAAACACCCGAAGTACCAAGTGATATAAAAGACTGATTTTGCTCAGTAATTCCCATACCAACAGCAGCAGCGGCATTGTCACCCGCACCTCCAACAATCTTTACATTATGATTAAATTGAAATTTATCTTTAAGTTCTTTTTTTAATATTCCTGTTTCCTGATTTCCTTCAACAAGATCTGGCATATGTTTTTTTTCTAAAAATGAACATGATAAAAGTTCATCAGACCATTTTCTTTTCCTCACATCTAACCAAAGAGTTCCAGATGCATCTGACATTTCAGAATAATACTCTCCTGTTAAATAAAAGCGCAAATAATCTTTTGGCAATAAAACTTTACAAATTTTATTAAAATTTTCTTTCTCATTTTTTTTTAACCAATTAATTTTAGGTGCTGTAAAACCCGGCATAGTAATATTTCCTGATATTGCACGAACATCATGACTTTGATTTTCAAATTCTATACATTCTTTATGAGAACGGGTATCATTCCATAAAATGCATGGCCTTATAACACTGCCCGAGTTATCAGTAATTGTAGCTCCATGCATATGACCAGAAATTCCTATAGAAATTGTTTCTGAAAATTCCTTTCGTTTTTTTGATTTTAAATCTTCCAAACATTCAATTGTTGCACCAATCCATTCTTTTGGATTTTGCTCGCTATATCCATCCTTTGGATTTTGGACAGTAAGAGGTGAGCTAGATGTTGCTATAATATTTTGTTCATTATCAACAAGAATCATTTTGACTGAGGATGTACCTAAATCAATTCCAATAAACATTATTACATTCTATAAAAAATTTTTATTTTTTAACCAAAAATATTAGCAATATGATTAATAGTTACTTATAAGTATACTTATGGGTCTAAATTTTGGAGTTTTTGGTTCGGGTGCGGTTTTTAACCTATGCCATGGTCCGGCATTGAGCAATATTAAAAATGTAAAAATTAAATCAATTTTCGATGTTGATAAATCTAGAGCAAAAGAAGCTGCTGATAAGTGGAAAATTGATAATGTAGTATCTGAACATGATGATATTATTAATGATGATGAAATAGATGCAGTAATAATTGCAACTCCTAATAACTTGCATCATGAACTTACAATTAAGTCTGCAAATAAAAAGAAACATATTTTTTGTGAAAAACCTATTTCAATAAACTTACAGGAAGCTAATGAAATGATTGTTGCTTGTGATGAAAATAAGGTTCAACTGCAAATAGGTTTCAATCAACGATTTTGGAGTCAAGTTCAAATAGTTAAAAGATTACTAGATATGAATTTTATAGGTAAAATTCATTCTTTTAGAACAATATATTCTGAGAAATATTCTGTTTTTCCAGCAGCAACTCCATATAGATATATTTTAGATCAATCTGGAGGAGCTACAATAATAGATTTAGCAATACACCGAATAGATATGATTAGGTATTTATTGGGTGAGTATAAAAGTTTAGTTGCAGAACTTAAACATAGTGAAATTCCAGCTAAAGTTGATGACAATGTCCATATACTACTTAACATGGAAAATGGAGCAGTTGGAACTATTGCCTCAGATAGATACTCACCCGCTATAGGTGATGGGACTGATCTTTACGGTTCTGAAGGAGCTATTCATTTTAATACTGAAACTATAAATCCATTTCATGCAGTTCCTTTAGCTGTATACACGGAAAAACCTTTAAGTGAAATTCCAGATTTTTTAAAAAACAATTACTATCCAGATGCTTGGTGGAAAGAGTTTAAGGGTGGTTGGATAACTGTTAAACCTGAGAGAACAAACCCATATCAAAAAGAATTACAAGGATTTTGTGATAACATTTCATCTAATAAAAATGTATTTGTAAATGGTATAGACGGTTTAAAGGCATTAGAAGTTGTATTTGCTTCTTATATATCAAAAAATGAAAGAAGATGGGTTGATTTTCCAATTCCTAAGAACACTCTTTTAAATATTCCAAAATATTCATGAAAATTGGAATAAGTACAGTATTATTAGATAAAGAAAATTTAGATATTGTTTTTAAAAAAGTTTCAAACAGTAATTATGATTGTATTGAAATTAATGCTGAAACTTTGCCTTGGGCAAAACCACATATTGACAATAAAACAACAACTAAAGAACTTGATAGGATTAATAATTTAGTAAAAGAATACAATTTAAATATATCGTCAATTGGAGCGCATATAGATTTAAGTTGTTTAGATGTTGATTTAAGAAATCATAATGTAAGTTATGTAAATAAGTGCATTGATCATGCAAACTACTTAAATTCACCAATTGTACATATTTTATCTGGTGAATTGATTAGTGAAGATATGAAAAATAAACAAACAGATTTATTTTATAATTCAGTTGAAAAGATTTTAAATTACGCCGAAAAAAAGAATATTAAAATAGCGATAGAAGCAATCGTTGGGCATGTTTTTCATTCGCATTTAGACTTTATTAATATTTGGAAAAAAATTGATAGTGAAAAAATATTTGTAAACTATGATCCAAGTCATTTTGAGGCTCAAAAAATTAATTTAGATGATACTTTAGATCTTTTAGCAAAAAAAATAATTCATGTTCATATAAAAGATGCAATGGGATTATACCCATATTTTCAATTTCCCCCAATTGGTAAAGGAAATATTGATTTTACAAAATTAATTACAAAATTAGATAAATTTGGTTACTCTGGTGCCTTATCTGTGGAGTATGAAGCGCAGGTATACGGTTGGGAAAAAGAAAATGATGAAATTTTAACGGAAAGTTATTCAATAATTAATAATATTGTTAAAAATTTATGAAAAAAAAGCACTTAGGAATTGATAAAGGTCTGACAAACTATGGAGATAAAGAATTTTCAAAATTTCTTAGAAGATCTTTTGCTAAATCCATGGGTTATACAAACAAATCATTAAATAAACCTATAGTTGGAATTTGCTACACTGAAAGTGGTTTTAATAATTGTCATAGAAATTTTCCAGAAATTTTAGAAAGTTTAAAAAATGGTATTTTATCTAATGGCGCATTACCAATTGTATTTCCAATGATTTCTCTTGGTGAAACTTTTTTAAATCCAACTTCCATGATGTACAGAAATTTAATGTCAATGTGTGTTGAAGAGATGATAAATGCACAGCCCATGGACTCAGTCATTTTGCTTGGTGGTTGTGACAAAAATATCCCCGCACTAATGATGGGTAGTTTTTCTACGGATGTTCCATCTGTTCTAATGGTTCCAGGTCCGATGATGACCGGTATGTATAATAATGAAAGAGTTGGTGCATGCACAGATTGTAGGAGATATTGGTCACAATTTAGATCAAATGAAATCTCCAAAAAAGAAATTGAGAAAGTAGAAAATAATTTAGCTACTACCTCAGGAACCTGCCCTGTTATGGGAACTGCAAGCACAATGGCAATTTTATCTGAAGTATTAGGTGTTATGCCAATAAATTCTGCTACTGCACCTGCTGTGCACGCTGATAGATTAAGAATAGCAGAAAATACAGGTGAAATTGCTGCAACAAAAATATTACAAAAAAAAATTACTCCTAAAAATTATATAAACAAAAAATCTTTTGAAAATACTCTTAGGGTACTGTTTGCAATATCAGGATCAACAAATGCATTAATACACTTAACCGCAATGGCAAGGAGATTAAATATTAAGATTGATTTAAAAAAAATTAATAAAATCTCAAATGAAACTCCAGTTCTTGTTAATTTGAAACCCGTTGGAACAGGCTATATGGAAGATTTTCATAATGCAGGTGGGTTAGATAGTGTGCTTTACGAATTAAAAAATAGTTTAAATTTAGAATGCAAAAATTTAGAGGGAGTTTCATTAAAAGAAAGATTAAAAAAATTTAATAATAAACAAACAAACAGATCTTATATTTTTTCCAAAGAAAAGCCTATTAATAAGCAAGGTGGAATTGTCGTCTTATTTGGAAGTTTAGCACCTGAAGGTGCTATTTTAAAAAGAGCAGCTGCAACATCAAAATTATTAGAACATGAAGGAAAAGCCTTAGTTTTTACTTCCTTAAAAGATTTATCAAATCGAATAGATGATCCAAATCTAAAAGTTTCTGAGAAAGATATACTAATTTTAAGAAATGCAGGCCCTTCTACTGACTCTGGTATGCCAGAAGCTGGCTATTTACCAATTCCAAAAAAATTAGCAAAAAAAGGAGTTAAGGATATGGTAAGAATTTCTGATGCAAGAATGAGCGGTACAGCATTTGGAACTATCATTTTACATGTTACTCCTGAAGGAAGTAAGAAAGGACCATTATCAATTGTTAAAACAGGAGATAAAATTAAGTTATCTGAAAAAAATAAAACAATTGATTTAATGATAAGTAAAAAAGAAATACAAAAAAGATTCCAAAAATTAAAATTGAAAAAAAATCAATTTTCTCGTGGTTATAAAAAGCTATATTTAGACTCGATTTTACCTGCTTCTGAAGGGTGTGATTTTAATTTTCTATAATTAATAATTATTTTTGCTCTTTAATATATAAAGTGTAAATTCCAGAAACTGTAATAACTAGTCCTCCAATTAACGTGGGGACATCGGGTAGATCGTCATAAAATATGTAACCTAAAATTATTGCCCAAAAAATTAGAGTGTAATGAAATGGTTGAATAATACCCGCTCTAGCCAAACTTAAAGCAATGATTTGAAAATACAGACCTAAAGAAAAGAAAAAGCCTATAGCTATAAAAAATATTAATGATAAATTCATTAAAGGCTGCCAATAATTATACCCTATTATTCCCATTAATATGATTCCTACTATTGATGTGTAAAATAAGCATGTTTCATTCGAGTCTTTTTCAGAAGCTTTTCTAGTTACTACTTGATAAATGCTTAGAAAAAAAGCACCTGCAAGTGGGAGTAATGACTTAGGATCAAATATTGATAAACCTGGTCTCATAATAATCAAGACACCAATAAAACCGATGAAAATTGCAATCCATGTTCTAAGAGAAACATGCTCTCTCAAAATTAAGGCAGATAAAGCTACAACTATTACTGGTGTAAGAGAAGCTATACTATGAACATCTGCTAGCGATAAATAACGAAATGCCAATATAAAACAGCCTGACTCAACAATAGACAAAACACTTCGCAATAATTGAATTTTAATATTGCCCGACTTATAAAAAGTATAATTTTTTTTTCTTTTTGCCTCAACTAAAGATAAAACTAATACAAAACAATATTTTATAAATAATAATTGAAAAACTGAATGATAGATAACAGCCGTTTTTTGTACAACATCTAATAGAGAAAAAGAAAAATAAGCCATTACTGCAAACAGCATACCTAAACTCTCTAATGATTTAAATTTTATCAAAATATTTAAAAATTTGTATATATGAAGTTATAAAAATCATTTTTTAAATCTGGTAGTCCACTAAATACTTGTGTCATTAATAGTGCGGTCATATTTTTGGAATTATCTACAAGGAAATATGTTGCAGCCGCGCCCGCCCATCCAAATTCCCCAACACTTCCTATATTGTCAGCCTTTTCTACATCCATCATAACCCTAAATCCAAGACCCCACCCATAGGATTCCAAGTCATTTTCTTCCAGCATCTCCACATCAAAGTTTCTAATTTCAAGAGGAAAAAAGGATGATTTAAGATGATTGGTTGTCGCCATTTTTAACATTGAATTCGATATAATTTTAGTCCCTGTTTTCGTCTTTCCTGTGAGAAGCATTTGAGCAAACTTACTATAATCCTCCAAACTTGAAAATAATCCGTGGCCTCCCCGAGCGTATGTTGAAATATTGGTAGGATAGCCATATTTGCCAATTTGTTGAGGACTTGAGGAGGGTTCATTTAATTTTTTATGCAGAGGATCATATTCATAAGACGTCATTAATCTGTAAAGATTTTCGGGAGTGACAGAAAATCCCGTATCTTGCATTCCCAAAGGCTTGAAGATTCTTTTTTCTAATTGTGTTTGGAGTGATTCTTCTGTTACAATTTCTATAATTCTAGCCAAAACATCTACAGATACACTGTAAACCCATTTAGTGGATGGCTGGTGCAAGAGAGGGATTGCTGATAACAAATTAATTTCTTCCTCCAAAGTGGTGTCAGAAGAATGAAACAAACCCACTCGGTCGTATTCCTTTGCAACGGCATCTCCCAAAAAATTATAAGAAAATCCCGCTGTATGCGAAAGCAGATCTTTAATCGTAGGCATATTTTTTATATCAACAACATTGGAAATATCACTGTTGTTATATTTAAGAACCTTAAGGTTTGAAAACTGAGGCAGATAATCAGTTATCGCATCTTCCAAATGTATTTTATGTTCTTCTATAAGTTGAAGAATGACAACTGACACAATGGGTTTCGTCATTGACCAAATTCGATACAGAGAGTTACTAAGAAGCGGTTTTCCAGTTAGCAAATTTAAACATCCTGCTTTACCCTGAAACGCTTTTTCTCTGTGCGTAATTTTCCATTCCACGCCAGGGTATAATCCTTTTTCAATATATTGATTGATTATGGACTGTAATTCTTTCACTATTTTTTATTAATTGGACTTGTTATGTTGATGATCAATTACATGAAAAACGACATATTGCAAAAAGAACTTATTCTATGTTTAATGATTAATTGTCTGTGGGAGAATCTGCTAAAAAAAATATTCACGAAGATAGGACGTTTTTGATTTAAATTAAAATAAGCTTAATACGTAGCTCGACCACCACTAAGGTCAAATACTGCCCCTGTAGTAAAAGAATTTTCTTCCGAGGCCATCCAAGCTACCATTGAAGCTAACTCATCCACTTTCACAAAACGATTACGGGGAATTTTGGAGAGCATATAATCAATGTGTTCTTGAGATATTTGATCAAAAATTCGTGTCTTTGCAGCAGCAGGCGTTATACAATTTACAGCAATATTATTATTAGCTAACTCTTTTCCTAAAGATTTTGTTAATGCAATTACCCCTGATTTTGCCGCACTATAAGGCATTGCATTGGGATTACCTTCTTTTCCAGCAATAGAAGCAATATTGATAATTCTACCATAATTATTTTTTTTCATCACAGGCACAATGGATTTACAACAATAAAAAACACCACTTAAATCAATATCAATAATTTTTTGCCATTCTTCAATTGGATATTCCCAAGTTGTATAACTAGGGCCCGCGATACCTGCATTATTAACCAAAATATCAATCCTCCCAAATAGCGATAAAGTCTCTTTCGTGGCTTCTTCAATTTTTTGAAAATTTGTAACATCAACAATAATTTTAGTAATATTTTTTTCTTCAACAGACAAAAGAATTTTCTCATCTATATCCCAAATAACTACTTGGGCTCCCGATACCAAAAATCGCTTTGCAATAGCTAGGCCAAAACCTTGTGCTCCCCCAGTCACAACAGCAACTTTGTTTTTAAGATTTATATTATTCATTTAATAGTAATGTATTAAACGCTTCTATAATCTTTTTTTCGGAAAGTAACTCCGATAATATAATTTCTCGCGGATAATTTTTGCCATATACGATATTAAAAGGAATCCCAAATCGTTGATATTGCTGAAGAAAACTTTCTATAGCACTGCTGGGCTTTGTCCAATCTCCTCTTACCTTAACGACATTATTTTTAGAAAAAAGGTCTTGAATAGATTTTTTTTGAAGAACATTAATTTTATTAAATTGACAAGTTGCGCACCAATCCGCAGTTATATCAACAAAAACAATATCATTTTGACTGATTAACTGCTTTAAGTTTATTGTCGTGAGATCAAGCCATCCGGAATCATCCTTTAAATTATCAGATTTAAATACTGCAAAATTAGGCAAACTAAAAAATATAACCAAAGTAATAATGAAAATAAAAGTTTTGTATTTAAAAAAGTAAATAAGAGACAAGTATCCAATGAATAAAATAATAGTAACTGTTATAAAATAATAATTATAGTGATTGAGCAAAACATTACCGATCCATACCAGGGTAGCTACTAACAAACATCCCAAAAAATATTTCAGGTATTGCATCCATGGTCCCGGCTGAGGAAAAAATTTTATTAATTGAGGAAATAAGGAAACGAACAAATAGGGCAATGCCATGCCAACTCCCATAGCAACAAAAATTACAATCATAATCATTGAAGATTGTGTGAAGGCAAAGGTAAGGGCAGTACCGACAAAAGGAGCCGAGCATGGTGTCGCCATTAACGTAGCAAAAAAACCATTGAGAAAATCTCGTGTATAATTATTTTTCGGTATTTGATTAATGATGCCTGCGCTCATAAAACGCGGGATCGATATCTCAAATAATCCAAATAAATTAAAAGAAAAGAATGCTAAAACAAATGCAATAATCATTAAAAAGATAGGCTGCTGAAATTGCATTCCCCAACCTACGCTTACTCCTAAATGACGCAGTAGAACAAAGAAAAAAGCTAATAAACCAAAGGAGCAAACAATACCAAAGGATGTAACCATAAAACTCATGCGGATAGAGGATGGGTGCTCAATATGTTGAAGCATCGATAATAGTTTTATGGACAAAACGGGCAGAACACAAGGCATGCCATTGAGAATTAATCCCCCCAACAAAGCAATCATAATAATTATAAAAAAAGAGGACATTGGATACTTTGAGACATTTGATGTTTCTACTTCTAGAGGAGCGGTAAATAAAAAACTTCGATTGTTATCAGTAATAACAAACTCTGCATCAAACTGTTTGGCATTTATTAATTTTTTATTAAAAATAAAAGTAGCTTCTAAATGTTTAGCATTTGCGGATAAGGAAATAATTGGTTCAATAACTGGTAATCCAAAGTCCGTATGTAAAAAAACTTTAGGATTTTCAAAAAATTCTTTTGCAGCCACCTTTGCAATAAAAGATACGATTTTTTCATTTGCAAAAGATTTAATATCAATATTTTTGAGAAAACTAATTTGTAAATTACTCTTCGGTAATTGAGACAAAGTTTTTTCTATATTATGTGAATGCGCTGTGAGCAATTTTTCTCCCACAGGAATGAATAATTCTAAATGTGCTGATCCTGGAATGCAAATATCTTTACAAGTTAAATAGGTAACATCTAAAACAACTAACGTTGGTTGTGAAAAATCTTCGAGAGTGAGATGTAAGGGAAATATAACATGATTAGAATATCCAATGGACTGAATGCCTAAAATTTCAAATTGCTCGGGTGTTGGCCATAAAATTTCCAATGATTTAATGTTTGTAGAATTCTTCCATATAATTTCCTGGGGAAAGCCTCCATCACCAGGAGATTGCCAATACGTTTTCCATCCTTTCTGTAATTGGTATTCCAAACCCACATAAATATTTTTTGAACTATCATTGTGGGATATGGGTGAAATTAATCGTACCTGTGATTCGTTACCACTGCTCCAATCCGACTGCAAAGCCCTAAGGGATGTAAAGGAAAAAATAATAATAATGAAAAATAAATATTTAATTAATCGCAACATTGTCTTAACTTTTATTTAATTTGATATAAGTACTATATATATGTTAACTATTGAAATCACAAAATTGATGCGAATATAAATACAATATGAATTTAACTGGTCAAATTATAGTCTCTATGCCCTCTCTTGAAGATGAGCGGTTTTATAAAACAGTTATTTATATCTGCGCGCACTCCTCTGAGGGCTCAATGGGTATTATTATTAATAAAAAAATAGATTATGACTTGTATCCTGATTTACTTCAACAACTAGGTATTGATAAGCCCCTGAATAATAAAAAATTATTTATTCGTTATGGTGGACCGGTTGAAAGCGGAAGGGGGTTTGTGCTGCATTCGGATGATATGATGAGAAAAGAAACGCTCAATATTGACAAAGGTGTCGCCCTTACTAGTACTGCAGAATTTTTTGATGACTTGTCGAAAGGCAAAGGTCCAAAGAACTGTATTTTAGCTTTAGGATACGCGGGTTGGCAACCGGGACAGTTAGAACATGAGATTATGCGAAACAGCTGGATGTCGTTATCCGTTGATAATAGTTTTTTATTTGATGATGAAGTATCCAGAAAATGGTCACAAGCCTACAAACTAATGGGCATTGATCCTAATAGCTTGTCATCCGAATCAGGACGAGCTTAAATTTATTTAAAGCTCCTTCCCATAAACTATCTTCCAGAGCATTTTTGTATTTAGGAACACAACCCCAATCACTAACAGTATTGTCTTTGATCTCATTTTGAATAAAAATATTAACAAATTGTTGATATAAATATCCTTTTTGCAGTTCTAAAAAATTCTTTAATTTAGTGGTTTTTTACTATCGCAATGCTGCTGCTATGTTGCCGCCATCGATAGTTAATACGTCACCTGTGGTTTTTTTTGCCTTAGCTAATGCAACAAAACCTTTTGCTACATCTTCGGCGAAAACTTCTTGCTCCAAAAGATTGTCGGACATGTATTTTTTTTTGGATACACCTCGTGATATTGCTCGTGAAGTAATCATTTTATCTGTAACTATTCCTGATCTTATTCTGTCAGCATTTACTCCGTTTGCTCGTATTCCATACTTTCCATACTCTAGGGTATACTGACGCATTAAAAAAAATGTCGAAGCTTTGGGTATTCCATAAGGGCCAAAGTTATTTCCAGGATTTACAGATTGTTTAGAGATGTTATATAAAAGTACACCTTGTGTTTTTTGAGTTAATAAAATTTTTATTGATTCTTGCGATAAATATTGATGAGCATAAAAATTCAAATCAAAACTTTCTTTAATTATCTCTTCTGAAACAGTCCCTATATTGCCTTGCCATGCAGCACCTGCGTTTGAAACTAAAATATCCATACCTCCATAAGTTAAACATATTTGCTCAAAAGCTTTTTGAACATCCAAAAGATTTGTTACATCACATCTAATAATTTTAGCATTTTTTGCAATTTCCTGAGGTGTATTTTTTATATTCAAAAGATTATTCTCTAACAAAATAACTTCTGCTCCTTCATTTAAAAATTCTCTTGCTGTTGCTAATCCTATAGCTCCACAACCTCCACTGATAACAACGATATTTCCAGTAAAAGGTTGGCGAATTATACCTTTAAGTTTATCTTGCTCAAGTGACCAATATTCAATCTTAAATACTTCTTTTTCATTGATTGATTGAAATTTACCAAAAGATTCTGCCTTTGATATTACATCAACTGTGCACTCAGCTAAGTCAGAGGCTATACTTGCTTCTTTCAAAGTTCTTCCAATTCCAATGATTGCAAAACCAGGAATAAAAACAAGTCTTGGATTAGGATCTAACTCTTTAGAATTAGGCAAGTATTTTTTATTTCTTAAAAAATATTTTTTATATTCTGATTTAAATTTTTGTATATTATTTTTTATTGTTATTTCAATTTGTTTTCCTGTTTTTTTACGTAAATCAATTATTAAAGGTTTAGGTTTTATACGTATCACGTGATCAGGAGTAATCGGTCCGCGCTGAGTGAATTTTTCTAATTTAGGATGATTTAAGTATTTAATAATATTTTTATTTGTACGAATATTAAGAATCCATTTTGTATAACTTCCATCTTCTTCTTTATGAAATAGATATTTTCTAATTAATGGTAAAAATAAATTAGATTTTTTTTCTATAGTTAAATTTTTTTTAAGGGCTCTCCTAGTTATTATCTTATTGGGAATCTTTTGTAATTTTTTTTCTGCTATGGAAACTAGTTTAATCATTCGATCATAACTTTCTTTTGCCGAATTTCCAAAAGTGAATATTCCGTGCTTAAGTAAAATTAAACCAATAACTTTGGGATTTTGGGTATAAACTTTATAGGCTATTTTTGCTAATTCAAATCCTGGTATTACATAAGGAACAATGCCGACATTATCCCCAAATGCATCTTGACAAATTTTAATATTATTTGGCTGATCAATTAAACTCAAAATTGCACTTGCATGTGTATGGTCAACATAAGTGTGCGGTAAAAATGCATGTAATAAAGTTTCAACCGAAGGATTGGGAGAAGAGGAGTTGAGTAAACATTTTCGTTGAAGGTTAACCATGTCAAAATCATTAAGTTTTTTAAGATTAAGGGTTGCCTTAAGAGGGTTTAGCTCTACTGCTGGTAACCCTGGATATTCAATTGAGCCCATATCCCAACCACTACCCTTAATATGCATTACATCTATTTTTTTATTAAAAATATTTTTAGAAGTTGTCTTAAGAGATGTATTACCTCCTCCATGTAACACTAATGTCTTTTCCCTCCCTAATAAGTGAGTGGTGTAAATCCTTAACGCTAAGTCTTGAGCGATATGATTGTTTTTATATTTTTTAATATACTTTTTTTCTTCTATTGAATTCCACTTATTTTTCATTTTGAATATCTAAAAAATTTTTATATAATATGGTTGCAAGATTATTCATATCTTTCATGTTTTGTGCTGCAATCGTCTCAAATTTACTTAATGCTCCCTTTCCTAAACTTTCCTCCAAAGCATTTTTGTATTCAGGTACACACCCCCAATTTCTGACAGTATTATCTTTAATCTCAATGTGAAATTGTATTCCATAAGCATGATCTTTATATTTAAAAATTTGATATTTGGTTAAGGGCGAAGAGCCAAGTAACGTAACATCATTGTTCCGTTCTAATCCCGCTACTTCATAGGAATGCCACTGTAACGCTTTAATAGAATTTGGAAACCTAGAAAATAAATGGTCTTTCTTTTTTTCTTCTCCCATCTGAATATCTAAAATGCCAATTTCTGGAGGCGATGACTTGACAACTTTTCCTCCTACTACCTCTCCTAACAATTGACATCCTAAGCAAAAACCTAAAAAGGGCTTCTCTAATTCAACAACAAATTCCTTAATCTTTTTTTTCTCCTCAACTAACCAAGGATAGTCTTTTTCCATCCAGGTATCCATTGGACCGCCCATGCAAAACATTCCATCAAACTGCTTAATGTCATCAGGTATCGTTTCTCCCTCATCCAATTCAATAGTGGTTAAATCAAGCCCATCTTTAATCATCAAATCTTTGATGTACCCAGGTGTCTCGCAAGCAATGTGTTGTAGAATAATTATTTTCATAAAACTATGTTGAAAAATTTATTTATCAATTGATTGTTCTAAAGCAAGTAAGCGTTTTTTTAAAGTTAAACCTCCCAATCCTGAAAAACCTCCTAGGTTTCCATCACTGCGAACAACACGGTGACAAGGAACCAACAATAAATGGTTATTTTGTCCGCATACATTTCCTACATATCGGG
>Ga0315336_1003161_pt1 | contig 22788 bp, 23 predicted proteins | sample ASW5metaG_FD_204512 | JGI IMG/M metagenome (GOLD analysis project Ga0315336, IMG submission 204512) | Ammonia-oxidizing marine archaeal communities from Monterey Bay, California, United States - ASW #5 | ecosystem: Environmental > Aquatic > Marine > Intertidal zone | place: USA: California... | reverse complement strand
GCTCTTTGTAGTGCGATCCGCCCAAATCGGCTCCAGAGATATCCCTGGCACTTCCCGTCAAAAGCCGCGGTATTACCGTCTCCTGGGTCGCAAACCTTGTTCGAAATACCTGCTAACCCACGGTATTGTCGACTCTATTGCGCTCGTCTCCAAAGCAAAGAGAAAAGCTGCAGACTTGTTGGCGGAGAGGAAGGGATTCGAACCCTCGAAGGGCGGTTAGCCCTTACTCGCTTAGCAGGCGAGCGCCTTCAGCCACTCGGCCACCTCTCCACCGGCTGTTCTACAAAGGCGTCGAAGAGGTGTCAATGAAAGCGCGGCATTGATTTGGAAAATTAGGAACTTAGAGCACGATATGAGGGCCGAATTCGATTTTAGTGGCTTGCGACCCACTCCCGCGCCAGTTTTTGCGCTTCGGCTATTTCTTTATCACTCATCAATTCAGCCATTTCGGCGCGTTCAACCTTTGCCGCTTCGTATCCGCGCAACGCAGCCAGATTGAACCACTTGTGGGCAACCACATAGTCGCTTGGCGCGCCATTGCGCCCTGTTGAATAGGAAAGTCCCAAGTCAAACAGCGCGCCTGCGTCGCCCGCTTCCGCCGCTGCTTCGAATTCTGCAAGGTCACTGTCACATTGACCCATAATCTGCTCCCACCGTTGTCCCGGCGGACCGCTCCGGCAATTTTCCACCTGCCGCCAGATCGGTACTTGCCCTCCTTGAAGTGGGAGGACTTATTGTTTACCGGTTTCCACTGTCTACGGTTAAGAATATGGCTCTTTTTCTTAATTATTCCTAAAGGCCGCAGGTTGAAAAACCGCAGATACCGGCTACTTTTTGTAGAATTTTAAATTTTATCCGACTTGGTTAAGCGGGAAACCACGGGATGGGTTCACGCGTCCAGTTTTGCCCGCAATATTTCGTTCACTACTTTCGGGTTGGCCTTGCCTTGGGTCGCCTTCATAACCTGACCAACGAAGAAGCCGAACAACTTATCTTTACCGCCACGGTAGTCCGCGACCTTATCGCTATTGGCGGCCAGCACATTGTCTATTTCGGCTTCGATAGCGCCCGTGTCGGTGACCTGTTTAAGCCCTTTATCCTCAACGATCTTGGCTGGATCATCACCTGTGTCGAACATAATTTCGAACACATCCTTCGCGATCCGACCCGAAATTGTACTGTCGGCAATCAGATCGAGCAGAGCGCCTAAGTTGTCAGCCGAAACGGGCGATTCTGAAACATCGAGGCCAGCCTTATTCAAAGCCCCGAACAGTTCGCCGGTAACCCAGTTAGCCGCCATTTTGGCGTCCCGCCCAGCGGCAACGTTTTCAAAAAAGGCGGCGTTCGCTCGTTCGGCCACCAATACGTCCGCGTCATAGGTCGACAGTCCAAGGACGTTCACGAAACGAGCTCTTTTTTCATCGGGCAGTTCGGGCAAATGTGTAGCTAATTCGTCTACCCATGCTTGTTCGAACTCGAGCGGCAACAAATCCGGGTCGGGGAAGTAACGATAGTCGTGGGCTTCTTCCTTGGACCGCATGCTGCGGGTGACACCTTTGTTCGCGTCGAACAGACGCGTTTCCTGGTCAATCTCACCGCCGTCCTCCAGCACATCAACTTGACGTTGGGCTTCATAGAGGATCGCCTGCTGAATAAAGCGGATGGAATTGACGTTCTTGATTTCGCATCGAGTGCCATAGGGCTCGCCCGCACGGCGCACGGAAACATTTACATCGGCCCGCATAGAACCCTGTTCCATATTGCCATCGCAGGTGCCGATGTAGCGCAAAATGGTCCGCAACTTGCGCACAAATTCTGCGGCTTCTTCAGAGGAGCGGATGTCCGGTTCGGACACGATCTCCATCAGCGCAACGCCCGAGCGGTTCAGGTCCACAAAGGTTTTAGACGGGTGCTGATCGTGCAAGCTCTTACCCGCGTCCTGCTCCAGATGCAGCCGAGTTATCCCAACCTCTTTGATGACCCCTTCGGGCATATCCAGGATTACTTTGCCCTCGCCCACGATGGGGTCCAAAAACTGAGAAATCTGATACCCCTGAGGCAGGTCGGCATAGAAATAATTTTTCCGGTCGAACACCGACTTCAAGTTGATCTTTGCCTTCAACGCAAGACCAGTGCGTACGGCGAGCTCGACACAGCGTTGGTTAATCACCGGCAGCATGCCTGGCATAGCGGCATCGACGAGGCTTACTTGAGTATTGGGCTCGGCGCCGAATTCGGTTGCTGCACCTGAAAAAAGCTTGGCTTCAGAAGAAACCTGAGCGTGTACTTCAAGCCCGATCACCAATTCCCAATCGCCCGTGGCGCCGTGAATGACATCAACCATATCTATTCCCTCCACCATTTGTCTGGTCGGGCGGAAAAATCGGCTGCGAGTTCAAGTGCACGGCCCGTGCGAATTACGGTTTCCTCGTCAAATGGTTTCCCGAGCACTTGAAGGCCGAGGGGTAAACCGTCGCTGCTAAGACCCGCGGGAACCGAAATACCCGGCAGGCCGGCGAGGCTGGCTGGCACCGTGAACACGTCGTTTAAATACATGGCAATCGGATCGTTCGATTTCTCGCCCTGCCCAAAGGCCGGGAACGGCGCAGTCGGAGTGAGAATTGCATCCACTTGCCCGAAGCATGCCGTGAAGTCTTGGGCGATCAGTGTGCGCACTTTCTGCGCCTTCAAATAGTAGGCGTCATAGTAGCCAGCTGACAACACATAGGTGCCAATCAGAATCCGACGGCGTACTTCGGTGCCGAAGCCCGCACTGCGCGTCTGCTCGTACATATCGATCAGGCTTTCGCCTTCTTCGCGCAAGCCATAGCGCACGCCATCATAACGCGCCAAATTGGACGACGCTTCAGCAGGTGCGACAATATAATAGGTCGGCAAGGCGTATTTGGTTTGCGGTAGCGACACGTCGATAATCTCGGCACCCGCATCCTTCAGCCATTGGATGCCTTTCTGCCACAGTTTCTCCACTTCTTCGGGCATACCGTCAATCCGGTACTCTTTGGGAATACCTATCTTGAGACCTTTGACACCCTGGTCAACAGCCGCGGCAAAATCGGGTACAGGCATGTCGGCAGACGTAGAGTCTTTCGGATCGTGGCCGGACATAGAGCCCAACATAAGAGCAGCGTCCTCAACCGTGCGGGTCATGGGTCCGGCCTGATCGAGGGATGATGCGAATGCAATAATGCCCCAACGGGAACAGCGGCCATAGGTGGGCTTTAATCCGACGATGCCGGAAAAGGCTGCGGGCTGGCGAATGGATCCGCCCGTGTCCGTGCCAGTTGCAGCCAGCGCCAAGTGAGCCGCAACAGCCGCTGCGGAGCCACCCGAAGAGCCACCAGGCACCAAGGGCGTAACATCACCATCGCGCCGCCAAGGATTGACCACCGGACCGTAAAAACTGGTTTCGTTGGATGAGCCCATGGCGAATTCATCCAAATTGGTCTTGCCCAGGAACACGGCCCCATCCCGTCGCAAATTGCCGGTCACGGTTGACTCGTAAGGCGGATGGAAGCCATCCAAAATGTGACTGGCAGCCGTTGCGAGCACACCCTTCGTGCAAAATAGATCTTTGATCGCAATCGGCAGGCCGTCCATAGGGCCGGCGTTTCCTGCAGCGCGGCGTGCATCCGAGGCATCAGCTTCCGCGAGCGCTTGCTCGGGCATCTCGGTGATATAAGCGTTCAGCGCCCCCGCCTTGGCCATTGCGTCCAAGTGAGACTCTGTCAGTTCCTTTGACGAAAATGCTTTATTTTCAAGGCCTTCTATGGCTTCCCTTAGAGAGTATTCTGTAAGATCTGCCATCACTCGATTACCTTCGGCACAACGTAAAAGCCCATTTCCTGCTCGGGCGGATTGGCCAATACATCGTCCCGGCGATCCCCGTCCGTGACGGCGTCTTTGCGCAAGGGCAGGGTCATATCGGCAACGCTGGTCATGGGAGCAACACCTTCGGTGTCGACTTCGCCCAGTTGCTCGACCCAATCGAGAATATTGTTGAGCTCGGCCGCCAAGGGTTCGAGCTGATCTTCCGGTACCGCGATCCTCGCCAGATGAGCGATCTTCGCGACGGTGGCTTTATCGACCGACATGTGCGAATTATGCCTGTGTGATGGAAACAAATTTTAAACGGACCAAAACGGGAACTGCCCCGCGCAAAACGCCAAAAACCCGCAGAAATCGGCGACCTTTGGCGTCAGGTCCGGGCGGAACCTAGCACCCGCCATGGTACTCTGCAACCCCACCGAATTGTCCGCTCTGCTGCCCCCTGGCTCACGTCTTCTGGGTCTTGATCTGGGCACCAAAACCATCGGGCTTGCCTTGTCGGACGCGACGCTTATTGTCGCAACACCTCTTAACACCTTGAAAAGACAAAAGTTTACCAAAGATGCTGCGGCCCTTCTGGCGATCATTGACGGGGAAAATGTAGGCGGTCTTGTTCTCGGCCTGCCCATCAATATGGACGGCAGTGAAGGTCCGCGCTGCCAATCGACTCGCCAGTTTGCCGCTAACCTGTTGGAAAAAAGGGAAATTCCCATCGCTTTTTGGGATGAACGTTTATCGACGGCTGCGGTGACCAGGACCTTGCTGGAGGCCGACGCATCCCGCAAACGCCGGAGCGAAGTGGTCGACAAAATGGCGGCGGCCTACATTCTCCAAGGTTTGCTGGACCGGTTGAAATCAGGCTAATCAGCAGGTGCACACGGATTGAACCGAATTGACGGAAGGTTGAGGTCGAAGCAAGGCTCAGGTCTTGCCGGATTGGTATTCGGGCCCTATAAGAGTGTCTTTAATGACTGGACTTGCTCGCACAGATTTTCATCATCCTCACCTGCTGGGGATTGAAGGGCTTTCCGCTTCCGAAATTCAAACCCTGCTTGATTTGGGCGACCACTATGTGGACCTCAATAGGGGTGACGTGCCGGCCGAGCCGCTGCTCGCAAACCGCACCCAGATAAACCTATTCTTCGAAAATTCTACCCGCACCCGAATGTCGTTCGAACTGGCCGGCAAGCAGTTGGGCGCGCGCGTGGTCAATATGGTGGCCGAGGCTTCATCGATCAAAAAGGGCGAAACCCTTTTGGACACAGCGATGACTTTGAACGCCCTCCACCCGGATGTCCTGGTGGTGCGCCACCGGGACTCGGGCGCGGCTGCCTTGCTTGCCCAGAAAATGAATTGCGCCGTCGTGAACGCGGGCGACGGTAGTCACGAGCATCCGACCCAAGCACTACTGGACGCGCTCACCATCCGCCGCCGCCGGGGCAACCTGGAAGGTCAGACGGTAGCCATCTGCGGCGACATTTTGCACAGCCGGGTAGCGCGCTCGAACATACACCTGCTGGTGACCCTGGGCGCCCACGTGCGCTTGGTGGCACCACCGACCTTATTGCCGCCGCTGGTAGAGCGCATGGGAGTCGATGTCTATCACAACATGCATGAAGGCCTTACCGGCTGTGATGTGGTGATGATGCTGCGCCTCCAAACCGAGCGCATGAGCGGCTCGTTTGTGCCATCCGCCCGCGAGTACCTGCACTACTATGGTCTCGACTACGACAAGCTGGCAGCCGCCAAAGACGACGCATTGGTGATGCATCCGGGCCCCATGAACCGGGGGGTCGAGATCGACACCGACGTCGCCGACGACATCAACCGCAGTGTCATCCGCGAACAGGTCGAGATCGGAGTCGCCGTGCGTATGGCCTGCCTTGATGTGCTGTGCCGCAATCGCGGCAAACCGCGCACACAAGATACGGAGGATGCGGCATGACCCCGTCTGCTCTCCCTCCTGCGGCACCAAGCGGCCCCACTTTGTTCGCGAATGCGCGCTTGCTGGACCCGGCCAGCGGCCGGGATGAACACGGTGGTTGTTTAGTCAACGATGGCTTGATCGTCGCCCTGGGCGCCGACGTAACGGCAGCAAACGCCCCGCCGGATACGGTTGTCGTCGACTGTCAGGGGAACTGCCTGTTCCCGGGCTTGATCGACATGTGCGCAACCATTGGCGAGCCTGGCGCCGCCCATAAGGAAACTCTGGTTTCGATCGGCGATGCCGCTGCCGCGAGCGGCATCACAACAATTGTCAGCACCCCGGACACTGAACCTGTGGTGGATGACATGGCCCTGGTCCAATACATCCAGCAGCGGGCCGAACTTATGTCGGCGGTTCGCGTGCGCCCCATGGCGGCAATCACAAAGAACCTCAACGGCGAACAGATGACTGAACTCGGCCTGTTGGCTGAGGCTGGCGCGGTTGCCTTTACCGACGCCACTCGCGCGGTCGCCGATGCAACCGTCATGCGACGGGCCCTCAGTTACGCGAGCGCCAAAGGCCTGCTGATTGTCCAGCACCCGGAAGAGCCGTCACTTGCGGAAGAAGGCTGTATGAACGAGGGTGAAGTATCAACACGGCTTGGTCTTAAGGGCATTCCGGCGGCCGCCGAAGTTATCATGATCGAGCGCGATATCCGCCTGGTTGAGCTGACAGGTGGGCGCTATCACGTGGCCCAAATCTCGACCGGCGCTGCCGTTGATGCGGTGCGGCGGGCGAAGGCACGCGGTTTGCCAATCACAGCCGGTGTCGCACCCCATCACTTTGCGCTGAACGAAACGGCGGTCGGAGAATATCGCACGTTCGCCAAAACCTCGCCGCCCCTGCGCACGGAAGATGACCGCTTGGCCGTGGTTGAAGGCATTGCCGATGGCACGATTGATGTGATTGTCAGTGCCCACGTACCCCAGGGGGTGGAGAGCAAACGCCTGCCCTTTGCCCAAGCCGCCCCAGGGATCGCCGGCTTGGAGACTATGCTGCCGCTGGCACTGGAACTCGTGCATAACGGCCACATTTCGCTGCTCGACCTGTTGCGCACAATGACCGCGCGCCCAGCTGAATTGCTGGGCCTGCCCGGGGGCCGTCTGATCAAAGAGGCGCCCGCGGATCTGGCTCTCATGGATTTGGATGCCCCCTGGCAAGTGGACGCGAGCCGCTTCCGGGCCAAGTCGAAAAACACACCTTATGACGATCGCCCCGTGCAGGGCCAGGTCTTGCGGACCATGGTTGCCGGGGTCACGGTGTTTGATGCTCACGCGCAAGCGGAGGCCGCCGAGTAGTTTATGCCGGAGCTGTTGGGGGATTTTTCTTTTACGTGGCCGTTCGCGCTCGGGTTACTGGGCGGTTATTTGTTTGGCTCAATTCCCATGGGGCTTTTGCTGACCCGCATGGCCGGCCAAGGCGATATCCGACAGATTGGTTCGGGCAACATTGGCGCGACCAACGTTCTGCGCACAGGCAAGAAGGGCATCGCCCTTCTGACCCTGTTGTTGGATGTGGGGAAGGCGACCACCGCGGTTTTGATCGCGAATCGCTACGGCCCTGACATGGCGATTTTTGCGGCTGCCGGTGTGGTTTTGGGTCACATGTTCCCGGTGTGGTTAAAGTTCGATGGTGGCAAAGGCGTCGCAACTTCGCTCGGTGTCATGCTTGGCCTCGCCTGGCCCGTCGGGCTGATTATGCTCGTGATTTGGCTAACGTTACTGCTCACACTGAGATTATCGTCCTTGGCGGCGTTGACCGCAGCGGTTGCCACCCCGATTGCCGCCAAATATTTGGCGACCCCTCAAATATTCGAATTTTCTATTGCCATGGTCACGCTGGTAATCCTGCGGCACTGGCAGAATATTATTCGCCTGGCAAACGGCACCGAACCCAAAATCGGTGGGAGCACGGAGTAGAATATGATTACAGCGTTAGACCAACCAATGCGACAGATCGCGACCGATCAAGCCCTCTAGTTTCAAAATATCATCGCGAAACTCGGCAATCAAATTCTGCCGGGCAGCTTTAGGCATACCAACTTTGTCAATATTCCATTGCTTAACCCGCTCGGTAATTTTAAACCGGCGATCTGGCGGTACTATTTTTTGATAAACCGTTTTCAGAGAACCAGGCTGCTTGATCAGTACGGTCAGGAACCGGCTGCGAGTCACTCCCGACACATTATGGCGGGTGGTTAAATCGCCTTCAAAGTCGTCGTCCACATCGAGAAATTGATAAATGTTCCGCAGCATGCGTTCCGGTTCTCTTTCTAGATCGTCATACAAATAGACCCGAATTTGGTCGCGCGGAAAGGTCTCGTAATAACGTTCGAGTTGCCGGTGATAAAGACCCGCGTCTTTATAACCCCACAAGGGTTCCCAATTGTCGTGTAGCCGTCGGGCTTCGAGCGCAAGCCCCTCGCTGAAATCGGCCGTCGTTTCGCGGCCATCCCGGACACAGTGCATGAATGCCGAATACGCCCGCTCGATCGGATTCCGCAATAATGCGATCAGCCGGGCGTCGGGGATCGACTTGTGTATGCATTCCGCAACCCAGGGGTGATAAAGATAGAATATCGAAGCCTCGCCAAGTGCTGTTTCGGTGGTAACGGGGTCGAACAACGCCTCGTAGGTCCGGCGATCGTGAATAGTTCGGGCGTCCGCCTCTTCATCGCCTGGGCCCTGATGCTTGGGCGGATTTCCTACCCAAGCAAAGAAGTGCGGCTCCTTTTCATCGGACATGAAGATCGACGGATGCATGCGCAAATAATGGTAAAGCGACGTGGTTCCGCATTTAGCCGCGCCGATAACCAGGAAGTTGGGCAATGTCATCATGAGCCCTGCTTTGAATAGCCTGCACGTGAGACTCAGGAACGGAAATATTTGATTTGGCTAATCCGGCGCTACATTGTCAAACCCTACCGGTAATAAGGTTAACTTAGGGTGAGTGATTTTGTTAGCTTCGATAACGATTATAGGCTTGAGGGCGAGCTCCCCTGTAGTCTAACTAAAACATGTGCGATCGCGCTTGCTTAATTGAAGAGAAGGAACAACCATGACCGAGATCCACGGCCCTACGTCCCACACCTATTACTCACAGCGTCTGCGGTTGCATTACGTGGACTGGGGCAACGATGACGGCAAACGCCTGTTGCTGGTACACGGTGGAATGGATCACTGTCGCAACTGGGATTGGGTGGCGCAGCGGTTGCGCGACCAATATCACATCATTGCGCCCGACCTGCGCGGCCACGGGGACAGCCAATGGATGCTAGGCGGCTCCTACGGCATGCCCGAGTTCGTCTACGATGTTGCGCAACTGCTCCACCAGACCAAGCACACGCCAACACACATCGTCGCGCACTCACTGGGTGGCGCCATCGCGCTTAGATATGCGGGTCTGTTTCCGGAAACGGTCGAGAAACTGGTGGTGATCGAAGGGCTGGGCCTCAGCCCCGAGAAGGAAGCCGAACTGGCCGCCCGCAGCACCGACGAACGCATGCTCGAATGGGTCGAAACCTGCCGCAAAATCTCGAGCCGTTCACCGAGGCGGTATCCCAGCCTCGATGACGCTTATAAACGCATGCAGGAGGAAAACCCCCACCTGCGGCCCGACCAAGCCCGGCATTTGACCATACACGGCGCCAACCAAAACGAAGACGGCACCTACAGTTGGAAGTTCGACAATTACGTCCGCGCGTGGCCGCCCTTTGGCATGCCCGAAGAGGCGGTCCATAAATTGTGGTCCAACATCACCTGCCCCACCCTACTGATACGCGGCACCGAAAGTTGGGCCAGCGACCCCAACAAAGATGGCCGCGCCGATCACTTCCAGAACGCCACCGTCGCCAACATCGAAAACGCCGGCCACTGGGTTCACCATGATCAGCTCGACATATTTATGGACCTGGTGAACAATTTCTTTGAGGGGTGAAAGAGATCGGCAAGCAGCTGAATTCGTTGCGGTCTTAAACCACCCGTTGAATTGCACTGACTTTATCCTCGGTGCCTGCTTAGGGTATGATTACCGGCACGGCAAACTGCCAGGAGGGGCGCCATGACCCGGCATTCAGATGACACCCGCGAAACGATTTCGGGAATTCCGCTAAAATCTGTCTACAGCGCGGAGGACCCGCCTGAGGATCAAATTGCGGCGGTCGCCGCCGGGCCCGGAGTGGCACCCTATGTGCGGGGCGCTTATGCCGGCATGTACCGAACCAGGCCTTGGCGTATTTTCCAGATCAGCGGCTACGGCAATCCGGAAGACGAATGCGAGCGTATTAAATTTCTCCTGTCCCAGGGTGAAGATGGCTTCATCATGGAGCACGATCGCACTTCGGATCACTTATACGACGTCGATCATCCGGAAGTGATCGCGCGGCAAGAGGACGTCGGCCTGACCGGCGCCGTGATCATGGGTGTGAGGGATTATGAGACAGCGCTCAACGGTATCCCGATCGAGAAAGCCTATGGCCACCCGGGGGGTGGTGCGGTCCAGCACGGACCCTTTGCGCTGGCGTGTTATTGGACCGTGGCCAAACGACGGGGGTTGGATCTGGCGCGCTTGGCGGGCACTGGGCAGAGCGATTATTTCCTGACTTACCTCGGCTGTTTGAACAAGCAACAGATACCGACCGACGTGGGTTTGCGGTTTAACTCGGACATCATCGAGTTTTGTGCAGAGCATCTGCCACGCTGGGTTCCGGTCTCTATCGCCGGCTACAACGGTGCCGAATCCGGTCTCAATGCCTTTGAAGAACTTGGCGCCCTGTTTGCCAACGCGGTCGAATACTTGGACGACATTAAGCGCCGGGGAAAAATCCCGATAGAGGTTGCGGCCCAAGGCGTTGGTGGGGTCAGCTTTCGGGTCAACATGGATTTCTTCGAGGAGATCGCCAAAATTCGGGTGAGCCGCAAAATGTGGGCCGATTTGCTGAAGTCCCGCTACGGCGTGACCGACGAAAAGGCAGCCCGGTTGCGTATCCATGGGCTTACCGCAGGCTCGTCCATGACTTACCAACAACCCTTGAACAATATTGTACGCGGAACCTTGATGGCACTTGCCGGAGTAATGGGTGGGGTTCAATCCCAGGGCGTGTCCGGCTATGACGAATCTTTATCGATCCCGTCCGAGCATGCTCACCAAATGTCGGTTCGCATTCAACAGATCCTTCAGGAGGAGACCAATTTGACCGCAGTTGCCGACCCCTTGGGCGGTTCTTATTTGGTCGAGAGTTTATGTACCGAATTGGAACAGAGGGCATGGGCATTTTTTGACGAGATTGAAGACCAGGGCGGGTTCCTCGCCGCCCTTGATAATGGTTGGTTGCACGATCGCGCCCATCGGAACCAGTACCAGTTGATAGCGGACATGGACACCGGCAAGCGCAAAGTAGTCGGCGTTACCGATTACGATCATGACATCAGCCCCTATGAAGTTGATGGGTTTGTGGGCACAACGGATGCTTTCGAGAAGGCGACAAAGCGGCTGAAGGAGCTGCGCAGGTCCCGTCACAAAAAGGCGGCAAGCGATGCAACCCGCAACTTAGAAGCCGCTTGCCGTAGCGACACAAATCTGATGCCAGCGATGATGGAGGCTGTTGATGCCGACGTGACCTTGGGCGAAATCGGTAACTTGTTCCGCGATGTTTATGGCGACTGGGAAACGCCGATTATGGCATGAGTTTTACTTTGACGCCGTTCAATTCACCCTCAGGTCTGCTGTGCAAGCTTGAGTAGCCCGGCGAAGTCGGCTTCGTTGGGGGTGGTTTCAAACCGGGCAAGGTCCGGCGCCAAGTGATCCCAGGGTGGTGCGGTGGACGTCCAAATATTTGCTACCAATTTAAGTCGCTCAGGTTCATCGAAACTGGCCGCACTGATGCCCTGAATTTGGGGAAACATGTCAGCCTTGGCCGCAATTGGCGAGCCGCATTCCGGGCAGAACCCGCGATGAGTTTTCTGGCCACTGGTGCCCGTGTCTTGGTGATATTTGGGCTGGCCTTCAGTAAACTTTAGATCGGTGGCGTCGAAAACAGTATTAACCGCGCCGCCAGCGCCGGTTGAGCGTTGACACTCGCGGCAATGGCAAATCCATGTGAACATAGGCGCGACCGGGCTTTCGTACCGTATGGCGCGGCACGCACATCCCCCGGTATAGGATTTGGTCATGGCGATCTCCTTGTTGCCGGGATGTGTCGTTTCGCAGGCACTTAGCTTTTCCCAAACTTGGGGGAGCGCTTTTCAACAAATGCCCGCATGCCTTCGCGCGCATCATCCGATAAAAATAATTCGACTTGGGTTTCAAACTCAAAGCTCTGAACGTCTGCGGCCGAGCCGGTCGCGCCCAAATAAACACCTTTTTTGATCGCGGCCAAAGCAGCCCGTGGGCCCGCCGCCAGTCTGGTAGTAAATTTCTCGACCTCGGCAGAAAATTCCTGCGCCGGAAAGACTTTGTTGACCAATCCCAGACGAAAGGCCTCGGCCGCGTCGATGCGATCGCCGGTCATCATCAGCTCCATTGCCTTGGCCGTACCGACCAAGCGCGATAATGACTGGAAACCGCCCCAATCCGGCACCAATCCGATTTTGATAAAACTTTCGGCAAAGATTGCGGCGCTGGACGCGAGGCGAATGTCACACGCGAGCGCCAAGTTTATACCGGCACCCGCCGCGGGGCCGTTGACCGCAGCCACCACCGGTGGCTGGATATCTCTTAACTGCTGCAAAATTTCGCCGGACACGGCGACCCGGTCACCAATTACCGTGTCGTCGTTTTCGTCCTGCAAGGCAACCATGGACCCGACGTCGCCGCCCGCGCAAAACGCCTTGCCGGCTCCGGTTATGACCACACAGCCGACATCGTCGCGCGCTGCCACCCCACGCAGGCCATCCAACAACCTTTCCCGCATGTCGCCCGAGAATGCATTCATAGCGTCGGGCCGGTTCAAAGTGATAGTTGCCACGCCCTGTTCGACGACCGTCAAAACATGCTCTTCTGACCTATTTTGCGGCAATGTTTGTTTCCCCTTGTCTTCACTGATGGCCTAATCCTAGCGGGGATCATCGTCAGTGAAAACCATACTGAGTTTCGGCCAATTCAAAGCCTGCCCCCGTTTGATCCAGATCAGAGCCACGGGTCGCGTTAACCCCAACAATCACTTCCTTTATTTTCCGGCAATGTACGTTGACCTGACAAATCGTGGGGAGAGAAACCATGACCGAGCTGAGCGACTACCAGAACAAATACGAGCACATCGAACTTGAACGCGAAGATGGCATTCTTCAGATGAAAATTCATTCCGGCGGCGGCGAAGTATTGTGGGGTGCGGGTCCCCACGACGACATCGGCCAATGTTGCCTGGATATGGGGCGGGACCGGGAAAATAAGTGCATCATCCTGACCGGCACGGGCGACAGCTTCATCGATAAAATCGACGGCGGGAGTTTTGGCAAGATCGATCCAGCAGTGTGGGACATTACCTTCTATAACGCCAAGCGATTGCTGATGAATTTGCTGGATGTGGAGGTGCCGATTATAGGGGCGGTTAATGGTCCCGCCACCATCCACGCCGAGTTGGCGCTCTTATCCGACATCGTCATTTGCTCGGACAACACTTACTTTCAGGATGACCCCCATTTTCCGGCTGGCCGGGTGCCGGGCGACGGTGTTCACGTGGTTTGGCCCCTATTGCTGGGCTACAATCGGGGCCGCTATTTCTTGTTAACTGGACAAAAAATTCCAGCCGACGAGGCCCTACAACTCGGCGTGGTGAATGAAGTTCTTCCCCAAGAGCAATTGCTGGATAGGGCTTGGGAACTGGCGCGGGACATCGTCAAACGGCCGCCGCTGACTATCCGCTACGCGCGGGTCGCCATGGTTCAACACTTGAAAAAGTTGATGCTCGACAATCTGGGCTATGGGCTAGCCTTGGAAGGGTTGGCTGGGATTGAGTATTGGCCCACTGATCGCTGATTCCGTTCTACGGGGGTTAAGCGGCCAAACCTGCTTTGATTAGGCCCTGGCGGTGATGATCCGCGTCGGTGTCGTTTTTATAGTGGAGGCCGGCCATGTAGTCGGCGACGGTAAACGACGGCTCCACTTCCAGAACTTTGGCCGCGCAGGATTGTGATTGCTCAGCGTCATCCAAATACGCTGCGCTGGCGGCCATTAATGCATAGGTATTTGCGTCAGGCGCGGCATTTTTCTTCAAAGCCTCCAGCGCGTCCTCATAACGCCGCGCGACAAAGCGCGCCCGGCCCAAATGGGTCCAATAGCGGTCTGGGTGAAAAGGATTGAGCCGTATCGCTTTCTCAACCCACTTGGCGCCTTCATCGGCCTCCCCCATCCACGTGAGCAGCTCACCTTTTTGGACCACGATCAAATCATGATTAGGGCTGAGTACGAGCCCCCTTTCCGTGTGTTCCTTCGCTTTCTCAAGATCATTTTGAAGAATTGCGACACCTGCCAGCAGGCGGTGACACTCCGGGCCGGATTCGTCTATTGAGTACGCTTTATCAATCTCGGCTAATGCTTGCCCGATGACATCATCGAGCCCGGTATCGAAACCTCGTACCCAGGCCTGCCCAAGCGTACATGCCTTCCACGCGTGGGCGTCGGCGTAGTTGGGATCAAGCTCGATCGCTTTGTTCAAATTTTTCAGCGCCTTGGCATTATCTTCGGCGGTGAAGTTGTGATGGTGAATTTTACCGCGCAAAACATAATCATAGGCCTTCATGTCACACGGCAGCGCACGGGTCGCCCGCTCAGTACGATCGGCCTCCAACCGCCCCGGCAGAACGGCAACAATCGCCCGGGTGATCTCGTCCTGCAATTCGAATATGTCCTGCAGTTCGCGGTCGTAACGCTCGGCCCAAATCTGTCGACCGCTTTCACTGTCGACGAGTTGAACATTGACGCGAACACGATTTTCGGCACGACGAACGCTGCCCTGAACCACGTAATGGGCATCTAGATCCCGCCCTACGTCTTGAACCTTCACGGCCTTCCCTTTGTAGGTGAAGGTCGAATTGCGGGCGATCACCGAGTGACTGGAAAAGCGCGACAGCTCGGTAATGATATCTTCGGTGATGCCGTCCGCGAAAAAATCCTGCTCAGGATCGTTGCTCATATTCTCGAAAGGCAGGACCGCGACAGATGGCAACTTCGCTTCGCGCTCGGGTGCTGATTGAATATCGACCACAAGCGTGCTGGCCGATGGGGTATCTGCAACTGCGGCGGACGAAGTTGCGCGTCCGCTAAAAATTTTGCGCAAGAGCGGCGCCGTAAAACCAAGCAGGACCGCCGCCGCAGCCAAACCGGACAACGCCGCCTCGTTTTCGACAAACCACGACAATATGGAGTCTAGTCCGCTCACTTAGGCACCCCCCGGTTGCCACAAATAGAAGTCGTCATTCTATCGACAGACGCGGCAAAGCGGGAGTCGGTAATCCACAAAAATTGACATAAATTAGCTGTCATTCAGTCATCTTTGGGTCCACGGCGCCTGATATCCAGATATGGCGTGCCGTCCTTGTGGGTATAAAACGCGGGCACGCCGTCCATGCGGGCAACAAGGTCAATGTCGGGATATTGACCCACATCCTCGTCGTTACGGGTGCCGATCTCAAGCATCAGAACGTCGGCATCCGATCGGTTTTGAAAACTGTGGCCGTCTGGATCCCCGGCCTTGAACCCTGCCGCATCACCCGCATGAAAAATCTCTTCGCCTTCGTCTGTTACCAGCACCACTTCGCCCGCCAACACATAGAAAAATTCGTCGGACAAAGTGTGCCAATGGCGTTGGCCCGACCAGACGCCGGGTGGCAAACGCAAAAAATTAACGCCCAGCTGTGTGAGCCCCTCTTGGTCGCCTAATTTTGTGCGCTCGCGGGCGCGGCTGGTTTGATCGAAAGGAGATGGGTACAGAGTTCCAATCACCGGTTCCAATTCCGAAACATTGATCCGTTTTGACATAGGGGCGCCTCCATTGTCTGTCCGACAGCTTAGTGTAAGAATGACGAATTAGCACACTGGGGACGCGGGGGAGCGCAGCCAAATGATCAACAATCCTTATTACAACGAGGCCGACCACGGTCCTCACGAGATTTTCGAGTTGGGTGATTTCGCACTTAATTCAGGAGACACGTTGCGCGGCGCAAAGCTTGCGTACAAAACTCATGGCGTGCTGAACGACGCCAAGGACAATGTGATCCTGTTTCCCCACATGTATTCCGGTACGCCGAAGTCGATGGAGATTTTTATCGGCCCCGGCCGGCCGTTGGACCCTGAGAAGTATTTCATTATTTTGCCCGGGCAATTCGGCAATGGCTTTTCATCGTCGCCCAGCAACACCCCGCCGCCGTTCAATATGAGCGCGTTTCCTGATATTCAAATCGGAGACGACGTGCGGGCGCAACATCGGCTGGTTACCGAAAAGTTTGGCATCATGGAATTGCAACTGGTGCTGGGCTGGTCCATGGGCGCCGAGCAAACCTACGAGTGGGCGGTGGCCTTTCCGGACATGGTGAAGCGCGCGGCCCCCATCGCGGGCACCGCCAAGACCACCCCCCATGATTTTATCTTCGTGCGTCTGTTGGAAGACGTAATCAAATCGGACCCCGCATGGAACGGCGGCTTTTACACCGACCCCGACGCGGTCCACGTGGGTATCCGGCGACACGCGCAAGTGTGGTCGGTGATGGGTGTGTGCCAGGAGTTCTACAAACGCGAGACCTGGCGGGAGGTCGGGTTTACCTCATTGGACGATTTCAACCGCGGGTTTTGGGAAAACTGGTTCTTGCCCATGGACCCCAACAATCTGATGTGCATGTCTCGGAAGTGGCGGCATGGGGACGTGAGCCTCCATACGGACGGCGACCTCAAAGCAGCGCTGGATCGCATCACAGCCAAAACATTCGTCATGCCTTTCGGCAACGACATGTTCTTTCCGGTTGCCGATTGCGCGGAAGAGCAGGCGATGATCTCCAACAGCGAGTTACGTGTAATCGATAGCCTGTGGGCTCACTTCGCCATGTTCTGCCTGTCCGACAAGGACCGGCGGGCGATTGATGACAACTTGCAAGAGCTGCTGGATACCAGCGTTTAGGGTCGAAATTTACTATAGCTCGCGATCAATCGACGCTTGCAGCGTGCCCGGTCCGTTGCTTTCCAGAAGCCCGCCGTGACCGCCAATTATGCGCTCGAAAGGCAAAGCTACTAGGCGTTCGAAGTCCGGTTTCAGACTGCCATTCTCAGGAGTCTGCACTTCGCGCCATTTCGGCCCAATTTGAGCCGGCTTTTTAAATCCGAGGATGCCGCAAACGATATTGCCGACCAGGGACATAACTTCCTTCGGCACCCAATGCTGAATGCTGTCACAGGTGATTAATAAACCGCCTTCGCGTTCGATCAGTATCGCGGCTTCGGGCGTGATTACATCTCTGAACATAAAGACTTGTGCGCCGGGAAATGGCAGCTCGCCGCCTTCCGACAATGATCCATCTTCGATGTTCCACATTTTGGCGCCATACCGGTCGACATAGTAGGCGTCATCCATGCCGTGAAAGCCGATTTTGATCACATGGGATACCTTGCCCAACGCGTTTAAGGCGGCCTCTCCCTCGGCATTCAAACGCACACTGTTGATGACGGTTAGTTCTTCCCCATGCCTCACCACGACCATATTGCGAGGCAAGCGTATTAGGGGTTTGAATACGACGGATCCAGTTAAATACCAGACATCGTCGATTATGGGTTCCAAGGATCCGTGGGGTTCCACGGACGGAAATGCTTCGGTCATAGGTCTATATCTCCGCTGACTGAACGGCGCTGACTGAACAGCGCTTACTGCTAACCCCATCTAAAGACCGGCCTTCAATTTGAGGGCAGATCTTTCAATTTACTGACCCCTATTTTGTCTTACGCGCGCTTGAGCGCTACGCCACTTTCGGCAGCCTCCAAAGTGCCGGGATCGAGCTGCAAACCCAACCCGTCGGCCAAACGCGTCAGGTAATTAAAAATACCGACCACGTGGGCCACCTCCAAACATGCCTGATCGTCAAACCCCATATCACGTAAGGGCTGCCAATCGTTCTCGACCATGCGCGTGGGTGTCGCCGACAATTTTTCGGCAACCTCGGCCAAAGCCCGCTGACGGTCGGTCAGACCTTCAACCTGGCGCCAGGTCTTGTTCATAATTGCTTCTGAGAGCTCGACGTTGTCATCCTCAGCACGGAGGAATTGAGTGTGCGAGTGGCTTCAGTAAAAGCAATCCTGCGCGGCCGCCGCAACGGCCGCTGTCATTTCCCGTTCGGCCCTGCTGAGGGCGCTGTCGGGCGAGAACATCACCTGCTGATAGAGAGCGCCAAATTTGGGTCCAATATCGGGGTGTGTGGCAATCAGACCGCCCATGGCCGGGATAAATCCGAAGTTATAGGGGTCCCCTCCGGTCGCCATAGCAGCGCGCTGATCCGGTGTGGGGATTTTAACCCAGGCCTCCTGAATGTCTTGTTCGCTCATACGCAATCCCTCCCTGTGCGATTGGTCAAGAGTATACATGCTCCGAAATCCGGTCAACGGCGCCACCGGAGGAGTAACGAGGTGACCCTGACGGCAAAAATTGATAGCTTTTAAGGATCGAAAACGGATCGGGAGGGATACCGTGGCCGAGTTCATATTGCATCACTACGATGAAGCGCCGTTTGCCGAGAAAATTCGGATGGTTTTCGGAATCAAAGATCTCACTTGGCGCTCGGTCATCCAGCCCTCGGCCTTGCCCAAGCCCGACCTGATGCCGCTCACCGGCGGCTATCGCCGGACACCGGTATTGCAAGTCGGTGCCGACATCTACTGCGATACCCAGCTGATCGCGGGATTGCTGGAGAAGCTTCATCCCGAACCGTCGATTTTCCCAGACGGCAACCCAGGCCTTGGCATGGCGCTGGGCAGTTGGGCCAACGGCCCTTATGTGGTGACCTCGGTTGCTATCTCCATGGGCGTCGATGAACCCTTCGCCGGTGATCTCGACCTGCCACCGCATTTCCTCGATGACCGCAAAAAAATGTGGCGCTTGCAGTTCGATGCCGACAGCCTCGGGCCGCGGCTAGCTGGCTATCGCTCCCTTTTGGACGCCCACACCGATTTCATCCTTCAGCAACTGGCCGACGGGCGCCCGTTCCTGACCGGCGACCGGCCCGCCTGGGCCGACATACACGCCATGTGGGACCCGTGGTTTCTGGTCCGTTTCGCCCCTGCCGAAGGAGAACGGGCCTATGGTCGTTTTCCCCAAATTGCCCAGTGGCTAGAACGTCTGGATGCACTCGGCCAGGGCACCCGAATTGAAATGCCACCGTCCGATGCCCTGGATATCGCCGAAACGGCGGAACCGCTTCCGCCCACAGGCATTGCGGAATTTGACCCGATCGGCCTCAAGGCCGGGACCCAAGTCGCGATCTCCCCGTCTGACTATGCCGAGGACAATATTGTGGGCGAATTGGTAGGAACGACTGTATCGAGTGTATCTATTCGCCGTACGGACCCGCGCGTCGGCAATGTAGTCGTCCATTTTCCCAAAATCGGATACTCAGTCGAGCTGGTTTAGCTCATTGCCTAAAAGTCCCTTATACTGGTGGCTTCAGTACAGTGCGCGATAAAGGAAATAAGAGATGAGCAAGGAAAGAGCGCGCAAGCGTGCCAAAGCAAAAGCAGCGGCAAAGGCCGCAGGTAAAGACACCAAATCTGATATTGCCGGTGGCAAACCTGACGTCAAACCCCATCCAGGCAAGTTTGACCCCCACACCCAGGGCATGAAAGGCGCCAGCGTCAACATTAAGGGCGGCGGCGCCCAGCGCCGTGGCGCGGCCAGATCGCGATAGAGGGGCTTGAATAAATCGCGGGCCGCGTTACGGCACGGCCCGCTGATCGGTGCTCAGATTACAGCAGCGCTTTCATTTCTTTGGCGCGCCCGGCATGATTGGTTTCTTCCTTGCCGTTCTGCAGCAAAAGATCGGCGCACTCTTCATCATCCACGGTGCCCGCCCAGCCTTGGTAGAGCTTGTCGCCGCCGTTTTCCGCCTCGATAAGGAAATCAAGGAAATCAGAGTCGATGGGAACGCCCTCTGGTTCTGCGTGATACGGATTATCAGCGGGTGCGGGCACGTCGAAGCTCTCGCCCGACAGTTTTTCGATTACCCGCTTCAGCCGGTGCGCATGGGCGCGCTCTTCACGGCCATTCGCGTTCAGTAAATCTTTGATGGCGTCGTTGGGGGCGCCGTTGGCCAGACCCGCATAAAAGGCTTCGCCGCCCGCTTCCACGTACGCCATTAGTTTGAAATCATCCAGTGTCGGCGCGGTCACACTCATGATGTAGCCGAGAGCACTTTCGAAATCTGGCGGCATGTTGTCGGGTTTACTGGTCATGGCATGGCCTCCTCTAAATTTTGTGATTGGTTTCCCCCAAGGGCATGGTTTTACCTGAAAATGAGATGCATTGCCCGCAAAATAATCCGGCGCCTCATCGCTTAGATTGGGGTAAGCTGCGGCGATTTCGCTGGGGAGACGGAATGTGAACGACGTTGAGCAATGGTTGGCCGAACTGGGACTTTCGGAATATGGCGGTGTTTTTGCTGAGAACATGGTCGATTTCGAGGTTTTGCCGGACCTGACCGACGCCGATCTGAAGGACTTGGGCGTTCCGCTGGGCCATCGCAAGAAGCTGTTGCGCGGGATCGAGGCCTTAAAAGCCAGCTCCGAAGAATCAACTTCCAAGGCAACGACAGTCGCTGACGCCAAGTTTCTTAGCCCCAGCGACGCCGAACGCCGCCAATTGACCGTAATGTTCGTCGATATGGTGGGCTCGACCCGATTGTCGACCGAACTGGATCCCGAAGATTTGCGCGACCTAATGCGCCGCTACCAGGATGCGGTTGCGGGGGCAGTTACCCGTTATGGCGGTCACGTGGCCAAATATCTGGGTGATGGGGTGCTGGCCTATTTCGGCTGGCCCCAAGCCCACGAAGACCAAACCGAACGGGCACTGCGGGCCGGATTAGACTCGATTACTGCGGTCAGTGGCGTGAAGCAAAACAACGGCACGCCATTGGAAGCCCGCGCGGGTGTTGCAACCGGCCAGGTGGTGATCGGCGATTTAGTGGGCGAGGAAGGCCGGGACGAGGATGCTGTGTCCGGAGAAACTCCCAACCTGGCGGCCCGCCTGGAGCAATTGGCCAAGCCAGGTGAAGTGGTCATCGACGACGCTACCCGTCGCCTGGTGGGCGGCACATTTGAGGTCGATGATCTAGGTAGCCACGAGCTGAAAGGCATTGGACGCCCAGTACCTGCATGGCGGGTTACCGGGGGACGGGTGGCGGAAACCCGATTTGATGCAATCCACAGTGGACAATTAACGACCTTTGTCGGGCGCGAAAACGAAATCAATATGCTGGGTGACCGATGGCGACAAGCCCGTGACGGCGAAGGCCAGGTGGTTTTGCTGTCGGGCGAAGCGGGGATTGGCAAATCTCGGATCACCCAGGCCTTGCGGGATTTGGCCGTGGATGACAATCCCATGCGCCTGCGCCAGCAATGTGCTCCCTACTACACCAGCACAACGCTTTATCCCTTCATTCATCAGTTTGAATATGCCGCCGGCATTGCCCCCGAAGACCCGGCAGACGTGAAATTGGAGAAGGTAGAAAAACTGCTGGCCCTGTCTACGGGCGCGGTTGCCGAAGTAGCACCCTTGATCGCGACGCTTCTCGCCATTCCAATTGAACCTAAATATCCGCCCTTGGACGTGTCACCACAGCAACAGATGGCACAAACTTTGAATGTCATTGTCGACCAGTATATTGGCCTTGCCGCACGCCAACCGGTCCTCATGATCGTCGAGGACGTGCACTGGGCGGACCCGGTGAGTCTGGATATCATCGAAATGATCATCGATCGCGCGCAAGGCGCCAAAATCATGGTGGTGATCACTTTTCGACCCGAATTTGTTCCAAACTGGCGCGGTCACTCGCATATCACGTCGCTTGCCCTCAATCGTCTGGGCCGCGGGCAGTGCCACGCAATCATCGACGCGGTTACCGGTGGCAAGCTGTTGCCCGAGGAAGTGCGTGACCAAATCGTCGCCAAAACTGATGGTGTCGCCCTGTTCGTCGAGGAATTGACCAAAACGGTTTTGGAATCTGACCTGGTAAGAGACACCGGCGACAAATATGAATTGGCAAGGCCGTTATCCCAACTCGCCATTCCGACCACGTTGCAAGATTCGTTAATGGCCCGCCTGGATCGGCTGGCTCCGGTAAAGGAAGTGGCGCAAATGGGGGCGGCAATTGGCCGCGAGTTCCCGCATCGGCTATTGGAAGCAGTTTCTCCCCTGGATAGCGGAGAATTGGAAAATGCGCTTAACCAATTGGTCGACGCCGAACTGATTTTTCGCCGGGGGGTGGCGCCCGAGACCAATTATACGTTTAAGCACGCGCTAGTACGGGACGCTGCTTACGAAAGCTTACTTAAAAGCCGACGCCAAGTCCTGCATCAAAGTCTCGCCGATATTCTAGCGAGGCACTTCCCGGAGGTGGCGGAAGCCGAACCCGAGATATTGGCGCACCACTACACCGAGGCTGGGATGATAGAAGCAGCAGCCGGGTTTTGGTGCCGGGCGGGTAAACGTGCCGCCGAGCGTTGGGCCAATAGTATCGCCATTGACCATCTAGCCAAGGGGTTGGATTTGGTCGCGACATTGCCACCATCGCCCGAGCGTGACCGGCTGGAGCTCGATCTGTGTATCGCCTACAGCCCAACAATGATGGCAATGGAAGGTTTCGGTTCGATCAAAGCAGAGCGAAGCTGTGAGCGAGCCCGGGAATTGAGCGACAGTCTGGATGACTTTGACAGCCACTTCACGGCGACAATTGGCTTGTGGCAAATCAATTTGCTGCGTGGGTCGGTCG
>Ga0315336_1003160_pt1 | contig 22788 bp, 16 predicted proteins | sample ASW5metaG_FD_204512 | JGI IMG/M metagenome (GOLD analysis project Ga0315336, IMG submission 204512) | Ammonia-oxidizing marine archaeal communities from Monterey Bay, California, United States - ASW #5 | ecosystem: Environmental > Aquatic > Marine > Intertidal zone | place: USA: California... | reverse complement strand
ATAAACCATCCCAGATGCGTTTGCACCATCATCGGAAATTTCCAACTCAACCGACATGTCGCGAACCACTGGATGCATATAATTGTAATTACCGTAGTAAGGCAACCGAACATCGCCCGTTTCTGTTGTAATTACACCGTCCACTATTTTGCCCTTCAACGAGTCACCATACCTGGGCTTACCATCGGCATAATCAACCCGATAACTAGAATATGGCAGCAGTCTCCCTTGACTATCGAACGGAAATTGATCAACGGAACGGAAGAAAGTAACCAAAATCTCATCATCATTTTGCACATCATCAACGCCAGTGATCTCAATCAGAATCATGGCAAGACCGCTAGTTCGGCGCATTTCGTTGGCATTCTCTTCAACCACGCCATCACCACGCCATCCATAGATACAGCCCACGAGCCGATACATCTGGTTGTCAATACCGGGGCTTCCCGCTGGGCTGATAAAATTTTCATGCGCACAGGATTTAGACGTTGCGGTGTTCTCCAAACTCCCATCAAGGTTCTTACCAAAAGAGATGGGACCTTCGACTGTCAACAAGGGTGGGTCATCCGTAATAAGTTCAGGATTGATGCATATATCCTCACCAGTGGGGCCTCTGCGCACCGCTGTAAACCACCGGTTCAAATTTGTTAAAAAACCATCCTGGGTGAACTCGCTGCGGTCCTCTTTGCTGAGCTTTCTCCACCAAATTTCATCATTACTTATGTTAAGACCGGCCGGACATTCATCCTGGAACCGGGTTTCGTACATGGCAGTCATCCAGTCCTTCACAACAAAGCCAAGCGTTTGTGAACCGGACAAGCTAGAATCAGATGTATTTGTCGCAGCGACAACAGGTGCAGCCAAGATGTCAGCGCGTGTTATTTCGGACAACAACAAAAGACTTGCCGCAAATAATGCCGTAATAGCACCCAGAAAGACCTTGGAATTGGCCAAACAACTATTCCCGACCATAGTCATCCTACCCAGAAAAAAAACACACAAGTGTTTAATATTTCAGCATTTTCCAAAGTTCTTACGCATTTCTGCTTAAATTGGCAATGCCGTTATCTGCGAATGTGCGCTTTACGAACATCAAACGCCCTAAGTATTAAGAAAACATATTAGCAGGTCACTTTTTCTTGTTCAGGCCGAATCCGTATTATTTGCCCTCGAAGTTCTCCTGCGGGAAAATTAGTTGTATGAATGTTTACGTAGGTTCTCCTGTTTAATATGTATTTCAGTTGACCTTCATTAAGTATGACCGAGCCATTGACAGGGCTCTTTACTCCATCCGACGCAAGATCAAAGAGAACGCCAGCGTTCATGCCTGGGTTTTGTGGACCATGGACATGAGCTCCAATTGCCGACGACGTTAGCCTGCTATATGTCACCTTCCAGGAAAATTCCAATGTTTCTCGGACCAAAACCATTACTGCACATCCGCTACCTGGACTTTCGGTTGGAGCCGTCTCTTCATCCGCCGACAAAGTAGCCATAAACCTAATATCCGGGCCCAATGCTCCTGAATCTTCTTGGCTCAATACCGGTAGCGGGGCGATAAACACACCAACCCAAACTAGCGCAACGAAAAGTCCCCGCTTCGGCATGCAATTACTCCCTCTGCAATCGCTAAGCTTTACAGCTGGCTGTTTTATCAAGGTCGGCGTGAAAGTCCAGAAAATGCGCCGAGTACAATCGGCAATGTCCTAAATTATGGGCTTATTGGGGAATGATAACCACCACGCGAACAACAAAAAGACAATATTTAATATGCCGCGAAAAGGACAAACGAGGTAATTCAGTATGCACAGGACCCATATCTAGTCAGTTGCGTGCTGCACCGACATCCCATAAAGAAGTGGCTAATAGTGCTACTGGTGACCATTATATTTACACAGAATTTGAAATTCCATAAGGTTTGGTTATCCTATCCAAACCTTATGCTGTTTTTCGTTAGCTTCTCTTCAATTTAATTGCATGTAGAATGGGTTTTCTCTGTGATGGGTAAGTATCTTTTGTCAAACTACCGAAACTCCGACTTTGGGTGCGTCTCAGGTATGGGAGCTGTGATGTGCGCAGCCTCAATCTTTTTTTGTATACCAAGCCTTGCTAGTGCCAAAGAAGTGCTTGGGTTCGTGGTGGTATCCTTTTACACCTCCATCCACGAAACTAAATACATGGAAGAATGTCCGCATGGCCTTGCCATAGGAAATGATGAAATATGGTGGAAAAGCCTGGACCCCGCCGTCAGAGATGAACTGACAGACGGAGGGGAAATAGAACCAGTCACAGCCTCACGCCGCGCCATGTCAGCCAGGCGGGGCCCAAACGGTGAAGATGTGTGCGCAATGCCAACAATTGTTGAGGATCCACCTCTTAAGATTGTACAGAGTAAAGTCTCTTATGGCATGAATCTGGATAGCAATGTGGATGGCAGTGCCACTTCGAACACGTGCCAGCACGATAACTTCACGTCGCCCACTGGTCTGCCCGGCATAGACAATCAAATGTATAGATTGCTGGGATGTGTATACGGCTGGCGAAAGAGTGGTTACATCGAAACTAACGCGAACGGTGAACTACGCGATACCTCCCAAGGAGTTACACTCATTGAAGTGACGGATGTAGACGACCGTCAAAATGACGCGAATGTCGTGGTCCGAATGTACCGTGCCAATGATATCTTACCTAAGGATAGCCAGGGCAACATCGTACCATATGCGAGTTATAGGATTCATGACATCCCAGGTTACGGCGCTGCTGCAAACGGACGCATCGTTGAAGGTGTGCTAACGACTGATCCCATCGACGCCTCTCTCCCCTATTACAGCAACCTAGCACATTCTGAAATCTACATCAGGGACATGCGGCTCGAACTGTTTGTTGGGGATGAGAAAGGCCCCGCTAAAGGCATGATAGCTGGCTACCGTGATTTCGAAAATTTTTGGAGTTACTTTCGGAAGGGCGGATATATGGCCGTCACAGGTCAATTCAGTTGTCCCGCCATCTACACTGCCGCAAAAAAACTAGCAGACGGATACCCTGATCCGGAGACCGGGGAGTGCACGGCACTCTCCTCGTCGTATGACATTGAGGCAATTCCAGCATTTGTGATAAAACCTAAGTATTACGAAACAACCGCCTCACAATCTTCTCCGATAAACTGAAGATACCAGACTTTTAGGCAATGTTGACTAAGCTATAAATCAGTTATGAAGAAGACAAAAACGATATTAGAGTTCGGCATAATTGGGGTATTGATCTTCGTCTTAAATGGCTGCGGTGAGAACGAGCCACCAACGGACGGAACACAAACACAATTTCGCCGCCTCACTGAGAGTCAATACAGGAACACAATTAAGGATGTGTTCGGCCGCAATATTATTGTATCCGGGCGCTTTGATCCTCTGGAAAGAATAGATGGTTTACTCGCTATAGGAGCAAGCCACGCCGCCATCACCCCAGCAGCACTCGAGAGGTACGAGGCTCTAGGCCGATCTATTGCCTTGCAAGTGGTCAATAAGCAGAATCGCGAAATAGCGGTGCCTTGCCGCCCGTCATCAATACTGGAAAGCGATGCAGCCTGCGCTAATCGATTTTTTAGCGATGTTGGACGTTTCATCTTTAGGAGGCCGCTATCGGACTCAGAACTCAAGATGTACGCTGGTATTGCTGGATCTGCGGGTGACGCACTTGGGGACTTCTACAAGGGTTTGGGCTATGGACTAGCTGGAATGCTGGTGTCACCAAAATTCCTTTACGTGAATGAAACCTCGGAGCCTGATCCAGAAGAACCAGGCCGATATTGGTTGGATGGTTATTCAAAGGCAGCGCGATTAAGTTTTTTTCTTTGGAACACCACACCCGATGCAAATCTCCTTAATGCTGCTGCGAGTGGTAAACTGGATACTAAGGACGGATTGAAACAACAATTCAACAGGATGATGGCTTCATCGCGCAGAGAGGAAGGCATACGTGCATTTTTTTCCGACATGCTTGAGTTTGAGCGCTTCGAAACGATGGAAAAGGATCCGATTATATACCCAGCCTTTGTCTTGCAAGTGCCTGACGACGCCCAGGAGCAAACACTTAGAACTCTAACACATCTTCTCCTTGAGGAAGAAGCTGACTACCGTGACATTTTCACAAGTCGCAAAACATTCATCAGTGGATCCCTGGGCCCTATTTATCGCCTGCCTGTTAGCAATCCAGCAGGATGGACACCTTATGAGTTTCCAGAAACCAGCCCGTGGGCAGGCATACACACACAACTTAGTTTCCAAGCACTATTTTCCCATCCCGGAAAAAGTTCACCCACTTTGCGTGGACAAGCAGTAAGAGAGCATCTGCTGTGTCAGAAGATTCCCGAGCCACCTGGAGATGTGGACTTCTCAGACTTTAATGATGACAGTGATCCAATTAATAAGACGGCTCGACAGCGGTTAGACGTGCATAACCAGGAGGCGACCTGCGCGGGTTGTCATAAACTCATGGATCCAATTGGACTAGCCATGGAACAATTCGATGGAGCCGGGCAATTCAGAACAAAAGAGAATGGCAAAACAATCGAGACCTTTGGAGAATTAGATGGGATTCCTTATCAAGATATTCTCGGCTTAGGAAAAGCATTGCGAGACAATCCGGCTGCACCGACCTGCGTCGTGCACCGACTGTATTCATACGCTTCGGGACGCCCTCCAATTCCATCTGAACGGGAATGGATGGGTTACCTGGAAGACAAATTTTCTAATGCAGGCTACAGTGTGCCTGAATTACTTAAAGAAATAGTTCTTAGCCGAGCATTTTATCGTGTTGCACCCCCGGAATTTGATAAAATGATACATGGTGTTAACCTAGGCGACTCCTCGCCTGGGTAAGAGGTACGCAATGAGAAACAATAGACGCTCCTTTCTGAGGGGAATGTTGGGAGGCACGGCTGTTGCTGTGGGAATCCCTATTCTCGATTGTTACCTAAACAATAATGGTACAGCGTTAGCTTCAGGTGCGCCGATTCCAGTGCGGTTTGGAACATGGTTTTGGGGATTGGGACACACACCAGGTCGCGGTATTTCTGCAAAAGATGTTCCGCACATACGTTTTTTAGAAGAAACCCAGCCTCTTGTGCCACACCAAGAAGTCATTAACTACTTCAGCACCTTCAACACCCCCTTAGACGGCAAACCGAGCGCGGTTCATTTTTCAGGGTGGGTTGCAGCTAAGACTGGGAACGTGCCTCGGGCATTTGGTGACACGCCCCTACCGACCCTCGACGTTTTGGTCGCTGACGAGATGGGAGGTGATAGTAGGTTCCGTTCCCTCGATCTGTCTAGCACCGGAAACCCCAGAGACAGTTATACGTTCCGAAACGCTACTAGTCGCAATTCCGCCGAGGTCTCCCCCCTTGCCTTTTACCAGAGAATATTCGGCTCTGGGTTTGTTGACCCCAATCAAGCCGACTTCGAGCCTGCACCGAGCATAATGGTGCGCAGCAGCGTACTTTCAGCGGTACATGACGAAAGCAAGAATTTCATCAAGACCTTGGGCACATCTGATAGAGCCAGGATGGATGAGTACTTTACTTCTATCCGGCAACTTGAACACCAACTCGACCTGCAGATGCAGCGCCCAGAATTTTCAGCGGTCTGCAGTATGCCTGCTCCGCCGAATAAGGATGAAGTACTGGGTATAGAAATAGATGTAGCTCAACGTAATCACAAACTACTCTCTGAGATACTGGTGATGGCTTTGGCATGTAATCAGACCCGTGTATTTAACATGCTATACTCGCAAGCCTTGTCGCTATTGCGAGTGCGTGGTGAATCTTTTACTCATCACACATTGACCCATGAAGAACCTATAGATGAAAGTCTAGGTTATCAGCGGAGAGTGGCAGAACTTCACGTCACGAGTATGGAGGCCCTGGCCACATTCATTCAGGCTTTCAAGAATGTGCCAGAAGGTGATGGCACATTGTTGGATAACACCTTGATCTTTGCTAGTTCAGATACGGGCAATTCACGCATCCATTCGGTGGATAATATTCCGGTTATGACTATTGGAAGCGGCGGAGGACGCATCAAAATGGGAAATCATATACCTGGCAATGGCGATCCTATTTCCCGCATCGGTCTAACCTGCATGCAAACAATGGGTATTTCGGCGGAACGTTGGGGGACGGGATCTTTGGAAACGACCAAAACAATATCTGAAATACTGGTCTAGAGAAAATACCGAGCAAGGTCTTGAGGTTTTTTTTCGATATCATGAACTTTGTAAACCGGAGTACCGCTGGGGCTCTTCTTCTCGTTTGTTCATCTTATTCGATTGCTAACGATTCTCTGCCCGTAGAGATTAATATCGAAGACATAGGGTCAGGGGTACTTTTCGTTAACCGCGATGGTCATACCCTATACACCTATAAACGAGATCGTGAGCAGCCTGGTACCTCAGTCTGCATTGATGAATGTGCGGCCTTGTGGCCGCCGGTGATAGCTTCAGAAGAACAAGATTTGGTCGACGGTTGGAGCCTAATCCAAAGGCAAGATGGCTCAATGCATTGGGCTTACAAAGATGACCCAGTTTATACCTACGCAAGAGACGCTTATCCAGGTGCCATCGTCGGTGAAAAGGCGTCCGCATATTGGGAGGTTTTGTATGAACCAATTGCAACACCGCCCAGTATCAACATAAAAGGATCCATTCTAGGTCAGACATTAGTTGGTCCGGATGGCCGCACTATCTATGCTAAATCCGAAACCACCTGCATGGATTTGTGCATGCAGCCATGGAAACCGGTTGAAGCACCGTGGCTCGCGCATGAGATTGATCCAAACTGGACTGTTGAGGAGAGTAATAGCGGTCTGCCTCAATGGGCCTATAAAGGTCAGCCTCTTTATACATATTTGGGAGACTTTAAGGCTGGTGATATTAACGGAGGGGGCAGAGAAGGAGGCTGGAACGCCGTAATCTTGCATAAAGCGCCGTCACTTCCGGACTGGGTAACCTTCCAGGAAACAGACATCGGCCCAGTAATGGCAAGTCCAGAGAAAATGACGCTCTACTATCTCCTAAATGATTGGGAGCAGATTCTGCGAGAAATGTGCGACAAACAATGTTTAAGAGACAACTGGAAACCGGTAACAGCGCCAAGAAATGCCGAGCCCATCGGAAACTGGTCTATAGTGAATATGGAAGATGGCAGCCGACACTGGGCTTATTTAGGCCTACCAGTCTTCACTTTCCTTAAAGACAAAATGCCCGGTGATATCTATGGAGAAAAATTTGGGACCGGCTCTGATATTCGCGGTGGTTGGCAAGCGATTATGAGGGACACTCTTATTCAGAATCTTTAGTGATAGGTGCACTAATAGCAAAGCCTGCCGGCCTCTAAACAACAGGGAAATACGTGATATGAAGATTACTAATATCCATGTAGATGCCCATGGTCATTCCTATTTTGGCACATCTGAACTTCCGCAAACGGGTAGTGAGAGACGAATTTCCGCTAAACCACAAGACGTGGACTTCTGGCAAATGTCGAAGACACTGCCAGGCCACTATGTCGACTTCTCACCCGTACCCGAAGTAAGGTTTGTAGCAATTCTGTCCGGACGCCAAGAGCTAACGGTTAGCAATGGCGAAAAACGCTACTTCTCCCGTGGCGACATGTATTTACTCCAAGACACTAGAGGTCAAGGCCACTGCACGCGCGTTCTCGGCCTAGAACCATGCGCTGCGTTAATCATCGCCATGCCAGGAAATGGGGAATTTAAGTCATGAAAGCTATACAAATTGCCCTGTGTGCGTCGATTGTATCAGTAGTGTTAGGTGGGTGCAGCGAAAGTGATGGCCCAACGAAAGTGGGACAGACACAGATAAGCGCCCCAACCATAGTGCAACCCCAAACGAACATTATCCACATACCAGGCAGTTCCATAAAAAGTATTCCAATTGCTGAGTGGGAGGTCCCAAATACGTCAGCAGATGGACCTTTGGTCCCAAGGATCCGCATTGCCGAAGGCGAGGAAGCAGTGGCCCTTGCACCAACTAACGCCACAAGATACGAAGCCAAAGAGTACGTTTTTCCAATGGGCTCTTTACGGGTTTTGACGTTCAAAAAAGATGCTGGCCCAGTTATTCATCAAATTACCTTCGAGACTGAACTTTTCATGCTCCAAGGGTCAGCCAACGTTGGCGTCCTTGGGAAACAAGTCCTGATCAACGCCGGCGACGCAGTGTTTCTTCCCAGCGGAGTCCTGCGGAACGACAGTCCAACCGAGGATACTGTCGTAGCTTTGTTTGCGGTCTCTAATTCGGCGGAAAGCCCAAAAAGCATGGTCATACGAGGTAATGACCTCCAGGAAATGACCATTGCACAATATGTGCGAGATGGCGAATCAGTGTCCGCTGTAAAGCCAGAGGACCTCGCAAGAGCCCCAGAAGATGCGGGAGTATTTGACTTAAAGCGATATACGTTTGACGGCAATTCCATTCGTCTCGCTAAACTTCATAAGGGTGGCAGCACAACACCCGCGACAAACAGTCGAACTGACATACTCATCTATATATCCAAGGGTCGTATGCGCCGAACCGAAGACGGTCAGGTATATGAAGTGGTATCCGGTGACGCTATTCGCGAAGAATTCGGAAAAACTGGATATTGGGAGTTATTGGAAGAATCGGAATTTTTGGCAACAAACATGCCATTTGATCCGTCCAAGCCAAGAGCTAACCCTAGTCGCACCCCACTCGCCGCAGTTGGAACTGGCTACGAATAAAAACTCTTAAAAGGAAAAAATATTATGAAGATTTCAGCCATGGGTATGGATGAAAATAGACGATCTATTTTGACCGAGATAGAAATTCCTCTCAACAAAGTTAGCGAAACAGAATTTATCAGTCCGAAACAAGATGCTGCCTACTGGGGTCTAGCCCTCAGCCAACCTATGGAACCCTTTGCTGGGGGTCCTCACGAAATGCATTTGACAAACCAGCCCCGCATTGTGGGAGTAATGTCGGGGCATGCGGAAATAACCCAGCAGGATGGTGTCACATGCCGTTTGGCAACTGGTGAGTTTATTTATGTGGATGGCAGGGCTTTACACCACTCATCCTTCGCAAAAAGCCGAGAGCCTGTAATTACTCTCAATGTCACATTTAACGGCACTGAAAATTACGACTTTAAGTAAATTTTATCCTACATTTTTTAAGTCTTAATGGTATCTAATACTATGCATCTAAATGGAAAACATGAATTTCAGCGCGGCTGGCGAGTGCTGTTGGCCTCAAGTGTTGGTATCGGAGCAGGTTTAAGTGGGCTAGCATTTTACACTTTCGGTGCTTTCATATTGCCACTTGAAGAAGCCTTTGGCTGGTCACGCGGCGACGTCAACAAAGCAGCTAGTTTCCTAATTATCGGTACTGCAATCACGGCTCCCATCGTTGGCACAATTATCGATAAATATGGCACCAGGCGAGTTGGCCTATGGTCTACCTTCGGGCTGAGTGCTGGGTATTTTGCTTTAACTCAACTCAACGGTAATATTTTCACGTTCTACGCAGCATGGTTGATAATGGCTTTGATTGGGGGTGGCACCACGCCCGTCGTCTGGACCCGCGCCATAAATATTTGGTTTGATCGGGCACGTGGATTGGCCCTAGGTCTAACCCTAGCAGGATCGGGATTGACTGGCATTTTTGGGCCGCTTTTCTGCACGTTGTTGATTGGCGCATACGGATGGCAAGGCGGCTACGCTGGGGTAGGTGGACTAATTATTTTGGTCGCTTTACCGGTGCTAATTGTAATGTTTAAGGAAGATGTACCGCAGACTGCAGATCTTACTGTCAGTAGTTCCACGACATCGCAAGACCCTAACACTTTGGTGGGCTTAACCCTTAACCAAGGCATTAGGTCTCTGCATTTTTGGATCATTGCGGGCGGTTTTTTCATGGTTTCTGGAGTTGTTGCAGGACTAATTATCAATGTAGTCCCAATGTTGATCGACCGCGGACTAACAGCAGTTAATGCGGCACAAATAGCGGGTACTTTAGGCATAGCCGTCGTTATAGGTAGAATTGGTATTGGATACTTGATCGATAGGATACGCGCGCCCTTAGTGGCTAGGATATTGTTAGGATTTACTGCCCTAGGTTGCGTGCTTCTTACTATTGAAGGAGCTCCAGTGTGGGTTGCCATCATCAGTGTTATGTCAATGGGATTAGCAGCAGCAGCAGAGGTTGACCTCCTGGCCTTCCTAACAAGCCGCTATTTTGGCATGAGGGCCTATGGAAAGATTTATGGATGGCAGATCACCTCTTTCTACGTAGGAGCAGCTATCGGGCCACTACTGGTCGGTTCTGCGTATGACTATTTCAATAGCTACGTTCAGGTTCTCTTCACGTCTGGTGCCTTGCTACTGCTAGGTGCTGCGATTGTAGGATCACTTGGCCAACCACCGGATTTTTCTTCCGAATCAAAAACGTAATTAAGCACTCCCCTTAGAAAAAATTTAAAAGCATACAGTTTGGGATCAATCTCATACATACGCCACTGGCTAGAACTAGATTCTAGCGCGCACTAATTCTTACCCACGGCGCACCTCGCGTTTAGGCCGAGCGCGTGATCCTGTCTATCTCCCGGTCAATGTCGGGCGTGGGGCGCCACACCGCTGCTTTTACATTGGCTTCGAGTTGTTCGGGGCGAGTAGCACCGGCAATCACGCTAGCAATGTACGACTTGCTGAGCAGCCAACCGAACGCAAAATCAAGTAGCTTCGCACCAGCGGATTCGGCCAGTGAAGAGAGTTGCTCAATCTTGGTGAATCTTTCATTGTTCATGAACCGATCTACGACTTCGGGAGCGTTAGCTGACCAATTCGCCATTCGTGTACCCTCGCCTGGAGCTTCGCCGCGCTTATACTTGCCGGTTAGCATACCACTCTCAAGCGGGAAGTACGGAAGCACGCTCAGACCCAGGTTGTTGCACGCGGGAACAAGGTCTTCCTCGATATCCCGCGTCAGGAGACTGTAATGGTTCTGTGCAGTGACATAGCTATCAAGATTTCTATTTACCGAGATCTTCGCGCACTCGCGGGCTTGTGCAGCGCTAAAATTGGAATGTCCGATATAACGCACTTTGCCCAGCCGAACTAAGTCGTCCAATGCACACAGAGTTTCGTCCATGGACGTAACGCCGTCGGGCCGATGGTATTGGTATAGATCAATAACGTCGGTCTTAAGCCGCCGGAGCGACTGTTCAACCGCGTACATGATCGCGCCACGTGATCCGCCGCCCATTGGGAACGGGCCACTCTCCATCGCACTTCCAAACTTAGTCGCGATAAGTACTTTGTCACGGCGCGCTCCTAGCGCCTGCCCTAAGTATTTCTCAGACGCACCTCGCCCATACACATCTGCAGTATCAAAAAGCGTAATCCCTAGATCGACCGCAGCGTGTACAACACGTTCCGTACCCGCAGCGTCAAGCCGTCTACCAAAGTTATTGCAACCGAGACCAACAGCCGACACCGAAGGTCCGCCACGCCCGAGCCTGCGATCCGTTTCAGCGGCACGGATTGCTGAACCTGCCAACGGAACAGCCGCCGCAATAGAAGCTATCTTAATAATCTCTCGTCGTGACGTACGGGGCATGACAATATCCGATTATTTCGGGGAGCATACCCGTTCAATGGTTACGTAACAATATGATGCTCGACCATCGTAGATTAATTTGGCCTTGGTTTAGATAAAGTCACCGAAACATTCGAATAAACCGGAACAGTGCATGATATCCCTGACCTTCTTGGAGTACAGTAGCACTTGGCACGCAGCAGAGGCCAAGCCGGTCATTCGCCACAACCCACCAGGCGTCATCGCCTGCAGCTCCATCTTTCGATGCCCGTTAATATCAGTTTACGTTCTACAACATCTTCGCAGGCCGCGGTTGTGGTTGCACAGTTTTGATCGGGAGTGGTGGGCCCGGGAGGACTCGAACCTCCAACCAGACCGTTATGAGCGGCCGGCTCTAACCAATTGAGCTACGGGCCCACCGGTGTGTAACACTTAACATGGACGCATCGACATGGCCTAAGACTAAGGAACTGACGTCCCCTACAAGTTATCAAAAAAGTTCTGACGAAATCCTCTAGCTATCGAGAAAGCTTCGCAACTTGCGTGAACGGCTCGGGTGTTTAAGTTTGCGCAAGGCTTTTGCTTCAATTTGGCGGATACGCTCCCTCGTAACAGAAAATTGCTGACCAACTTCTTCAAGAGTATGATCCGTGTTCATTCCGATTCCGAATCTCATACGAAGAACCCGCTCCTCCCGAGCTGTTAAGCTAGCAAGAACCCGAGTCGTTGTTTCGCGTAAATTACCATGGATAGCAGCGTCCAGAGGCTGTATGGCATTCTTATCCTCTATGAAGTCACCGAGATGACTATCCTCTTCGTCTCCTATTGGGGTTTCCAGGCTAATGGGTTCTTTCGCAATTTTTAGAACCTTCCGCACCTTTTCCAATGGCATCTGCAATTTTATAGCAACTTCCTCCGGAGTTGGTTCGCGACCAATTTCATGCAGCATTTGACGAGATGTACGTACCAGCTTGTTAATGGTCTCAATCATGTGCACCGGTATACGAATGGTGCGTGCCTGATCGGCAATGGACCGCGTGATCGCTTGGCGAATCCACCACGTAGCATAGGTTGAAAACTTGTAACCGCGGCGATACTCGAATTTATCTACCGCCTTCATAAGTCCTATGTTGCCCTCCTGGATGAGATCGAGAAACTGGAGCCCGCGGTTTGTATACTTCTTAGCAATAGAGATAACTAAGCGAAGGTTGGCCTCAATCATTTCTTTCTTAGCCTTGGCTGCTTCCCGTTCTCCTTTTTGAACGACGGCAACAATGCGACGAAACTCAGTTATAGAGAGCCCAGAAGCATCGGCAATTTCTCGAATCTCAGAACGTAGATAATTGACTTCTTTCTTGTGTTTGCTTGCAAAGTTGTTCCAACCCTTTGTTGTCAACCGTCCGACCCGGGACAACCATTTCGGATCTAGCTCAGAGTGATAATACTGTTCCAGAAATTCTTGCCGTTTTATTTTGTTCTTCACAGCTATACGCAGTATCTGTCCCTCAAGACCTATCAACAATCGATTTAACTCGTTGAGCTGTTCCACCAACGCTTCAATACGGGCATTATTGAGCTGCACCTCGTCCATGAGTTCTATTAGGGCAACCTTGTATTTCTGGAATCGCCTCTCTGTGGATTTAGAAACTTCTTCTCCACTCTGGAATGCCACCAGCCGCTTGTCCTGGGCTCGTTTGAGTTTTGTGTATGTTTTTGCTATCTGCTCGAATCCCTTTAGCACTACTGGCATCAACTCAGCTTCCATCGCGGCTAAAGAAACAACGCCTTCCTCTTCTTCGCCCTGAGAATCTTCATCTTTTTCCGTTTCTTCTTTATCGCCTTCGTCCGCTTGTTCATCGGATTCTGCTTCATCCTCTTGTTCTTCGGAATCTGCTTCGTCACCGGAATCGCCAGCTTCAGCTACTTCCTCTCCGTCTAGAGCGGCAGTAGCTGCCTTGCCAGCGACATCTCCGCCATATGTAGCGTCAAGATCAATAATGTCGCGTAACAACATATCTTCATTAATTAACGCATCATGCCATTCTAGCAGGGCGCGGATAGTTAAGGGGCTCTCACAAATGCCTCCAATCATCATTTCCCGGCCAGCTTCAATCCTCTTGGCAATGGCAATTTCGCCCTCACGAGACAACAATTCTACGGAGCCCATCTCTCGTAAATACATGCGAACTGGATCGTCAGTGCGACCGATATCGTTTTCATCGACGTTTCCAGCAGGGGTAGCCTCGGTACGGACTGCCCCCTCCGGACTGGCAGACTCAGAATCGTCCTGATCATCGCCCTCAACAACATTAATGCCCATTTCTGACAACATGGACATCGTGTCCTCGATTTGTTCCGAAGACATTTTATCCGACGGAAGAGCCGCATTTAGCTCCTGATAAGTGATGTAGCCCTTGTCTTTACCTTTTTGGATGAGCTTCTTTACGGAGACGTTAGTTGAGTCCAGAAGTGGCCTATCACCTGCCTCTTCTTGTTCGTCGCTAACTTGTGCTGTCGCGGCTGCTTTCGTCGCCATACTATCACTCGCTCCCAAAATTCAGCATTTCCAAAAAAATCGAAAACGTTTTACGCGAGGCAAACAATCACCCCGTATAATTAAGTGGCGGACTCGTTATCATCAGATTTCAACGACGCGTCCTCTTCCATTGGCCGTTTCTGATTCTTTAGAGCCCTAAAGACTTCGTAAGTTTCCTCTGAAGGATTCTCCAAGAAAGACTCCTGCGCCCTTTGAATATCAGCTTCTAACTCCTCCTGCTGACACAGTACAAACGTATGGTCCCAGCCCTCGGTTGCATCGTCCAGAGATGCGGCCGGTCTTGCAAAACCGGCATGAACATAAACTGTTGGTGTTAACAGAGCCTTTAGTTCTTCTTTAAACCCTAATCCAGACAGCTGAGTAGTAAGGGCTTCAAAATCAAGATCCGGATTACTTATCAGACTCTTTAAGGCTGATTGCCTTAAAGTGTCAAGGCGCGAATCGCTGAAACCATATGACCCAAGACGCTCTTCCACGTGATCAAATAAGTCGGGATGGTTCAGAAGTGTAGCCATCAGAATTCGTTCTCGCATATACTTGCTGTCGTCGGAATACTCATTTTCAAGAGAGACCGAAGAGGCTGGCGCGCGGGTAAGGGGTTGTTTGAAGTTTTGTCCTGGACGCTTTGATCCTCTGCGACCTTCTCGAAAAAATTCAAACAACTTCTCACGAAACAAGTATCGGTATTGACTGCGCACTGACACCTCGGAAATACGCGCCACAGTCCCCTCAGACGCTTTTTCCAGTGCGGCTCGTCGCTCGGGAGTATTGATCGTACGACCCTCAAGCAATTGGTGCCAAACAATTTCTGACAACGGCATTGCCTTCTGTATAAACGCAGACATAACTTTTCTACCCTGTAAACGAATAATGTCATCAGGGTCCTTTCCCGGCGGCAAGAGTGCATATCTTAACGATAGGCCGGGCTTAAGAATTGGAAGGGCACGCTCTGCGGATCTTGCGGCGGCGCGACGACCAGCAGCATCACCATCGAAACAAAGAATTGGCTCGGGAGCCAAACGCCAAAGAATTTGAATTTGTGATTCTGTTAGCGCGGTACCCAAGGGCGCTACCACGTTCGCATATCCACCTTCATGCAACGCCAACACATCCATATAGCCTTCAACAACAATGATTTCGCTGCTCTTTGCAGCCACTTCCCTCGCTTGAGAAAATCCATAAAGCACTCGCCCCTTGTGAAACAACGGTGTCTCTGGTGAATTGAGATACTTTGGCTCACCCTTAGCTAGGACGCGTCCTCCAAAGGCAATTGGACGGCCTCGGGAATCATTGATGGGAAAAATGACTCTATCTCGAAAAAAATCAAAAGAGGATCGACCTTTCTGGCCTTCACTGATTAAGCGAGCTTTTAGCAGTCCCTCTTCAGAAACACCCTCTCTCATAAGAGCCGTCTTAAGTAAGTTCCCTGCTGGAGCATATCCGAGGCGATAGCTCTGCAAGGTTTTGTCTGAAAGACCCCTGGACTGTAAATAGTCGTATGCAGGTTTGCCTTCGGGCAAACGAAGTTGCAGCTCAAAGAAACGACATGCTTTTTCGACAACATCGCGCAGACTTGCTTGAAGTTTCGAGCGAATGATATCTTCTGGTGTTTGTGTGGGGATCTCTAGGCCCACTTCCTCCGCCAAACGCTCTACTGCTTCAGGAAAAGATAGGGACTGTGTTTTCATCAAAAAAGTAAAAATGTCACCGTGTTCTCCGGAACTGAAACAATGGTAGAAGCCCTTCTCATCATTAATAGTGAAGGATGGGGTTTTTTCACTAGTGAATGGGCTGAGACCAAGGAACTCGTGGCCACGCCTGTTAAGTTTAACGCTTCTCCCTACCACAATAGAAACGGGAAGCCTTGTCTTAATTTCTTCAAGAAATTCAGGAGGAAATGACATACTTATAACAATCGAGAGCTAACAATGGGGCAGTAAAGGAGGTCAGGCGTCACATATGTCACAAACAAGAAATCCAGCTAACAAAAAAATTGCAGGTAGAAGCGCACATAGCGCTCCCGAGCGAAAGACTTCCGCAAGGGATTCCGTAACCTCTGTGCACAACATGCGAACACGTCCCTGCGGCGGCTGGAAAGCGCTAATTCTAAATCATTCATGCGACCTTGGCTAGGAGTAGTCGACACACCTAACATATTGAGATTAAAACCTTTTCTATATATTCAGCTAGGCTTGACTTCATTGGACCTATTGCTTATGTACCGCCTCAACTTGACGACTGCCCTAGAAGTGCTGCTTCCGTTTCCGCCAGCGCCACATATATTAGCAAGAGTCAAAAAATGTCTTGCATCAGACCACAATAATAGCCCCATGAAAGTTCGGGGACACATGATACAAGTCGAAAGGAAAATAATAGCAACCACAGTGGAAAACTCCATGGTCTGCAAAAGAACCACCTCAACATGACAAAACTGACGACGCGCAGTCCTTTTCTTCGACCACAAAAACCTACCGCAGTTTTGGTTCTTGATGACGGAACAGTCTATTGGGGTTATGGTCTAGGCGCTATTACTACAAAGACTGGTGAAGTCGTTTTTAATACGTCAATGACCGGTTACCAAGAAGTTATGACGGATCCCTCCTACGCCGGTCAAATCATCACCTTTACTTTTCCTCATATTGGTAATGTTGGGGTTAATCAGGAAGACCTGGAGAGCTCAATACCTGCAACCCGTGGATGTATTTTTCGCGCGGATATTACCAAACCCGCCAACTGGCGCGCACACGACCACCTCGATAGTTGGCTAAAGTCCAGTGGTCTCGTTGCAATGTCGGGTGTGGATACCCGGCGTCTAACCCGGCGCATTCGTAACCAAGGTGCCCCCAACGGCACTATTTGTCACAATCCCGATGGCATTTTCGAACTCGATGAGCTTATACAGCAAGCTAGAGATTGGCCTGGATTAGAGGGCATGGACTTAGCCAAGGATGTCAGCTGCCGCCAACCTCATGTGTGGAGCGAAACACGCTGGACACTGGCCCATGGATATGGCGACATAAGTAAGTCCGGACAAACATTATCGCATCACGTTGTTGCTATGGATTTTGGAGCCAAACGCAACATCCTTCGATGTCTAGCAGAAACTGGTTGCCGGGTCACCGTAGTCCCCGCAACTGCGAGTGTGGATGAAGTTTTGAATCATAAGCCGGATGGTATTTTTCTATCTAACGGCCCCGGAGACCCTGCTGCTACAGGAGAATACGCCGTCCCGGTTATACGCCACCTAGCGAATACTGGGATACCAATGTTTGGCATTTGTCTTGGTCACCAACTTCTTGCTCTGGCGCTCGGCGCCAAGACCTACAAACTTACCCTTGGACATCGCGGCGCCAACCAACCCGTTAAAGACTTGGAAACCGGAAAAGTAGAGATCACGTCGCAAAACCATGGCTTCTGTGTAGACCGAAGCAGTTTACCCGATAGTATTGTCGAGACACATACTTCACTTTTTGATGGTGTGGTGGAGGGCCTAAAGGCGGTTGACCGGCCAATTTTTTCCGTCCAATACCACCCAGAAGCATCACCAGGCCCTCAGGATAGCCAATACCTTTTTAATCGATTTGTAGATTTAATGACAGCCAAGCAAAATACGGCAGCAATTCATACTTAAACGTAGGCCTCAATGCCCAAGCGAACAGACATTGAAAGTATTTTGATCGTAGGTGCCGGACCTATTGTAATAGGTCAGGCTTGCGAGTTTGACTATTCCGGAGCCCAAGCCTGCAAGGCACTCAGACAGGAGGGCTACAGGATCATTCTTGTGAATTCAAATCCGGCCACAATCATGACCGATCCCGAAATGGCTGACGCAACATATATTGAGCCAATAACTCCCGAAATAGTCCGCAGAATAATTGAAAAAGAGAAGCCCGACGCCCTTTTACCAACAATGGGAGGACAAACAGGCTTGAATGTTGCCATGCAAGTTTCTGAGCAGGGCACCTTATCGGACCACAATGTTGAAATGATCGGGGCGACTAGAGAAGCAATCGTCAAAGCGGAAGACCGCGAACTTTTTAGAGATGCGATGGCTCGTATCGGCCTCGATTGTCCGCGGAGTAGCCTTGTTCATTCCCTCGACGAAGCGCGGGCAGCAGTACCGGATATTGGTCTACCAGCCATTATCCGGCCATCTTTTACTCTTGGCGGTGAAGGTGGAGGTATTGCCTATAACACTGAAGAATACGGAGACATCGTCGCCCGCGGCCTAAGCGTCTCTCCTGTAGGTCAGGTTTTAGTTGAAGAGTCAGTTCTTGGTTGGAAAGAGTTCGAAATGGAAGTTGTGCGCGACAGCGCAGATAACTGCATCATCGTCTGTTCCATAGAAAATGTAGATCCAATGGGCGTTCACACCGGTGACTCGATTACTGTAGCACCAGCCTTAACCCTTACCGATAAAGAATTTCAAATTATGCGTAATGCATCGATTGCATGTTTGCGGGAGATCGGTGTGGATACGGGTGGTTCAAATGTACAATTTGCTATAAACCCAGAAAATGGTCGCATGGTGATTATAGAAATGAACCCAAGGGTATCGCGATCATCTGCACTCGCTTCTAAAGCCACCGGATTCCCAATAGCCAAGGTCGCGGCGAGACTCGCCGTTGGATACACATTGGATGAGCTCACTAATGATATTACGGGCGTGACACCGGCTTCATTCGAACCCACCATTGATTATGTGGTAACAAAAATTCCTCGCTTTACCTTTGAAAAATTTCCTGATGCTGAGCCTCTGCTGACGACATCTATGAAGTCTGTAGGCGAAGCTATGGCAATTGGAAGGTGCTTTACGGAGAGTTTGCAAAAGGGCCTGCGGTCTATGGAAACAGGACTAACCGGTCTCAATGAAATTGATTTTGGACAAAAAGCTTCTTCTGGTGATGCGATTCGAAGTGCTTTGGCAGCTCAGCGCCCCGATAGGTTACTGGTCATTGCACAAGCATTTCGGACTGGATTGGGTTTTGAAGAAATTAGATCCATCACAAAATACGAACCGTGGTTTCTTGAGCAAATTGAATCCATTGTGCAGTTGGAAACTGAAATCCGAAGTAATGGCTTACCTAAGAATGACCAAGAGTTACTAAGAATCAAGAAAATGGGGTTTTCTGACGAACGTCTGGGAGAACTCTCTAATGTGTCTGCGTCAGAAATTTCCTTAGAGAGAGAAAAAGAAAATATTTATCCAGTATTTAAACGTGTCGACACCTGCGCTGCAGAGTTTTCTTCACAAACTCCCTACATGTACTCGTGTTATGAAGGCACTGGTCTGGACACCCCAGAGTGCGAGGCCGAGCCCTCGTCTGAGGAAAAGGTGATTATCCTAGGGGGTGGACCCAACAGAATCGGACAGGGAATCGAATTTGACTACTGTTGTTGCCACGCAGCATACTCACTAGCCGAAGCAGGGATTGAGACCATCATGGTCAATTGCAATCCTGAAACGGTATCCACCGACTACGACACATCGGATCGCCTTTACTTCGAACCTCTAACTGCTGAGGATGTGCTCGAAATAGCCAGAGTCGAGAAGTCGAACGGCAAACTAAAGGGAATAATTGTTCAGTTAGGCGGCCAAACACCGCTCAAACTCGCTCAGGCTCTAGAAGCGGCGGGCATTCCTATCTTGGGCACCTCTCCTGAGGCCATTGATCTAGCCGAAGATAGGGAACGGTTTAAAAGCCTCATCATCGAGTTAAACTTGCGGCAACCTGCCAACGGCACAGCAATGACACCAGACGAAGCGAGAGTAACCGCTCATGAAATTGGTTACCCGATAGTAATTAGGCCATCCTATGTCCTCGGTGGGCGGGCGATGCAAATTGTTTACAACGAAACAGCACTTGACGCGTATATCAGGGATGCGGTCAAGGTAACTGGCGATAATCCAATTCTGATTGACAGCTACCTCGAGGGTGCCATAGAAGTCGACGTTGATGCGATAGCTGACGGAACAGATGTATACATTGCTGGTGTTATGGAGCATATCGAAGAAGCAGGTATCCATTCTGGCGATTCGGCGTGCTCTCTCCCTCCCTATTCATTATCTCCAGAAATTATAGAGCAGCTCAAAGAACAAACCCAGACTCTTGCCAAGGCTCTGAACGTTGTTGGCCTGATGAATGTACAATTCGCTATAAAAGATAGAGACATCTATATTTTGGAAGTAAATCCCCGGGCAAGTCGCACAGTGCCCTTCGTCGCTAAAGCCACCGGCATCTCAATCGCAAAAATCGCCGCCCGTGTTATGGCGGGAGAACCATTAAGAAACTTCGAATTGGGCGATGACTTTATGTCGCATAACAAGGTGCCACCCCATGTTGCAGTAAAAGAAGCCGTGTTTCCGTTCACACGATTTCCTGGTGTTGATATTGTTCTTGGTCCAGAAATGAAGTCAACCGGCGAAGTAATGGGCCTCGACCAAGACTTTCCAAGAGCTTTCGCAAAATCCCAGCTTGGTGCAGGAGCTTCGCTACCATTGCAGGGCACCGCTTTCATGTCTCTCAGAGATTCGGATAAACCCGCGTCACTTTCTATCGCCAAAAAACTCAGCGACATGGGATTTGATTTAGTTGCTACGTCGGGTACGCAACGGTTCCTTGCCTCACAGGGGCTTAATGTGGATGTCATCAACAAAGTCCTCGAAGGTAGGCCACATTGTGTTGATGCGATGATTTCGGACAAAATACAGATAGTTATTAATACTGTTGATGGAGCACAATCATTAGAAGACAGCTTTACTATTCGGCGAACAGCACTGACCCGTAACATTTGTCATTACACCACTATCGCTGGCGCTAAAGCAGCCGTAAGTGCTATCGCAGCAATGCGCAATGGATCACTTGATGTTGCGCCATTGCAGTCATATTTTAAGACATAACTTGTCGATAGTATCAATTCATGAACCACAGTGTGGAACCGCTGTGATTTTGAGGGCGCGCTAAGGGAAAGGATACGTCATGGAAAAAATTCCTATGACGGCTGATGGGCTGACTCCACTACAGCAAGAGTTGAAAAAACTAAAAACCATCGAGCGTTACGCCATTATAAGAGCTATATCGGAAGCGCGTGAGCACGGCGATCTATCCGAAAATGCCGAATACCATGCAGCCAAAGAACGTCAAGGCTTTATTGAAGGACGCATCATAGAACTTGAAGACGTTATAGCCCGAGCTGACGTGATCGACGTCGCTAAGCTGTCCGGAACCACAATTAAATTCGGAGCTAAGGTAACATTGATCGATGAAGAAACGGATGAAGAAACCACATACAGGTTTGTAGGGCCTTATGAGGCGGATCTGAGCAAGAAGAGAATTTCTGTGCAGTCGCCATTGGCCAAAGCCCTAATTGGTAAGACAATTGGTGAAAGCGCAGAGGTGGCTACTCCTGGCGGACATAAGTCGTACGAAATCATTGATGTAAAATTCAAATAGAGGCTGAAGATTCGTTCACTACTGTGACCTACTCTTTTCCCGTTGCCGCAGCACCAGACCCTATAGGCACGCCAGGAAGCGTTTTTGCACTGCGGATAGATAATGCCGATTTTACTTGAGCGACGTTAGGCGCGGCAGTCAAGCGCTCAGTCACGAACCTTTGGTACTCATCCCAGTCTTTGGCAACCACCTTAAGAAGAAAATCTGACTCGCCAGCAAGCATGTGACATTCGCGGACTTCTGGCCATTCTCCAACCATATTTTCAAACGCAACAAGGTCTACTTCGGCCTGACTGGTCAAACCTACATTAGTGAACACTGCCACACTGTATCCCAGGGCTGATGGGTCAACGTCGGCATGATAGCCCTTAATATATCCTGCCTTCTCCAATGCCCTAACGCGACGCAGACAAGGAGGTGCGGAAATATCAGCCCTACGGGCTAGCTCAACATTAGTCATTCTTCCATTATTCTGTAGATCGCTAATTATTTGTCGATCTATACGATCTAGCTTTACGCGCTGCATTCGGTCTACCTCTCACAGCTGCCTGACATGACCCACTCGCGTAATAACATTACACGCACTATGGAGTTACAGGAAACGACTATTAACTCCAGTCAACTGTGTGAATCGAAGAATCTTTATTAATTGGGTTTTTTATATCCGGCAGGCCGCTAACCCGCCCTTCTCTTGCATGACTCGAGGGCGATCCTTATGTTACCGCCCGACTCCAGTTAGTTAAGCCATACCCCCATTCTAGAAAAACAAGAAGATATGACTGAAATACATACGAAAGTGTTGATTCTCGGTTCTGGTGCGGCCGGACTTACGGCAGCAGTTTACGCAGCTAGGGCCGGCCACAAACCGATTGTATTGGCTGGTCTTCAGCCAGGCGGCCAAATGACCATCACTACAGACGTGGAGAACTATCCGGGCTTCGCAGACGTGATTCAGGGGCCTTGGCTAATGGAACAAATGCAAAAGCAAGCAGAAAATGTCGGGAGTAAGATAATAAACGATATTATTGTGGAAACTGATTTATCTAACAGGCCGTTTACCTGCGTAGGGGATTCTGGCGATGTGTATATCGGTGAATCCCTAATCGTTGCAACTGGAGCTTCCGCGCGCTGGTTAGGACTGGATTCCGA
>Ga0315336_1003157_pt1 | contig 22803 bp, 23 predicted proteins | sample ASW5metaG_FD_204512 | JGI IMG/M metagenome (GOLD analysis project Ga0315336, IMG submission 204512) | Ammonia-oxidizing marine archaeal communities from Monterey Bay, California, United States - ASW #5 | ecosystem: Environmental > Aquatic > Marine > Intertidal zone | place: USA: California... | reverse complement strand
AAGACGATCGTACCGCGAGACGAAAACCAGCGGGCACACTTTGTAACCGCAAATTCGCTGGCCTTCTTTCCCGATGATCGTCGATTGGCCAGCTTGGGAAGCGGTTCCGCGTACGTCTGGAATATCGAGACAGGACAGCCGGAGAAGGTGCTGCACCATAGGCTGACGAGATGTCGTCGGATGTCCCTTTCGCCGGACGGCAAGACCATGGTCATCGGGGTTGGCTATCCCACCGTTCGCAAACAGCCCCTTCGTGGCCGCACATTTTTCGAGATCGGCGCCGGTCGAGAAGTCCCCTCGATCCGGATCGAAGGGCGCGCTGGCTCGGTTCACGTATGGGACGTTGAACAGGAACGGCAGATGTGGATCTCGCGCCCAGGCGACGTCCGCGGGATCGCGTTTTCTCACGACGGCCATCGGATGGCGACGGCTGCGGCAACTTCCAAGAACGAGGGCGTCATTCAGCTGTGGGACATGCAAACAGGTCGGCAGATCGTTCGCAGAACCATCCACGAAGGTGCGGTCTCCGACATAGCTTTTTCACGCGACTCCAAAACTGTCGCGTTTGCCGTCGGGACCTCTGTGGGGCTTCTCGACGGCGTGACCGGCCAAGCGTTGTCAACACTGGCGGGAACGCGGGGAAACGTTGTGGCGGTGGCCTTTGCGCGGCAGGAATCGGTGTTGTACTCTGTCCACTTGAACTCGATCGCCATTTTCCGGTCGGAGCCGTGGCGTGACGACGGCCAAAAGGGCATCATGTTCGACAAGCCGACCGTATCCGGCAACGAATGACACTCTCCACGTGACCTGATGACCTTAATGACGTTAAACCCATTTCTCTCACTGAACGTGGTACAAAGATCGGGAGTAGGTCACCAGTGCCGACTGAATCGTAGCTGACGGCGGGTAGCTGCCATTTTGAGCCCGGTGCATTTCGATTGCCGCACGCAGCACCGACAATGAATGTTTGGTACTGTTTTCGCGAGCATCATTTGCGGTGTCGAACATTCTCGGTGCGGCGACTGCCGCGATGATGCCCAATACCAGCACGACAACAACCAGTTCAACCAGCGTGAACCCGCCGCGTTTCTCATGCGAAACTGCGTGCTGTGCGATCAGACTCTCCGAAATTGTTCCTTGCTCTATGTGTGCGGTGTCGCTCCAACAATACCGCAGCGTACCGCACAGCCAAAGGACGTCCGACAATCTCTGAGCTTTCCGCGGGGGCTCGTAATGATTGTGAGGTGGTTCGCGGTTGTAACGAGATCTCCCAGCTTAGCTGTGTTGTCGGTCCACGCTTGCCCACCCATGCCTCCTGCTGTCGTAGCAGCCCAGCTTTGCCGCACTCATCCAATCTGCGATCCTCAAACTCGCTTGTCAGCGTGCCGCCGTCAATCGTTTTCCCCCTGGATCGCATTTTTCCGATTGCACCGATCAATCCGGTGGGAGTTCTCGACATCGAAGGCACGACGCACCGGCGCGATGCGAATTGCGACGTAAAATGTAGAAGCAAACCGGGTGACGGCGACTGAGTCTGATTGCCCGGCCCCGGCGAGCAAGCGTCCGATCCCAGGATGCTCGTCATTGACTTTGAATTCGATGGAGCCAGCGATGGATGTTGTGATCGAGAGTTGCAGAGCCCTGTTTGTCGTTTTCTTGGGTCTGTCAGCATGTGTCGGAATTCTTGCCCTCACCAGTCCCCGTGCGTTCGCGGCCGCCGTTTCGTATAGCGATCGAGCCGTCTATCAGGGAGCTCAGGCCCCGTCCAAGCGACGCTGGTACGGACTCGACAACTTCGCGCTCGCGCACGAACGCCTGTTCGGCACACTCGTGGTTGGCACCGTGGGCTACTTGGCTTTGATCTCGCACCACGGTCCAGATAGTTATTCGAAGTCGTTTTTGTTAGTCATCGTGGGCGTTGCCCTGATCATGGGGGTCCTGGCTCTCCGCCAAATCACTTTCCAGGCTCGAGAGATCGCAACGCGCACGGCCGAAGCCTATTCGGACCCACTCACGGGATTGGCGAATCGTCGCGCCTTTTACTCGGAACTTCCTCGCCGCTTGACTCAGCGGCAGCGTCAGGGAACAGCGTTCTGCCTATTGATCATCGACGTCGATCAATTTAAGTCGTTCAATGATGAGTACGGACATTTACTCGGTGATGCGATTCTCAAGGTGGTCGCGCGTATTTTGGAATCGACGGTCGACCGCACGAGTGTCGTTGCCCGATTAGGCGGCGACGAATTCGGAGTCCTTCTGCCCGATACCAATCTGGAAGCGGCGAGCCAAGTCGCCGAGCGACTGCGGTCCGCGATTGCCGACGACCCGATCTGCTACGAGGGCCGCGAACATACGTTGACAATCAGCATCGGTCTGACCGAGGCTCAGCTCGACGACGACGAACCCTCGCTGCTCAAGCGGTCCGACTCCGCGCTCTACGCTGCCAAAGAAGCCGGCCGAAACCGTGCGTTCCGCCATCCTGCGCCCGAGCCTGCCGTCGCCAACGTGTCGAGCTGAGGCCGAAGCAACGAATATCCGGCTCACCGTCGTTGAGCCCGGCCGAAAGCCTTGGCGCCAAAGTGCCAATGTCCATTTACCGCGACCAGCCGTGTCGGCGCGTGTGTTCGAGCGGAATAAATCGACGACCTGGCAAGCTCCGTCGTCGTGCCCCAAAAAGTTCGAACTCATCACGAATGCGGCTCAACGGTCGCAGGTCGACGTTGTCATCGGACGCGTCAAATCGTCCAAGGCCGGCGACGCCGAGTCTGGCATTCAGCAAGCCGTAAGGGGCGATCGCGAGATCGAATTCGGGGTTGATCTGCCGAAACGGAAGCTCGTACACGGCGACCGATCGGTCGAAGTCGCTCTTGCGCACCCGGCGGCTCCAGCGTCCCAACTCGGGAAACAGTCCGCTACGGCCGACGCGCCGCCGATTGTAGGGCGTATTCACGCTCTGGCCGACCAAGGTGAAATCAAGCGTTCCATTGATAGGTACGATGTTCCCTTCCCGATCGAGTGGCGAGACAAACACCCGCAGTCCGTCCGGCTCGACGTCGTCGTCCCAGTTGGCGACGCCGGCTTCGATGCTGAGCGAGGCAACCGGCAGCGTGGGAAATCGCTGAGTCGTCGATAAAGCGTCCTGGGGCCAACTGTCGTTCCCGGCAGTGAGTTCCGGTGGGAGCCGTTCGTCGGAAGGGTCCTTGGCGGAGAACGCGGCGTGATCGACGTGCTCAGGATCTAGTGCGAGGCTCGGCGCGACACGCCGGAATTCCGCCGAGGAGAGCGTACCTGCCGCGAAGTGCACGCGCACGACTTCGTTCCAGTCGAAACCGCTACGTAAGACAATCCCCGGTGATAGCGAGCACAACCAGAGTGTCTCCTCGTTCGTCCGGGCATCGACGTGGCCAAAGAGCGTTCGGTGGTCGTCCAATTCAACGCGTATCACCTCCGACGCGGAAAGGTTTGGAAGAGACGTCAACAGCATGACAGTGAATGCCCAGATCGGTCGGCCGAAGTTGTTCACGAGAATGCACGCCTTGCTTACTGCGGCACCGCGACAAATGTGTCTGCGAAACCGGATAGATGAAACCAGCGCCACATTGAGTGGCGACAATTCCATCGTATTCCGGTGAACAGGGCACAAGCAAGATGTGCTTTCGCATCGGCCCGTTTCAACGATGACGCTACATCGACCGACTGGGCATGCTAGACGCGGGTGTCGTCCGACCGGTGGACCGCTTGAGCGAGATCCGTCGCCCGCACTCAGGACGACGCGTTCCGGGCGTGCGATGGTGCCGGCGAGAGACAGCCGAGCGAGGCTAGGGAGTCGCTTCCCAACGCCAGCTACCGCGCGAGAGTTCGACTTCGGGGCCGGCGGCGAAACCGGGCGGCGGGTTGTCGAGATAGGTCGAGCGATACGTCACGTCGAGACCGTTTCCGGCCCAGATCGCCTGCGTCACGACCACGCCGTCGACAACAGCACTCGTCATCGATGCGACGGAGAGCGTGCCCCAGACTGCCACCAGTCCGTTGATCGCAGATGGATAGCTGTCGGTCAGGTCGCTGTCTTCGCTCGCTTGGTAAGGCGTGCCGGGCGGGTTGAAGTTTGTCCAGAGGAATGCTTCGTCGAGTTGCAAATTGCTTTGCGAGAATGTGATGTTGCCATCAACGAGCAGCGCCGGGTAGTTGGCGACAGCCGCTTCAAGATGAACCGAGGACGAGACACTACTCATCGGGCCCGAGTCGATCAGCACCAGCGTGCCCACAATCCGCGAATTTTTGACGCAAAACGTACCGCCGTTACAGTCAACAACATAGATTCCCTCCGGATTCGTCTGGGTTCCATACGGGTTGGTGGCGGGGCTGAGCATGGCTTTGCTGATCCCGCGCGTGCCCCATCCTAAGTCGGTCAGGTCCGCGAAGTCGATCCAGGTGCCGTTGTTGCGGTAATACTCCATCGCAATCACATCTGGCATCTTGCGAGCGGTGATGCCCGTCGTCTGCGAGCCGGTGATGTTACCGCTGATTGTCTCGACGGCTTCGACGTTGCTGTTGATACTGGCCAACCATGCGGACGCATCCATGCGCTGGTTGGAGCTGATGATCTGGTCGGTGGTCAGGCTGGACCACATCTGCATGATAATGTCGGTGTCGCAGTGCAGGGCGACCTCCAGACAGTTCTGCCCCGTTGTTCCGACCGGCTGCAGAAGCGCGGTCTCGACGTGGGTGATGTTGCCCACACGGCCGTACCCATAGATTCGGACGAAGTCGGAATCGTCGTCGGCAAGATCGCCGTCGGCGTCGGCCAGCTTCCAGGTGAACGTGCCGCCACCAAGGGGCTGCGCCGGTGACGGGTACTCCGTATCGTTCTGGTACATCGTGCGCCAGTCCTCGCTTAGCACGGCATGGCGGTGTATCGTCGCGGAAGCGGCCTCGACCGCCGCGACGGCGAGAAGTTTCGCATCGGAGGCATCGTTCCCGATGCGCGCGTGATTGAGTTGCAACCGGGCCAGCGTGATGGCCGACATGCCGACCATCGAGACGATCACCGCCACGCCCATGACTGAGAGATAGAGATAGCCGCCGCGGCGATGGCGGCGCGAAATTTTCGCAGCCGCGCCGTCCTGCGTCTGCCGGCGGCGGATGTGGCATCCATTTTGAATTGTGGAAACTCGCATCACAGGCTTTCTCTAATTACGGTTGCGCCGCATGATTGAGGACGACCGTGCCGGTGTGACTGTTGGCATCTGAACTGCCCAGACGCAATTCTGAGCCGATCCAATTCACGACGGTCACGTCCGCGCCGGCGGTCTGTTCCAGCATGCCGCCGTTGGCACGATGTCCCACGAGTGTCGTTGCCTTGCCGGAGGGGTCTGTGACCGTGACGGTGACACAACGTAGCATTTGGTCCGTCGCTCCATCGGGCAGAACGGCCATGCCTTGCGGATCCACTTTCTGGACGATCACCTCCCGCGTCCAGCCGGTGTACTCCGTCATGTCGGTGCCGTCCTTGAGTTGCGGCGGTGACGCACTCCAGTCGTCGAAGTCGTCGGTGTCGTCGAAGTCGCCTCGCGACGTGGGGCTTTGGCTCTCGCTTGCTTCGTGACCGTAGACGGGTGTCTCGTCGGGGTCTTCGTAGTTCTGTCCCAGCACCTCGGCCATCAACTGCTTGGCGATGGCCGTGCCGCCATATTGATCGCCGGTGATCCGCCACGTCCGCACCGAACTGCCGACCGTGTTGAGCGCGGCGACGCCCAGCACGCCGACCAGCACCGACGAGAACGCCACTTCGATGAGGCTCAGACCGCGGCGGTGCGCAGGACGATATTTCCCGCGGCGAGTCGGCTTCGACGACCGTGAAGCCCCACAATCACTGAGTGTCGGTGTTTGATATCGTTTGAACATAGTTCTGGCGCTTCTCTCATAGCTGAGGAGGCAGCGGATCGATGGGCGGATCGAAGGGCGGCAATTCCATCGAAAGCGGCGTATACGTGGCGTAGATTGAAATCTTGCCATTGATGCTGTCTGTCGAGGATCCCCAGGGTGCGGTGAAACCCCCGTTTGTGGCCCGGTTGTTGTTCTGGCGCGTGTGACCGCCTACCTCGAAGGCGTACTGCTGGTCCCGATGATCGAAGCTGAGCGCGAGCCAATACGCGCCGGCCGCGAGCACAGTGTTCGGCAGTGCGATTGTGGTCCACTGCATGTCCATTTCCGTGTCTTCGTTCTCCGTTTGAGCGAGCAGCGCTCCCGGTTCGCCGGCTTCATCGGCATAAATCGCGTAACGCAGCGGTTTTTCAGCGCCGCCGACGTAAGCCGTAATGCTCGTGGCGGTACCGGGTTCTGAGAGTATGACCTGCGTCGCGAATTGTTTCCGGCGGACGTTGCCTCGTGTGCCGGCAAAGATCGTGTCGTAGCCGAAGATGCTTTCGCCCGGGCTGTCGTCGCCTGCGCCAGCGGCCCATTCGATGGACCGCCGCATCAACGTTTGACCGTCGGTGGCCATGTCGCCGACCTCGGCCGGCGTATAGGGCAAGTGAACGCGCCGGCCGGCAGACAATGTGGAATCGTAGCGTTCGGCGGACGTGTCCAGCGTTACCAAGGCGGGTTTCGCAGATTTGCCGTCGCCGAAAACGCCCGTCAATCCCCCAAGGCCGGGTGCCAAGATGCTGCTGGGGATCGGCAGCGAAAGTGACGATGTCAGAATCGTCACCGTGCTGCCGGCCGTGTAGTCCGACGTAATGTAATGCGCGACGTCTGAAGTTCTGACGGTTGACGAGCTGATGAACTGGACGCCGCTGGAAAACCCAAAGTTGTCCAACATCAACGCGTTTTCGTTGACGATGCCGACCGTTGAGCTCTCGACCTTACTGGCAAGAGCGCTCGCTGAGGTTGACGTGCCGATGTAAACGGCCACGGCATCGGCGATCGCCGTCTCAAAGTTTGCGGCGGAATCGGAATCGTCGATCAGGGTCACCGTATACCCCCACGATTCGATCAACTCCTTCCGGTTGATATCCTTCGTCGTCAGACTCGCCGGGTCGCCGACGGCGAACAGGATGTTACTCGCATCCTCCGACGGGGGCGGGACCGGCGCTTCGATGAACCTGGTGAGCCACGTCAGGTTGAAAGTTTGCACGTCAACCGCCATCTGTTCGGCGGCAGCACCGTTGTATTCGTACAGCAGTGGGTCACCGGCAGTCGCCGACCAGGAATAGCGAATCGTATCGGGAGCGCCGTCGCCGTCCCGGTCGGGCACCGTGAACGTGGCCGCCGTGGCGGTCAGCTCGCTGAACGAGAGCGCGTGTTGCAGGTCGGCCATCAGCACGCCTTGGATTTGAGCGGCTTCAGATTGGTCGTGCGTCGCACCGTTACCCACGAAGGCCTGATTGGCGATCAAGATCGTCGAAGCCAGCGCCACCATGAGCACACTCGCCGAGCCGATCGCCGCGATCAATTCGATGTACGTGTAGCCACCGCGCCGTTTCGGACGACGCAGAGTCCAGGTGGTTTTCACGTGGGAGCCGATCATTGGACGATCGCCTTTCCGGTCGCCGGGTTGACGACAACAGATCGTTGTTCGCCGCCGACAGTGACGACGACCGTCCCGCCGTTGTCTGGTCGTCCGTATCGTGAGAAGGTGACGCTGGTGCCACTTCCAAAATCAACAGAAACGAGAGTGGAGGCATAGCCCGTGTCGGCCAAACTGACCGAGTATTCCTGACTGGAATGGTCCATGTCGGCGATCCCCGCGAGATCGTACGAATGTGAGGCAACGTTGAAGGTGACGGTCCGGTCGGTGCCGAAGGTCATCGCGTTCTGCCGCGCATGATTCAAGTCGGCTGCCACACGCCGCGCGGCCGCCTCGACCTGGTAGCGCACAATGCTCGCGCTGATTCGCGGCCCGGTGACGGCCGCCATGATTCCGATGATGATCACGGTAATAATGACCTCGAGCAGCCCCAGGCCGGTGCGCGAGTGACGTCTAATTGGATGAGTCGTGGAGGGAGTACGCATGATGGCGAAGCTCAATCGCGTTTGGGCGCCTCACACTCGGGGGAGACGTTTAAGGCCGTTACAACATCGACATGGCATCTCGCAAGGGGCTTGCGTCGACCGCTGGCGCGCTCCCGCAAAACATCGTGCAGATCGCTTGCAGCTCTTCAGAAGCCTCCAAGAACGCAGCGACGATTTGTGGATCCCACTGTGTGCCCGCGCCCTCTTTGATAATCTGTTCTGCTTTCTCAAAGGACATTCCGGATCGGTAGGGACGATCGCTCGTCATTGCATCGAATGCGTCGGCAACAGCGATGATTCTCCCGAACAGCGGAATCTCCTCGCCAACAAGGCCGTGCGGGTAACCCGTTCCATCGAACGATTCGTGATGGTGCAGGACCCCCGGCAGTGCGTAGCTCAATTGATGCAAGTGTTTGAGAATGTCGTGACCGATGACCGGGTGACGTTTAATCTGGTCAAACTCTTCATCGGTCAGTTTGCCCGGCTTCCCCAACACATCGTCGCGCACACCGATTTTTCCGATGTCGTGAAGTAGCCCGCTCATGTACAACTGCTCGCAGATCTGTTCGTCGACGTCCATCTGCGAGGCAATTCGCCGGCTCATCAAAGCGACACGATCGCTGTGACCGCAGGTATAGGGGTCTTTGGCGTCGAGCGCGTCGACCATCGACCGAATCACGCCGATGACGAGGTCTGCGTGGTCCTGAAACAATTCGACGTTGCGGGCATGGGTGGCCAACATGACGGCGGCAGCTTGCACTAAGGTTGCCTCAACCGTACCGAATTCGAACTCGCTGATTTGCGGCGGGAGGTAACCGAGATCGGCATCGCGGACGATGTCGTCCTCGATGCGATTGAGTGCCAAAAGCCAGCCGAATTCGAAGTCGTTCTTCGCGACTCGCAATAGAATGAAATTTGAGACGCCCTCGACGACCGCTTCGATTTCCGCGGTCTGGTTGTTGATAAAGGGCTGGGTCTGTCCTCGCTCGCCGTAACGCTCGATCAGCAGTCGGATCGCATCGGTCGCAATCTTTTGCGGACCGGACCAGCAGCGCCGGTCGAGCGCGAAACCGACGCCGGCATTCCCCCGCTGGGCGACGTTGTCGGGAATCAATGCGAGAGACTCTGCTCGGATCAAATCGCGTAGCGGCTGTAGAACTCCCTCGGCGACACTTTCAACCGTGTTCGACACATCACAATACTCGATTTGTTCGATCAGGCTGCGTAGCCAGGTCAGTTCTTCAAGGCTTGTAGTGACTTCTTCCACGTAGGCGTCGAGTTGTTTTCGCTGTTCGTCAAGCTGGACGGAGCGATCGATCGACAGATCGACCGATCGTGCATGTCGTTCAATGTGAGCGGCATCTTTACCCGGAACGAACCCCACGGCCGCTCGCTGTGTCCCGCTACGGCATTCCACCGGAAAAATGACGACGTTCTCATTTTCCAGTACAGGTAATACGACTGGTGCATTCGGAACGAACTTGGCCTCGAGCAGCACCGCGACTTCGGGATATCCGCGTTCGTCGGACGTGGCCGATTGTTCCGTCACCGAGGACGGTTCCTGATTCGACGTATCGCGATGCCAAGTATCATCGTACGTCCACAGCTCGAAGCGCGTTCCGAAGGCTTCAAGAAGAATCTGCGCAACGTCTTTGGACGCACGGACACGTTCTCCTAAGTCAGTGTCATTACACGAATTGGACGCAGCCATTTCATCAGATCCGGGGGTGAGTGAGCGTATAGGTGAACGAGCGCTGGCCGTTGCCAACTCTAGTTCACTATTGTCACGATGTACGAAAATCGGTCAAAAAATGTTGCACAAGCGAAAATGCAACGTATGTTTCGAAACGAAAACGCATAAGAAATGAGGATGCGCTCGTGCGCATTTCGCGCCAGTGAGGAGCCTCTCCTATCTCCAAAAACCATCAAGACCATCTCCCGTTTTGGTCGTTAGGAAAGTGTCATGAAATTCAAAAGCACAAATCACAAGAATCGTGTACGTAGCGGATTCACGTTGGTCGAACTGGTCGTGGTCGTGCTGGTACTCGGCATCATTGCTGCAGTTGCTGCACCGCGAATGTTCGACACGGCTGGTGACGCGCGTCAGAACGCGTCGCGGCACTCGCTGGTCGTTCTGCGCGACGCCGTCGAGCTGCACCGGGCTCAAAACGGTGCCTATCCGCCGGTGGCGACGATCGCGACGGCCCTGCGACCGTTCCTGAACGGCCCGTTTCCCACCGTCCAGGTGGGTGCCAACCAGAATGCCACCGTTGTTGCGACGACACAGGACCCGGTCACGGCCGTCGAAGCGGGCGGAGCGGGTTGGGCCTACAACGTGACGACCGGTGACATCGTCATCAACGACGCCGGTTTCCTCAACTGGTAGACGCAGTCGATTTCGCGACATCTGGCCTTTGAACCGGCGTCGCGCAGGCCTCTGATGCGCGCTCAGCCAGAGGTCACCGTGTGCCGGTCCGCGCGATTCGTTATGCACAACCGCGCCGTCCCTAAGACAATGAAAGCAGTTGAGTCGATGTCCGCAAACGCAAAACGGGTTCTGGTTATTGAAGACAATCGCGTCATGGGAGACGTCGTGCGGTTCAATCTCCAGCGTGCCGGATTTGACACGACCGTCATGGTGAATGGCAGTGACGCCGTCGAATTGCTTCAGAACGAAATGTTCGACGTCATCATCAGTGACTACCAGCTTCCCGGTTTGAACGGCGAAGAAATCTGTCGGTGGGTACGCCAAGATCCGCGGTTCGATGACGTTCCGATCTTCCTCTGTACGGCCAAGCGATTTGAACTCGACGAACAGGGTCTGATGAACGAATTGCGAATCACCAAAATGCTGGCGAAACCGTTTAGCCCGCGAGAGATCGTCGCACTCGTGCGATCGAGTCTGGAAAGCCAAACGGCCGGCGCATGAAGGGCCGAATACCGTGAGAATGCAATGCAAAGTCACACCCAGACCTACTCGCTGTCGAGCCGGCTGACCAATCGCTATTTCATGTTCGGCCTGGCGGGCCTGTTTATTTGCTTAGCAGTCTCTCTTTGGCTCGCGTGGCGCGGATCGTTCATGACGCTCGCTGCCGTCACAGCCATTGCACCGTTGATTGTTCTGTTAGTCGGTGGTTTTGTGCTCCGTGACACCGTGCGGCTCAATTCCGAGATCGAAGAACAACTCCAGCGTATCTCGGTTGCGCCGACCTCTGCCGGTGCGACTTTGAAGCCGGTCGTCGGCGCGGAACCTGCCGCCGCCGGCTGGAATCGGATTCTCGACCAGCTCACCACCCTGAATTCGTTACAAGGTCTTGAGGAACGCCTCAGCCAATCGTTGGGAGGGCTCAAGCAACAAAACTTGGAACAAATTCTGAACACCATGGACGACGGCGTTGTTCTGACCGACGCAGACGGAACGATCACACTGGCGAACAACGCCGCCGCCGCCCTGGCGAAATCGGAGTCGCCGAACGCCCTCCAAGGCAGACGCATCCAAGAGGCGCTTTCGTTCGAGACTGCTGACAATAGGGCGATGATCTCGCAGAAGCTCGCCCAACCGTCGCCTTCAGTCACAATTGAAGTTCGTCTGGGGAGCGACACATCCGACGGAGTCCTGCGTGTTTCGCGTTCTGCGGCAGAGGGACAGCGGAGCCATACGACTGCATATGTCTGGACGGTACGCGACGTCACTCAGCAGAAGCTCGCGGACGAAACGAAAAACGATTTTCTTTCGATGGCGACGCACGAGCTACGTACGCCATTGGCAAACATCGTTGCCTATGCTGAAACCCTCGCGCTACATGACGACATCGACCTCGAACAGCAGAAGAAGTTTTGCAACATCGTCAATGACGAGGCAACCCGTCTCACGCGATTCGTCGACCAGCTTCTCAACGTGAGTCAGATCGAGGCTGGTTCGCTGGCGCTTGCTCAGAGCGAAACCGACATCAAACGCTTGATCGACGAGGTCGTCGAACACATCCAACCTCAAATGCAACAGAAGAAAATCGATTTCGAACCGGTTATTCCGCCGAAGCTCCCCAAACTCCGCGTCGACAAAGACAAGATCGAGGCGTCGCTCATCAACCTTCTCGGCAACGCCGCCAAATATACTCCCAATGGCGGCCACGTCCGGTTGCAAGTGGAAAGCCGGTCGGACAGCATTCAATTTCACGTCGAAGATACCGGCATCGGCATTTCCGAAGAGGATCTGCCCAGAGTTTTTGAAAAGCTCCACCGCGCCGCCGACGAGCGGGTTCAGGCCGTCTCCGGCTCCGGTCTCGGACTGGCATTCACGTACGACGTTGTACGACTGCACGGCGGGAAGTTGACGGTTGATAGCGAATTGAACAAGGGTTCGAAATTCACCATGAGCTTGCCCATCGGCGGCAGCGGAGCTGCCAATGTTTAAGTGCGCCAAACAAGGGGTTGTGAATGTGATTTCAGGGGATGATCCGTTGAACGCGGATTCTCTTTCTGACGTGACTCGGCTTCTCGACGAATGCATCGCCGAGGGCCAACCGCGAATCGTCATCGATCTTCAATCGATTCCATTGATCGATAGTGCCGGCTTGGAACTGTTGCTTGACGTTTACGACCAATGCGCCCGTCGCGGCGGCGCGTTGTGTCTCGCAGGCCCAAACGACCTATGCCACGACATTTTGAGAATTACCGGCGTGGCTGAGCGGTCAGAAATCTATGAAGACGCTCTTTCGGCTGTAGGGAGCTTCATCCAATGACAACCGCGACGATGAACAATCCCGCGGTAACCGATCGGAATGGTGCTGCGACGGAATTCGAGCCTCGACGGCCGCTGCCGTTAGGGCAGCAACTCCTGCATGCGGGTGTTTTGACGCCTGAGGAGTTGGAAGCGGCTCTTTCCGAACAATCAGCAAAGAAACAGCGCCTCGGCGAAGTCCTTGTCGAAATGGGCTTCGTCGAAGAAGAGGATCTGTTGCCGATCATTGCGCAACAGCTGGACATCCCGGCGGCCAAGCTTAGAGACGGTATCGTCGACCCCCGAGCCGTGTCGCTCATCCCGCGTTCTAAGGCCGAAGCGTTACAGGTCATTGCGCTGTTCAAGGTTCGCGACACGTTGACCGTCGCCATGGCCGATCCGCAGAACCTACAGCACCTCGACGAGATCGAGCGGATTGTCAATCTGCGTGTCCGGCCCGTGCTGACCTTCGGCCCGGCCATCCAAAAAATGCTCTTGCGATGTTACGAAGAAGACTTTGCCGTCGACAGCGTAACGGCCGACATGAGCCATGATGCCGTGGAACTCCATGACGATGCGATCGACTTGGACGTTCAGCACGTCCAACAGCTGGCCGAGGGGAGCCCGGTCGTCAATCTCGTGAATTACATGATCGTGCACGCAGTCCGACAGGGAGCCAGCGACATTCACATCGAGCCGGGAAAGCGGCATACGTCGGTTCGATTTCGCGTTGACGGTCAGCTCCGAGAGGTCCTGCGACCTCGGCGTGATTTTCACGCGACAATCGTTTCGCGCGTCAAGGTCATGGGAAAAATGGACATTGCCGAGCATCGAATGCCGCAAGACGGTCGCCTGCACGTGCTCGTCGAGGGGCGAGAAATCGATCTGCGCGTTTCGACATTACCCACCGTGCTCGGCGAGAAAGTCGTGTTGCGGGTTCTCGACCGGCAGAAAGTGTCGTTCAATCTCGATCGGCTCGGCGTGCCGGATGATCTGCTCGGTCAGATCAACCGAATGCTTGCTAAGCCGTACGGTTTGTTACTGGTGACCGGTCCTACGGGAAGTGGCAAGACAACCACTCTGTACTCGGCAATCGAACTCATCAAATCGGTCCAGCGCAATATCGTCACAGTCGAAGATCCCGTCGAGTACCAACTGGAATTGATCAACCAGGTACAAGTCAGCGCGACACAGGGAATGAGCTTCGCCAAAGTGCTTCGCTCGACACTTCGACAAGATCCCGACGTAATCATGGTCGGCGAGATTCGCGATGCGGAGACGGCTGAAGTTGCGATACAAGCAGGGCTGACCGGCCACCTGGTCCTCAGCACACTTCACACGAACAATAGCGCGGGTGCGGTGACGCGACTGCTCGACATGGGAATCGAGTCATTCAAGATCGCCGCAGCCCTGATTGGGGTCATCGCCCAGCGCCTGGTTCGAAACATTTGCCCCAACTGCCGATCGCAGTACTTTCCGTCTGCAGATGTTCTGGAAATGATCCACTACCAGGGCGACAAGCGCCGCCAATTCACTCAAGGCGAGGGATGCAGTCAGTGTTATGATTCCGGGTTCCAAGGACAAACAGGTATCTACGAAGTGTTGACGGCAACGCGGCAACTTCGGGAACTCATAGCACGCGACCCAGACATCGAAACGATTCGTCAATGCCACCTCAAAGAAGGCGGAACACTGTTGCTCGATCAAGGGATTCGACTGGCTGAAGACGGGCAGACCAGTCTCGATGAAGTGATGCGCGTCGCATTTACGGATTGAGGCTGAACGAGCCTTCACACGTTTTCGGTAAGCGACAATGGACATACAATACACGGCCAAGGCAAGAAACGGCGCAACGTCGTCGGGCGTTCTCAGCGCGGAATCGCTGGCAGAAGCCCGGCAGCAGTTGCGCGACCAGGGCCAGTTTCCGCTTTCTCTGAATCGTGCGAATGTCGCAAGAACGGCGACACCCGGCCGCAGTTTGTCGATCGGGCGCTCGCGGGTCACGAAAACCGATCTGCTCATGGTGACATCGCAACTCTCGATCATGTGTCGATCGGGCGTCGATCTCGCCGAGGCCTTGCAGAATGTCGCCCAACAATGCTCGAAACCCGCTCTCAAGCAAGCGCTCGACGACGTCTATCGGGACGTCGCCGAAGGATTGCCGGTCTCGGTCGCGCTTAAGAAACAGTCGCACCTGTTCGGCGACGCGTATGTTGCCAGCGTCGGAGCGGGTGAAGCATCCGGTACGCTGGTAAGCGTTCTGGGCCGTCTCGCCGATTTGCTTCGAAACGAGATCCGTCTTACCAATGCGCTGCGATCCATTCTGGCTTACCCGATCGTCTTGACAGGTGTTTCGATGGTCGTTGTGGCGGTATTGATATTATTTGTGTTGCCTCAGTTTGCCGACGTCTTTCGCAAGGTTGGCAACCCGCCACCCCCGCTGACGCAATTCCTATTGGACTCCGCAGAATTGATCCGGCATCAGGGACTCGTGCTGGGAGGCATCCTCGCCGGAGCGATCATCGTTGCGTTTCAATTCCGACTTACCGAAACCGCTCGCCGATACTGGGATGGATTCGTGCTCAACGCTGCCGTGGTTCGAGGAGCCACACGGTCGTTGTTGACGGGTAGGACGTTCCGACTGCTGGGTGCCATGCTTCAAAGCGGCATTCCGCTGTTGGAGGCGATCCGGCTCTGTCGCTCGTCTGTTCGCAATCGCTTGTTCCGCGAGTTATTCGACTCGCTCGAACACAACGTCGTCAACGGAATGGGGATCGCAGAAGTGTTGTCGGCCGCACCATTCGTGCCGTCCGGAGCCGCTCAGATGGCGGCGACGGCGGAGAAGTCGGGAAAGCTCGGCGAAATCATGCATTCGATCGGTGAGTTCTACGAAGACGACGGCGAACGCCAGCTTCACCAACTCGTGAAATTGATCGAACCCGCGATCATCGTCGTCATGGGCGTGATCGTTGCGTTTGTTGTGCTGTCGGTCATTCTGCCCTTGCTCGACATTTCCACGTCCTCCTCCTAAGCCGTCACCTGCGAAACAAGAGGCGTAACAGATGCACACACATCCGAATTCCGCCATAAAGAAGATTCGCAACAGCTTTCCTTCGCTGATTGTGCTGGCGATCGGCTACATGCTCGGGACGGCGTCCACCGTTGCGACATCCACACACGCGGACATCCGCAAAACCCCAAGCCGGCAAGCATTCAAGAGCGGGTCCGAACGATCGGAAGCCGTCCTTCGTGAAATCGCCAGCACCGTGAAACGAATGGACACAAGACTCGCGCGGATCGAAAAGTCGGTCGGTCGAGTTGCCAAAATGCGATCGCAGGAAGACTGACAACTCTGACCGTTCGCGCAAACCGGCATCGCGAAATACACCGAAAAGGCAAGACGTAGTCATGACAGTTTCGCCCACGATACCAACAATTCGTTCTCGAATCTCGACCGATCTTTTCCATCGCCCGTGCAATGGATGGATCGGAGTCGATGTTGGTACGGCCACCATCAAGCTGGCTCAGGTCGAGCGCAGAGGGAATCGATGGAGGCTCGCGGCCAGCTTGATCGTTCAGCGAGACGATGTGAGCGCGGGCCAGTCCAACGACAGCGAAGGTCTCGTCCAACGAGCGCTGCGATCGGTCGCGACGATGACGGCAGGGTTCAAGGGTCGCCGGACTGCGTGCTTGCTCCCCACGTCCGTCATGGAATTTCAAACCTTTGACATCCCTGATAGTTCCGATGACGAAACCGAGCAGATGATCCAGCAAGAACTCGAGGGCTCGGCCGAGGGAGACGGCGAGCCGAGAGAATTCGGATTCTGGAGGACGTCGGATTCTTCTACGAAGAAGGATGTCAGCCCTGTCACGGTGGTTTCCGTTTCGCGACGCATTGCGTCGGCTGCCGCTGCCGGCTTGCTCGACGCAGGATTGAGATGTCAGGTGATTGACGGATTACCGTTTGCGCTTTCGCGTGCGGCGAGCATGGCCTTGCCAAACCACGAAGTACAGCCAGTCGCTACGCTCAGTTGGGGGTACTCGTCGGCGCTGCTGACGATCGCCAAGAACGGCCAGCCGGTCTTCGCAAGATCGCTTCGAGATTGCAGTTTGAGCGAATGGATCAATCCGATCTGTGAGAACTTGGGGATTTCTCCCGACGAATGCCGACACATGCTGGCGATGTATGGCCTGAACGCGTCGCCCAATCGACCCGCCGCTGAAGATGTTTCTGAGGCGATCAGCCAACTTACGGCCGATCCGTTGAATCGCATCGTCGACGAACTTCGAAAGACTCTGTCCTACGTCCAACAGCAGTTTCCGAATCTCGTCCCCGACCGACTGCTGCTGTTCGGCGGTGGGGCCACCATTCGAAACATAGCAGCCACGCTGACGCAAAGCGTCGGCATCGAATCTACCGTCTGGCAATTGACTCCGGAGTTGGCTGATCGACCTGAGTCGATCGATCCCTCACAGGCTCTGCTGGGACCGGCCATCGCGCTCTCGGCATTGGCAGGTGCGTCATGAAAAACTATCTGAACTTGCTGCCGATTGAAGTCCGGCGACGTCAACTCATTCGCTCGCGCGTCGGGCAGTCATGTGCAATCACCGGATTGACCATTATCGCGATTTCCGTCGTTCTATGGTTCAAGCATGATTCACTCGACTCCCTGCGTCAGGAGGCCGCCCAACTCGACCGGCAATGCGAACCACTGCGCCACACGACTTTGGAGAACGCCCGCATAAAACAACGCCTTCAGGAGCTGACGGGCCGGCAATCTCTTCTCTCGGAGATCAAAGCCACGCAGAAGACGCTCAGTCTGATCGGCATTGTCAGTCGTAGCGCGCGCCGGGGAGGCGGCCGCGTGCAGGTGTGCCAATTCTCAGTCAAACAGACTCGGCCCGTTGTGAACATTTCGCCCGCCGCATCGGTCGAAGAGGTAAACGGCGAAAACCACACACAACGTCCCCGAATGAAACTGACGTTATGCGGCGTTGCAGAGGACGATCTGGCTGTCGCGCAGTTTGTCGTTTCGCTGCGCGAGGATGGAGTCTTCGACGTCGTTGAACTTAAGTCTTCGGTCGAGGGTGGAGCCCGACAGCAGATGTTTCGCGAATACCAGATCGAGTGCACGCTTTAGAGCAGGCGACAAATCCATCACACGAGTTCAATATATTGCTGATCTGTGAACATCAGCCACAGCGAGTATCAAGGAAACCGAGTCGATGTCAAAGCGAGCATCACAACGAGTTCTTCAGCGGTTGGATTGGTCGATTTGCGTCGCCTGCTTACTCCTTGTCGCGGGGCTCGCGCTGATCGCACACCTGACCGTCTACCGTGGCCTCGATCACGAGAGCCGTCGAGTTCACAACCAAATTCGGGCCGGAAGGTTGTTCTTCGGTACTGCGGAAGAAGTCGACGGACGGAATGCCGAATTGAACAGTCATCTTGCGTCACTCGAATCGCATTTGACCGAGCTTGAGGCCCGTATTCCCGAGACGGCGGGTGAATCCGACTTTCTGGCGCAACTGGCGCGCTTGGCGTCGCGCACGGAAGTTCAGATTCGCGATTACCGGCCGGGAGCCGTCGTCGACCGCGGCAGCTACAACGACATCGAGATCTCGTTTTCGGCGAACGGCCGATATGAAAGCATCTGTCGTTTTCTCGCCGGTCTTGAATCACTCGAGAGGCTTTGCAAAGTGACGGGGCTCGACGTTGCGGCGCTCGATGATCCGAATCAGTCGTATCCCTTTGAAGTCACTTTGAGCATCTATTTTTATCCGCCGACGCGCGGCGCGGGGAACCACCATGGTTGAAAGCATGCCTACAGCTGTTGACAAAAACCGGCGCGTCAAGACCGCCCTGATTCCGGTACTTGCTTTGATTTTACTTTGGGTCTTGTTCGGCTCATCCGATGAAACAGGTGTTCCCGATGCGGCAGCGGCCAACTCGGTCGCCGTCGATTCGGTTACCACCGTCGTAACTCCGTCAACCGATGCGGACGAAGTCGTGCGTCCTCGCGTCGCCGTTGCGGAAACACAAAAACTCTGGCCTCAGATTCCGCTCGACGAAACACTGCTCCACAACCCATTCGCGCCAACGCGGTCCGACGAGTCTTCCAGCAATGAAGACTCGCAAATCGACAGCAAAGTGCGACCTGATCCCCAGACACGACTTAAGCAATTGGTCGCCGCTCTCCAACAGGACGGTCTGAGCATTGTGTTCGAGACGGGCGAAGGAAAGACGGCCGTGATTGGATCGCGAGTCATCCACGAAGGCGACATGCTCGACGAAACGACCCGCGTGGTCGAAATCTATTCAGACCGCCTCGTTCTCGAGCGCGTACAGTAGTGGCCGAACGTGCCACCGTCATCGACAAGCCAAATCGACACCAGACTCTGCGCAGAGCGCGTGAATCAGCGCGATTGAGCTGATTTTCTGCGAGCGGCTGGCGGCGTTGGGGTGCGATTGCAACGGTTGTTCTGACATGAGCAATCCTAATCAGTTTTCGGATTGGACGTGTCGACTATCAGAAATATAGAGTGGCAACCCTCATGCATATAGGGGTTTAGGGCCATGCACAAGAGTATATCGCTTTCCATCTCCACTGAGACAAAGATGTCAGATCCTTCGTATGACTGACAGACCGACGTTTTTACGTTCATGCGGTATCACGCTGGCAATCGTTTTGGCGTGGCTATCGCTCTGGCTGCGCGTCGACCAACCGCCCAGCAATACAGAAGAGGTCCCACATCGCACTCCCGCGACGACGCGTGCGAACGGGACAACAGCAGACAAAGTTGGGCGCTACGTCCCTCATCCCCAACGCTCCAACGCGGCAGCCGGACGGCCTTTGGGTTTCCCGCGCGACGCCGTTCCCGCCTTTGCCAACGGATCTGACACAACTCACCGCAACGACAATGATTCGAATCTCTGGGTTCCCGACCGTCGGCCTCAACAAATTGACGAGGCGGAGCCCCGTCGATTCCCGCCGAACTCGGCCATCTATGGGGGACTCTCCCACGCACGGTCGGACAGAAAGCGGGCCTACGCAACGACGCCAGATGTTCGTCGCCCGCCAGTCGTTCAACTGGGATTGGAGCAGGTCGACGATACCTTTCAACACACGCTGAAGAGCACTGCCGTTCCGCCTTGGCAGATTGGCTCCAATCACACAGGAGCTGTCTCCAATCAATGGCCGCGACGCCAGTCAGCAAACAATCGCACGGCGCAACTGCCACCTCAGATTCCCGGCGACGCACCCAATGGGCGATTCGAGGTTCCCCTGCCGGGTCCCCAAGTCCCGGGAGAGATCGACGTCACCAGCCAAAATGGTCGAATCTCGCTCGTCGTTCGGGATGCGCCGATCAATGTCGTGCTCGGGCACATCGCGCGACAACAAGGTCTTAACGTTGTCGCCGGGGCAAACGTAAACGCTTTGATCTCCGTGACACTCTCGGACGTAATGCTTGAGGACGCGCTGAATGCCATACTGGCCGTAAACGGCTACACGTGGGTTCGCGAGAAGGACATCATTCTCATTTCCAGCATCTCGGGTGACGCCAGCGCGACGCCGAGTATTCAAGGACGCCAGATGCGCGTCTTTTCGCTCAACTATGTTGCTGCGGTCGACGTCGACAAAGTCGTCAAGGGACTGCTTTCCCCAATCGGGCAGTCGTTTATTACCGAGACCAGTGCAACCGACAAGCGACGCACACGTGAGACACTGGTCGTCGAGGATCTGCCCGAGTATATCCACCGCGTTGAGACTTACATCTGTCAGGCCGACCTGCCACCGCGACAAGTGCTCATCGAAGCACACATTCTCCAGGTCGACCTGAAAGACGAAACACGGCATGGCATCAACTGGGACACCGTATTCCAAGTCGCAAATTTTGCCGTTGACTTAGAGACCGCGGGATTCGCCAATCCGGCTGCCAGCCCCGCGTTCTTCATGAACCTTGATGGACCCAATCTCGACGTGTTGTTGGAGGCATTGAAGACGACGACCGATGCCAAGACGCTTGCAGAGCCGAAGGTGCTCGTGGTCAACGGGCAGGATTCGAGAATTCAGATTGGGGAACAGCTCGGCTATTTGGTGACGGCGACAACACAAACAAGTACGTTGCAAAATGTCGAGTTTATGGACGTGGGCATCGTTCTGTACGTAACGCCCGTGATCAGCGACGACAACCAGGTGTTGATGACGGTCAAACCGGAGATCTCCAGCGGTCGTATCAACCCCGATACGGGGTTGCCCGAAGAAGAAACGACCGAAGTTGAAACAACGGTCATGCTTCAGGACGGACAAGCAATGATCATCGGCGGTCTCATCCAGGAGGCCGATGTCGACATTCAGTCCAAGATTCCTCTTTTGGGAGACATGTGGAAGTTCGGACGCCTCTTCCAGCGCAGGAGTCTCACGCGTGAGCGCAGCGAGATCATCATCATTCTGTTGCCAAGAGTTTTACCTAATCACTGTGAGTACGAGCCTCGGGAAGCCGCCGACATAGCCCGCGCGATGTCTCCGCTTCTCGATGGACGTCTTGGCCGAATCGACCGGCGCCCCGTGGAACCGGTACTGCCCGACGCAATACATGATCCGCGCAGGATCGAGCTGCGACGAATTCCCGACACGATTCATAACCACTTCGAACCCTATCCTCTCCCGCTCGAACACTACGTACCAAGCGTCTCAGAACGTGAAGAACAGAGACTCTTCTTCGAGACGCCGCATCACGATGCTCCCCCAGTTCCTTCAGGCAATTACTCGCCCATCCAGACGATTTCACCCGATCTGGGACATGACTCACCGTCGGATCTAACACACCCACTACCGCCGGGAACCACGCATCCGGTGCCGCGAGACCGCCGAAGTCCGATACCTCCGCTTCCCGGACTTGTGGTTCCATCCGGACACTCGAATGGGCCCGCACACAAAGGAACGAATCATTATGGGCAACGAACTCCCCATCCCACCCGAGCTGCAATATATCCTCGAAAAACGCGGCGGTGAGGATCGCCGGCAATCAGAACGCCACACCGACGAGGCTGCGGCGGATGCAGCGAATGATCTCGATGCAGAGGCTGGCCGATCTGACAATCAAGGTCCAGACAGTGACCGTCGCCAAACGGGCCGGCGGAAGGAAGATCACGCGTAGATCCCGTTCGGGATAACTGTGGCGGCTATCGAACGATTCTTGGTCTTTGAACATCGTCTCTACGCCGCCAGAACCCGCTATACTTATGTCGAATGCGCTCTAGCGGGCATACAGCCGGCTCCGGCAGGATGTTTTGAGGACGTTGATCAAAGTCCTGCCGACGATTGCGGGATAAACATTCCAGGGGTCGCACGGCTAAATGCAACTTCGGCTCAATGGAAGGTCAGCATCGCGCCACTTTGGCCAACGGCCTACGTGAATCGGGCTGTTTTTCACTTCCCGCCGATGCCAAACACGGCAATGCCGCCGTTCGCCATCGACAGCATTCTTCAATGCCGGATGGCGATTGGCCGTGCGAGCGAAGGGCCTTGGAAGAAGTGTGACCTGCGTGGGCACATGCCATGAGTGGAGTCAGGACACTCGGACTGGTTGTCGCTCGAGTCGCGCGTCTCGGATGCGACGCACCACATCTCGGCGCGACAAGACGCCGACCAGCCCTTCGCCGTCTACGACCAGCAGTCGACGGAGCGAGGCCGCGTGAAAGATATTCGCCGCCACCTCCAATGAAGCGTCTTGTGAAATCGTCTTCGGGGCGCTCGTCATGAACTTTTCACACGGTTCAAACGGCGAGTATTCAAACTCCGACTGCCCAAACAGCTCGAGTACGTCGTACTCCGAGACGATCCCCACCAACTGCTCTTGTTCGTCAACCACGGGCAACGAACTGATATTCTTCTCGACCATCAAATCGATCGCTACGTCGATCGCTGCATGTGCGGGAACAGACACAATGGAAGCTGTCATGACATCTTTTACCAACACCATCGTCTACTCTCCCCTATTGTGGACCACGCGACGGGTTCTTCCGCCACGACCAAGTGTTACCTGGTTCGTGAAATGGCCGTCGG
>Ga0315336_1003156_pt1 | contig 22807 bp, 21 predicted proteins | sample ASW5metaG_FD_204512 | JGI IMG/M metagenome (GOLD analysis project Ga0315336, IMG submission 204512) | Ammonia-oxidizing marine archaeal communities from Monterey Bay, California, United States - ASW #5 | ecosystem: Environmental > Aquatic > Marine > Intertidal zone | place: USA: California... | reverse complement strand
TGACGGCTGAGGAGTTGTCTTCTTACACGGTTCCCACCGTGCGGACTGCCCCTGCTTCGGCAGGGGTTTTTCGCGTCGGCGATTAGGCTCGCGCTCATGGCTCTCCGAGGACTCGCCGGCGACATGGCTCGCAACTCTGCCGGCCTGTGGAAGGCGGTCGCTCAGGCCGTCGATCCGAAGCCGCCCCGCGAAACGCCGGCACCTGTGGTGGAGCCTGCGACCGTGGTCGACTCTGCACCGACCGAAGTCGAGTCTGGTCAGATGATGGTGCCGATCGACGCGTGGACTCGCATTCTCGAGCAGGTCGGCCATGTCCACGAGGCCGGTCAGCAGCTCGCCGACGCCCGCGAGCGCGCGGCTCGCGCCGAGACCGAAAACGAGTTCCTGAAAGAACAACTGCGCGATCTCAAGTCGCAAAAACGCAGCCCTCGCCGCCCGGCCGCACCCTCCACCGAGCCGGCGCCGACTCCCGGAGCGACCTCGCCTGTGGAACCCGCCCCGGACCTGAGCAGCGGTCGCAATCGAGTGCGTCGAGCGCGTGCAGTGGCGAGCCGTTGGCTCCAGCCTTAAGGGCACTGGTGTTCTTTGCCGAGGTCGTGAAGGGCCGCCATCATGCGGCGGCCGTGCTCGGCAACGGACGCGTGGCGAGACTTACTTACGACTATGTCGTCCTCTTCGGCGTGGTTTCGTGCGTCGTCAATCAGCGGTGGGCTGTCGTGGGGCGAGATCCTGCGGACGACGAGGCGACGACGAGAGCCGAGATCGAGCGCACCCATGATGTCGTGCTCACTGAACTGAATCTCTGGACTCGTTTCAGCCTTCCCGCGGCGGTCGTTCTCTCCGTCCTCGTCGCCGCTGTGGTGGAAGTCCTCCGCTGACGCATCGGTCTTGACATTTTGTAAAGGCAGCTTGCTAGGGTTCACTTCACGAACAGTGCTCGGAGGGTCCCGATGAACGCGAAGGTCACGAGCAATCCGCTCCGCGACGAGCAGCAGTGGCCCGGCCCGCCGTCAACGATCGCCGACTTCCATCGGCGCATGCCGGCCTACTCGCCGACCAACCTCCTCGATGCCCCCGAGCTGGCGGAGAAGCTGGGCCTCGGGCGAGTCCTGGTGAAGGCAGAAACTCGGCGTATGGGTCTGCCCTCGTTCAAGATCCTCGGTGCCTCGTGGGCGACGTACCAGGCGATCTGTGCGCACATCGGCGGGGAGCCCGAGCCGTGGGGCAACATCAATGAGCTCGCCGCGAAGCTGGCGTACCTGAAGCCGTTCAAGCTGGCGACGGCCACCGACGGCAACCACGGCCGAGCGGTCGCGTTCATGGCCCGTCTGCTCGGTTTCGATGCCCACATCTTCGTCCCCGTCGGCATGGCGCAGGCCCGCATCGCGGCGATGGAGAAGGAAGGGGCAACAGTCTCTGTCGTCGATGGCGACTACGACGACGCGGTTGCCCGCTCCGGCGAAGAGGCGAGCGACACCTGCCTGGTGGTTTCGGATACCTCGTGGCCCGGCTACGAGACCATCCCGGCGCAGGTGATCGAGGGCTACACGACGATCTTCAACGAGATCGACGATGCGATCGACTCGAGCGGCATCGATCATCCCGACCTCGTCGTGGTGCCCATGGGTGTCGGCGCGTTCATGGCCGCGGCGATCACGCACTATCGATCCGGCGGCCGATCACCGGTGATCGCCGGTGTCGAGCCACTCGACGCCAATTGTTGTCAGGCGTCGTCGCTGGCCGGCGACATCGCCCACGTGCCCGGACCTCACAAGTCGATCATGGTCGGCCTCAACTGCGGGCGACCGTCGCTGATCGCGTGGCCGCGTCTGCGCAGCGGGATCGACTGGTTCGTGTCCGTGCCCGACGAAGCGGCCCGAGACGCGATGCGTGATCTCGCCGATGCGGCCGTGGTGGCGGGGGAGACGGGCGGCGCGTCGTTGGCCGGCCTCCGGGCCCTTCTGGCTGACTCGGCGGCAGCCTCAGAGCTCGGGGATCTGAGCCAGAAGACGGCACTTGTGATCGTCACGGAGGGCGCGACCGATCCGGGCGCCTACGAGGAGATCGTCGGTCGAGGCCACGACAGCGTCGGCCGCGTGCTCACCGCGATGCGCTGAGGCGAAGGGGTAGAGCTTCGCAATATCGCGGATGACGATCGAGCGGTCTCAGAATCGTCGTTGTTTGGCCGACTTCTCCGTATGGGAGTTGTGGCAAGGAGTCTGGCCGCCTTGGCGGTGTGCAGCGCACTGCTGGTCGTGGCGCCGTCTCCCGCGGCGGCGGACGAGGATCCGGTTCCGCTTCTTGTTGATGCGTTCGACGCGCTCATGGCCGGTGATGACGCCGGCTACGAAGAGGCGCTCACCGCGCTGCGCGCCGCTGATACGTGGCTGCCCGATCGCACATGGGAAGCGCTCGAGGACCGTGATGATTCGAGAATCGCGCTGAGCTGGACCCTCCTGGGTGCGACGGAGGAAGAGCTTCTGCTTCTCGTTCTCGACAGAATCAGCCTCGAGCGCGATGCCCTGCACCTCGCCTCGTCGGGCGCGGCGGTCGATCGCCTGTACGCCTACCGTGTCGACTCCGATGGCGAGCTCGCCCTCGAAGTGATCGACAAGCGTGGTGTCGACATCAAGGACGCGACCCGAGCCCTTCTCGGTCCCTTCACCACCGATCTTGCGGTCGAGCTGCCCTCAATGCCGGGCTATGAGGACGTGATCGGTGTCTTGGCAGGTCGGCTCGGGGTGACGCTCCCGCCGGCCGCGTTCACGTCCTACAACGACGCCACGGCCCCAACGGGGGCGGTCGCGCTGAGTGATGTGACCGGAGCGATCGACCCAACCCCGGAGCGCAGCCCGGCAGGCACCACCCCAAACTCTGTCGCTCTCGGCGCAGTTGCGGCGCTGGGCCTCGTCGTGTCGCTCGTCGCCTGGGGCCGGGGCCGGCGCAACCGGGTTCTTGCCGACCTCGCGTTCACCGACGCGCTGACCGGGCTCCACAATCGGCGACGGTTCGATAGCGACCTTGCCGCCCGGATCGGTGAGTGCGGTCGCCCTACTGCTGTCCTGATGCTCGACGTCGACCACTTCAAGAAGTTCAACGACACTCATGGCCATGCTGTCGGTGACGAGGTCCTTCGCCGCGTGGGAGAGGTCATCGCTGGTCAAGTGCGGCCCGACGACGTGGCGTATCGCTATGGCGGTGAGGAATTCAGCGTGCTGCTGACCGACTGCACGATCGAGGATGCCCACGCCGTCGGACTTCGGCTCGGTGAGGCGATCCGAGATCTTCGCATCGACCTCGACGCCGACACCTCCGTCTCGATCACCGCATCCTTGGGTCTGGCCATCGGGCTGGCTGAGGATGCGGTGGATCTGCTGGAGCAGGCCGATCGGGCGATGTACTCCGCCAAGGAAGCCGGCCGAGACCGCCTGGTCGTCGGCTGAGCCCCGGCCCGATTCACGCCACAACGTCGAAACCCCAGGCGGCCCGACAACGGGCCTGACCTGGGGTTTCTGGTGGTACACCCCCTGGGACTTGAACCCAGAACCTGCGGATTAAGAGTCCGATGCTCTACCAATTGAGCTAGAGGTGCAGGAATTGCTGTAACGACCGATTCTACGGGTGAACGAGGGGATTCGAACCCCCGACCTCCTGGACCACAACCAGGCGCTCTAACCAACTGAGCTACGCCCACCACGCCAACCCCGAGGGGTCAGGCGAAGGAGGAGTGTACTGGGATTGGCCACGAGAGTCCCACCCGGTTTCGAAGCCGCGAGAACAGTCGTGAGCAGTCGACCTACAATTGAGGACCATGTCCATTCGTTCACGGTTCTTTCGCAAGAAGTCTGATGTCCGTCGTCTCGGCGACACCGGCGACCTCGCTTCGGAGCTCCGAGCCAAGCGCGGCGACAACATCAGCGTTGTCGACTCGCCCGGCAACCTGCCGCCCAACCGAGATGGACTCAAGAACCTGGCGAGCGCCGCTCGCGACGCGCGCTACGTCGATCGGACGAATGAGGACAAACTCCTCACCGATCTGAAGGACTATCGGGCGACCTAGTCGCTGGTCGGCTTCGCAGCGAGCTCTAGTGCTCGCCGTGACCGCCGCCGTTGTCGGCCACATCCCAACAGGGGTCGCCGTCGCCGTGCGTTGCCGGGCCGCTTGCGTGCAGGCACGGGTGGTGGTTGGTGAACACGTCGGCCTTGGTCTGCCACCCCTCGATGATCCACGCATGGCTCATCCAATAGCGCGACAGGTCGAGGTTGGTGCCGCCGCGGCCGGCGCAGTTGGCGTCGGAGATGTCTTCACCGACGACAAGGAAGTTGTTGTTGGTGAAGCACAGGCTCTCGTGTCGATGCCAGAAGTCGTTGCCGCCGGCGAACCCCTCGGGCGGCACGGTCTCGGTACCGAGGACATACCAGGCAAAGCCGACCAGCTTCGCGTCGTCGCCGTTGCCGTCGTACATCAGGAACTCGGGTTCCCAGGCCTTGAACGTGTCGTCGATGTTGGTGCCGGGGAACAGCGGATTGTCGACATCGAACGATGGATCGTCGTTGGGGTCGAAGGTGCCGAGCCGCGCGTGATGAGTGCCCATGCCTTCGACGTAGTTCACCATTCGATGCCAACCGTCGGCTTCGGCGTCGCCCAGCGTCGGCCATTGGCTGGCCCAGGCCGTGGCGATGTCGAAGTGAGCCGACACCCTGCGGCAGTCGTCCCAGTTCAGCATGCCCTTTGTCTCGGCTGCGTAGGCAGGGTCGACGTGGTGGCCACCGTTACCGGTGCTCATGCACCACCAAGGGCGCGTCGTCGGGTCATTGGTTTCGTGATTGACGGCGTGGGTGGTGTAGCAACTCGACGCGAACACCGTCAGGAGTGCGACGATGGCGACGAGCCTCCAACTGAACCTCGGAGCTGACTTCGGCATGGCAATACCCTTCCTGAGAACGATCTCCCCACTGTAGGTGGCTGTTGTGACGGGTGTCATATTCACAACACTGTCGCGAGCTCGGTGGGCGGAGATGCTGGTCACGGCTGTGCTCATCGCGTCGGCGGCCTGGTGTGGCGTCGCGGTCGTTCGCGCCGATCGGCGCTCTCCGCGGCATCAGGCTTGGCGTGACCCGATTTCTTGGTTCGCCAGTGACGAGGCCCCCCATGCCGAGCGGCTACGCGGTGGCTTGCTTGCGGTGGCAGCGTCGCTCGTTGCGCTCGGCCTGATCGGCGTCGCCAGACGACGTCCTCCCGTCGCCGTGATAACCACCCTGATCGCCGGCGGGTTGATCGCCGGTGTCGCTTGGGCGCCGCTGGATTGTTCAGTGCGCCTCGACTACTGCGAGAAATTCGTCGACGCCGGGCTCGCCAGCGACGCGCATCGCGTGCATGTGGCGCTCTCCGCGGCACTCGTCGTGCTGGCTGTCGTATCGACCGTTCTCGCAGCGAGGCGCCAGCGCTCCGCTGTGTCCGTCGCTGTTGTCGGAGTCGTCCTGATCGCGAGCGTCGCCATGTTCGTTGTGCCGACCTCCGAGGTCCTGGGCACGTTCCAGGTCGTCGCGCTCGCCGGTGGCGCCTGGGCCACCGTTCGGTTGTGGCGCGCAGCGCCTACCCTGGTCTCGCCCCCGTAGCTCAACTGGATAGAGCAGCGAGCTTCTACCTCGCAGGTTGCAGGTTCGAGTCCTGTCGGGGGTGCGACTGTTGTGCGATCGACAACGGCAGTGCGCGGCTTCGGGTGGTCGGTGGCTAACCGGTGGGAGCGAAGCAGTGGTACTGCGTGACGGTCTCGAAGCCCATACGGTCGTAGACCGGCTCACCCATCGGGCTGGCCTGCAGCACTCCGATCGTGCAGCCCAAGTCCCTGCCGGCGATGAGCGCCGCGGTGGTGATCGCGGCGCCCAGACCGCGCCGGCGGAACTGCTCGCGCACGCCGATGGAGTACACGCCGGCCACATCGGCGGTGCGGAGCAGCTGCCCGCACGCCGCCAGCTCGCCGTTGACGTACCCGAGGAACCAGGAGCAGCGGTCGTCGTCGAGCGTCGATGCCGGTGCGAGCGTGCCAGCCGCCTCCAACGGCGCGCCGAAGGCCTCGGAGGCCACGATGGCGAACTCTCCGAGCTGTGCCGACTGGGTCACCGGGAAGATCTCGACCTCGCTGTCCTCCTCGACCGGAAGGTCGGCGAGCGGCGCGTAGGCCATCCCCGGCATGGTTGCCGCTGCCGGGTCGAGACCCGCGGTCTCGGCCACGTCGGCGAGCTCACGGGCAACGGAGCCAGGTGCGCTCACCCAGAAAGGGACGTTCCGTTCCGAGAGCCAACTCGTCGCCTGCGCCAGGTCGTCGGGAGACGGTTCATCGAAGACGAACGCTTGGTTGAACAGAGGCATTGGCACTCCGACCGACGAGCAGCGGATCGCGCCGAACGTGCGCGACTCACCGCCGGTGGCATGGTCGGCGGTGAACTTCAACCAAGTAGCCCAGTTCTCGTTCATGTCGGCTAATTCGTTCCGGCTCACGTCGATCTCCTCTTGGTCAGCGACGACCCACCCTATGATGCTCGCCTGTTGCGCGGGGCTTGCTACTTCCGCAGCTACCGAGATCACGACCAAGGACACGCAGGTCACCCGCTCCACGAACGTCAAGACATTGCCCTTGGCGTGATCGAGAGCCTTGTTGCCTAGACGGCGAATCGGTCGAGCACGTTGGCGGTGACCTGAGCGACCGCTGCGTCCGCGGCCAGGCCGAAGACCCAGTCCGTCGTGCCGATCGTGACGACCTCCCCGCCTTGGTCGCCGAAGGGATGGCACGTGAGCATCACCGCGTTGCCATGGCGAGCCCGGGCAAGAGCGTCGGGGTCGTCGGCAAAGATGCGCTCGGCGTTGAACTCGAGGTCGCCTTGGTCGCTGAGTGCGGCAATCGACGCCGGGTATTCGCCGACTGCCAGGTTGCTCGACGGCGTGAACGCGATGATCTTCGTAGCAGCGGCGATCGGCGCAGAGATCGAAGTGCCCACGACGGGTAGACCGACGTCGTCGAGAGTGAGCGGGCATCCGACGGTCTCGTAGCCGACCACGCCGTCGTCGGCGCCGAGCACGTCGCCATAGCGAAGGCCAGTGCGGGCGAGGAGCCAGTGGTCATCGCGGTAGACGACAAAGCCACCCACCCCACGAGCGGTCGCCTGGCCAAACCGGTGGTAGAGGCCATAGGCGGAGCCCGCACCGAGCACGGTCCACTCTGGTCGACCGACGATCGGGTCGGCCCACATGCCGGTCATCTCGCTGGGTCGACCGTCGTCGAGGGCGGGGTCGGCGACATGGGCCTGATACTTGTGGCACACCATCGATGGCCCGGCGCGGCCTGGTTCCACCCTGACCTGCCAGAACATCGTGTTGCCTGAGAACGAGGCGAGATTGCCCCCGGCCTCTACGAAGCGTTCGAGCGCATCACGTTGCGGCCCTGACCAATACTCGTCGTGGCCGACGACGAGCACGACGTCGTAGCCGTCGAGTGTGGCAGGGTCGTCTGCGAGGTCAGTCGACACCGCGAAGTCGAATTCGTAGCCGGCCGTCTCGGCCCATTCGACGAACCGGCGCCCGTGAGTGAACCAGCCCGTCGAGCCGATAGCCGACGGATAGTTGTTGTCGGTGCGGTACTTCTGGAAGATCTCGCCGTCGACATCGGGTGTTTCTCGGAATCGAGTGGGGCGAGCCTTACGGTCGTCGCGCTCGACCTCTGGCCGAGCCAGCATGCCGCGACAGAAGGGACGGTGGAACGAAACCTTCGAGCCCCCGGTGTAGAGCGATCGGCCACCCCAGGTGTTGTAGGCATGCCATGTGTTGGTGGGTAGGACATAGAGCGCGCGTCGCCGCTGATCCGGCGCCGCCGCGCCTCGAACAACGAATCCTGCGTGGGCGGTGCCACGCCCAGGCTCGGCTCCATGAGCAGTCAGCGTCACCAGATAGAAGCCAGACCTCCACGCGGGATCGACGTCGAACCGAACGCTCGCTGGCCAGCCGCATCCCTCGGCGTCTGCGTCGCTCGGCGGTTCGTGGTACTCGCCTGACACGGACGCGGCGGACCACACCGCAACCCGTTCTCCGCCCCACCGCTCAACCCTCACGTCGTAGGTCGCCGAGCGGCTCGAGATGTGAAGCTCGACGCTGTCGCCCACGCCGTAGCTCAGCCGGCTGCAGTAGCCCTCGATGTCATCGTGAAACGTCTGATCGTCGGTCACTTGCTGGGCGCTCTTCGCCAAAGGGCAGTCAGGCGTTCTTGGGAAGCTCCGAGAACGGTGTGGTCTTGAAGTCGCCCGGCTCCTTGGGAAGGCCGAGGACTCGTTCGCCGATGATGTTCTTCTGGATCTGATCGGTGCCGCCGTAGATCGGCGGGGCCTGCGCGTAGAGCGCCCCGCCGGTGATGGCGGGAAGGATTGGATTACCGGTGGCTTCGTTGAGTGCCGCGGTCTGCTCAGGTGTGTAGCCGTGGAGTGTGCCGGCCGGGCCGACGAGCCGCAGGCCGAGGTCTCGGTTGAGCCTGACCAGGTCGCTCATCGCGAGCTTGGAGATGTTGGCCATGCCCGGAATGTCCTTGCCGGACATCTTGGCCGCCTTGAGCCGGTCGGTATTCATCTGCCCGAGACGGTTCATGATGTGGAGACGAACGAGATCCTGACGAATCACCGGGTCGTTGTTTTTCCCGACCATCTTGGCCAGGTCCTCCATCATCGAAGATCCGGCTCGCTGGCGCGGCCCGCCCGGCTTGCTCTTCCCCGTTCCGGGTTCGGGTGCGTAGTCGCCGGCGCGCTTGTCGAGCATGTTGCCGATGGTTCCCGGGGTGAGACCCGAACCGCCGGAACCACCGCCGGCGCCGAGGCCGGCGCGTTCGTTGGCCAGCGTCGTGTTCGTCGCAGCCCACCCGTTGTTGACGCCGCCGATGACGGCGCTGTCGGGCACGCGCGCCTCGGTGAGGAAGACTTCGTTGAACATCGCATGGCCGGTCATCTCGATGAGCGGCCGCAGTTCAACAGCGTCCTGATGCATGTCGCAGGCCATCCACGTGATGCCTTGGTGCTTCGGCGCATCGGGATTGGTACGGGCGATCAGCATGCCCATGTCGGCGGTCTGACCGAGGGAGGTCCAGACCTTCTGACCAGTGACGATCCACTCCTCGCCATCGAGTTCGGCCTTGGTGGAGAGGCCGGCGAGGTCAGATCCGGCGCCGGGCTCGGAGAAGAGCTGGCACCAAGCCTGCTGGCCAGTGACGATGTCTTTGACGTAGAGGTCGATCTGCTCTTGCGTGCCGTGGGTTGCGATGGTCGGAGCAGCCAGAAGTAGGCCGAGCCCGCCCGGGGCGCCGACCGCACCGAACTCGGCGATGGTCTTGCCGACCTTGTTGGCGTCGCTGCGCGACAATCCCTTGCCGTACGCGCCTATCGGCAGCGTGGGAGCGCACCAGCCGGACTCGCCCAGACGGCCCCACCATTCCGCGAGAGTGAGCTCAGGGTCCCAGTTCTCCTCGAGCCAACCTCGGAGTTCGTCGAGGAGCGCATCGGTGCTTGTTTCTTCAGTCACTGCCATGGTGTTGAACGCTAGCGGGCGATGAGCTGAAGGGCCGCTTCGGTGAGTGCCGTGGCGACAGTCTGGGTGCGGGCGCCCGTGCACGACACCGAAGACACGTCCTGGGGTGCGTGGAACCACGGATTCTGGCCGAGGAACGACAGCACCTGCGGGGCATCGAGCCACTCGGCCGCCTCGCCGAACCACTTCGAACGGTCGCGACCCGGTTCGTCAACGCCCGACCCGATTGCCTCGAAGGGTGCCGCAATCCCGCTGATGTCGGCCCGGTCCGAGACGAGACGGGCTCTCATGAGCGAGTGGTCGGGTCCGCTGAGATCGCTCGTGGAGGCCCAATCACACCCGACGTTGGCGCCGACATGCACCAGTGTGTCGACGCTCGACGAATACGTGTTGTGCAACACCGCAGCCCCGAACGCATTGAGCTCGTGGCCGGTCGCGCCGAGGAACAGCACGGGTCTGTCGTGGGCGAGTCGTTCGGCCATCTCGAGCGCCGCGGCGATTCCGGTACCTCGCTCGCCTGCGCAGCGGAACCAACCTGAGATCGGCGTGGTCACGATCACAAGCCTCTCCGCACCGTCGACAGCGCCGAATTTCGCGACCACATTCGGACAGGCGGCCGACTCCAGTCGGGCATCGATCGACGCGGTCACCGCAGCACCTTCGGCGAGCGCCTCGCCGTAATGGCCGGCGACCTGCAACACGTGTTGTCCCGACCCGAGGACCGGGGACCGATTGGAGACCGCGAGAAGGCCCAGCAGGTTGCGGGTGGCGGCGACGGCGACTGTCCCGGGCGCTCCGTCGCTCATCGCACCCGACGCTCCCATCGGTCCCGATCCGGGTGGATCAAAAGCGGGCCACCGGGTCGGGTCGTCCGTTGAAACCGCGCCCACAGCCTCGTAGAAAAGCGGGAGCGCCTCGACCTCGACACCGTCGATGGTCACGCTCCAGTCCGCCACGTAGCGCTCGAACTCGACTGGCTCGACTGAGACCTGGCCGCCCCGCGCCGCCAGTTCTTCGGCCAGCCATTCGGCGGTGAGGGCTTGCGTGGGGGTCCCTGTGCGGTGAATCCCTATCTCCGCGTAGGCCTCGACGAGATCGAAGATGGTCACGGCAGCGTGGTTGCGTCGGCCCAGAACGCGTGAGTTCCGCTCGAAATTCGTTCGGGCAAGGAGATGGCCGCGACCGGCTCCGCGCTGGGGTTGGCCGCATCGAGGATCAGGCAATGTGATCGGTCGTTGATCAGGTCAACGGTGAAGGTGACGAGGTAGCCGTCGTCCTCGGCCGTGGACCCATCGCGTGGCGCCATCACGGTCTCGCTGGCGTAGACACCCTCAGGTAGCCGATGGGTCTCCATCGACCCTGTCTCCACGTCGTGCTTGACGATTCCCTCGAACCCAAACCAGCCGTCGGCCGGTAGCGCGTCGTAGCTGTAGCGGTAGGGGCGGCCTCCGAAGCGGCCGTTGATCATCCAGAACTCGAGGATCTCGTCGCTGAGCGGCCCTTCCTTGGTCGTGCCGGTCACCAGGTTGAAGCGCCAGCGGTAGGGAATCGACTTCATCGAGTGCAGATCGAGGAACCGATACAGATTCTCCTCGAACGTCGCCTCGGGTCGTGGGCGAGGCGACGGATTCTGCTGAAAGAAGCCGTCGAGCACGATCTCGTTGCCGTCTTCATACGCGTTGATCCAATGCAGAACGAAGGTGGGCTCGGCTTCGAACCAGCGGACTTGTTCGCTCGAGCCGCCGCGAGGAATCACGCCGAAGCGCGTGGGCATGTCCCGGTGAAATCGGGGAGCGTAGAGGCCGGCCGCCATTGCTTCGGGCTCCCAGAACATCGGGCAGTCGTTGACGATCGCGAAGTTCTCGGTGAACGCCATGTCGTGCGGCAGACGTGCGCCGGGGAGTTCGACGTCGATGTAGTTGGTGAGGACGCCCTCGGCCGAGACCTCGCCGTAGTGCATGAACGGGGCCTCGGTGCCGTAGTTGAAGAACAGCATTTCGCCCGTGTTCTCATCGACCTTCGGGTGGGCCGACACGCCGTCGACCGGAAAGCTGCCGCCCCAGTTCGACTTTCCCCGTGGTTCGAGTGTGACCGGATCAAGCCGGTACAAATCGCCGCACATGTAGAAGCTCGCGAGCGCATCGCCGCCGTGAATCACGACGTCGGTGCTCGCCGCATCCTTCATTCGTGGTCGCGCGCCGATCGTGTGGTCCGCCTTCGCGCTCGCCGGCAACTCAGCGACGCCCGCCCACAGCGACTCGCCCGCGTCGAGTTCCTGGAGCAGGCCGTCGGTCTGCACGAAGCGGTTGGCGTAGCGGGCTGCGCCGCCCTCGAACGAGATCGAATGCAGCATGCCGTCGCCGTCGAACGGGTGGTACCGCTCGATGGGCGGGTGCAGCGGATTCTCGGTATTGCGGATGTAGACCCCGTTGAGATCGTCGGGAATCTGACCATCGACATCGAGGTCCCAGGCGTCGTATTCGGTGTGCTGGGGACGCCACGCTCCCGAGCGATACGGGTGAGAATCGCCGTCGGGAAGCGTGCCGCGAAGAGTGTCGTGAATCTGAATCTGCATGGGCCTGGACGGCAGCTTGGCATGAACCGCGTGCACTCGGCACCGACGAGTGCGACACTTTTGCCATGGCCGTGCCTGAAATTGGGCAGCGGATACTCGACGCTGCGGGTGTGACACTCGGCGGCAGCGCGCCTCACGACATCGCAATTCACGACGACCGATTCTGGGACCGAGTCCTCAGCGATCGCGAGCTCGGCCTCGGTGAGAGCTACCAGGACGGATGGTGGGACGCGAACCAGCTCGATGAATTCCTCACTGTCATGCAGACCGTCGACGTTCGATCGATGGTGAGCCCCAGTTTCGGTCTGGCCCGCCGAGCCGCGGCCGCCCGTATCCGAAACCAGCAGACTCGGAGTCGAGCGAAGAAGAATGCCGAAGCGCACTACAACATCGGCAACGACCTATACGAGCGAATGCTCGACAAACGCATGATCTACACGTGCGGCTACTGGCACGACGTGAGTGATCTCGACAGCGCCCAGGAAGCGAAGCTGGATCTGATCTGTCGGAAGCTCGGCCTCGAGCAGGGCATGCGCCTGCTCGACATCGGGTGTGGATGGGGAGGCTTCGCCCAGTTCGCGGCAGAACGCTACGACGTCCACGTCACCGGGATCTCGCCCGCGTCCGAACAGGTCTCTTGTGCCCGTGAGCGCACCAGGTCGCTCCCGGTCCGGATCGAGCAACTCGACTACCGCGAGGTCGGCGCCGCCGGGCTTGGAGACTTCGACCGCATCACATCGATCGGCATGATGGAACACGTCGGTCCGAAGAATCTCCGTACATTCTTCGACGCATGTCGCTCCCTGCTCAACTCCGACGGAATGATGTTGCACCACACCATCGGGTCGAACGACTGGAAGACGGGTGGCGACCCATGGTTCGACCGCTACGTGTTCCCGGGTGGCGTGCTCCCGTCGCTCGGACAGATCAGCCGAGCGGCCGAGGAACATTGGTCGATCGAGGACGTCCACAACTTCGGCCCCGACTACGACACCACGCTCATGGCATGGCACGACAACATCTCATCTCGGTGGCACGAGATTCCGCACTACGACGAGCGATTTCGACGCACCTGGAACTACTACCTCCAGGGTTCCGCCGCCGGATTTCGGTCTCGTTCCGTTCAGTTGTGGCAGGCGGTGTTCACACCGTCACGCCAGCGTCGACCGACGTATCGAGCGATTCGCTGAGCCCCTTCGGCGAGTCCGTTTCTGCCGCGAACGTGACGAGCACATACGCGGTGAAGATCGGCGCCAACGCCCGGGTGATGTCGACAAACTGCCACCACACCTGACGGCTGAGAAGCATTGCCAACACCACGAAGCCGAGTGCGCCGGCCTCGAGATAGCCCGGACGGCCGAAGGTCTTGACGACAAACATCGGAATGACCACCAACACAGCGGCGATCACCGCGAGTTCGGTCGGGTTCGCAAACCAGTTCTCGCTCGCGCCGATCATGCCCTTGAACGGGAGCCCGAACTCTTGGACCTCTTCGACCCCAGGGTGCGAGCTGAGGCGGGTGCGGATGTAGATCGCCCAGAGGCCGGCGGCGGCGGTCGGCAGCAGGCCGACGACCCACGCGATGCGGCGAGTCCGCCAGAGACGTAGCAGCAAGACGCCGGCGAGATAGAGGAACATCACCTCTCGGGCCAGAACTGCCGCGGTGAACCAAAGCGCCGCTGACCGGAGGCGGTCATTCTCGAGCGCGAGTGTGCCCCAGATTGCTGCGGCGAACGCGAGGATGCCGGCGCCGCTGATGTCGAACTCGAAGAGAATGCCCGGGTTGAGGGCGAATGCGAGACCCAGCCAGGGTGACCCACCCATCCGGCGGGCGAGTCTCGATGTGCCGACCGTGCCGAGCGCGATGGCCATCACGTTGGTGAGCGCCATGGTCCAGAGCAGCGGTTCCGCGGGGACGAGTCCACCGAGTCCGGCGATCGTCGGAAACAGCATCCGTTGTGCCCGGTAGACGGGACGGTCGAGATGGACGGCGTGCTGGTCGGGATCGAGGAAGAAGGGGTCCACGGCCTGAAGGAAATACATGCTGCCGTCGTGGCCGAGTTCATCGACCGTCGCGACCTCACGTCCGAGGAGGTCTTCGACATGGGCGGTCCGCTCGACGACATGGCCGCCATCGCCGAACTTGATCAGGCCGGCGATGTCCCCGCCGTGGCTCGCCAGAGAGACGAGGATCACGCCGATTCCGATGAGGGTCGCGACAAGCGCGAGGCGGCGGTCGTCGGAGTCGAGAAGCTTCACTCCTCTCCTTCGGCCGTTGTCGGCGCACGCTGAGGCTCAAGAGGTCCCGCTTGGCGCCGACAAAATGGTCATGAACGCGGTGATCTTCGGCGCCGGCCGACTCGGTCGTCTCCACTTCCTGTACTGGAACCTGGGTCTGACGGCCGCGATGTACGTGCTCATCGTCGTCACCACGCCCGACGATGCGAGCGGCTTCAGCGACGCAATCGCTCGGCGGTTCCTCGGCTACTTGCCGCTCCTCTGGCTGAGCTGCGCAACCGCCACCCGCCGGGCCCACGACCGCAGCCACTCCGGTTGGTTCGTGGCGCTGCTCTTCATCCCGATCATCAACATCGGGGCCTCGCTGTATCTCCTGCTCGCGCCCAGCTTCGACATGCCGAACCGGTACGGCCCCCCGGCCGCGGGGCAACTCAAGCTGAGCGCCACGGAACTCAGCCAGGCCAAAGCGATCCTTGCTGAGGAGCACGAAGCGGCCGAAGTCCGCCGCAACGAGGATCTGCTCACGGACGACGGTTCGTTCGACATGGACGGACTTTTCCGCACGAACCCTGGGGCCCGCCCCGACTGAACGTCGTAAAACCGAAACCGGCACGACCCGGCGACATCGCGTGTCGCAGGGCCGGGCCGAGTTTCAGACCTTGCTGCAGGACCTAGTGGAACTGCTCGCTATTGCTGCAGGACCTAGTGAAACTGCTCCTCTTCGGTGGAGCCGGCGAGGGCGAGTGTCGACGAAGTGCCACCGGAGATGACGGTGGCAATGTCGTCGAAGTAGCCAGCGCCCACCTCGCGCTGGTGCTTGGTCGCCGTGTAGCCGTCGCCTTCCATGTCGAACTCGCGTTCCTGAAGCTCGACGTAGGCGGTCATGTCGTTGGCCGTGTAGCCGCGGGCCAGGTCGAAGGCCGATGCGTTGAGAGCGTGCCAACCAGCAAGGGTGATGAACTGGAAGGCGTAGCCCATTGCGCCGAGTTCCTTCTGGAACTTGGCGATGGTCGAGTCGTCGAGGTGAGCCTTCCAGTTGAACGACGGCGAGCAGTTGTAGCTCAGCAGCTGGTCGGGATACTCGGCCTTCACGGCCTCGGCGAACTCACGGGCCTGCTCGAGGTCCGGGGTACCGGTTTCGCACCAGATCAGGTCGGCGTAGGGCGCGTAGGCCAGCGCCCGCTTGATCGGAGTCTTGATGCCGGGCTCGGTGTAGTAGAAGCCCTCAGCCGAGCGCTCGCCGGTGAGGAATTCCTGATCGCGTTCGTCGACATCGGTGGTCAGCAGGTTCGCGGCCAGAGCGTCGGTACGAGCCAGAACGATCGTGGGCGTTCCCGCGACATCAGCAGCGAGACGAGCGGCGTTGAGCGTGGCCACGTGTTGCTGCGTCGGGATGAGGACCTTGCCGCCCATGTGGCCGCACTTCTTGGCCGAGCTGAGCTGGTCTTCCCAGTGGACGCCGGCGGCGCCGGACTCGATCATCGACTTCATGAGCTCATAGGCGTTGAGCGGGCCGCCGAAGCCGGCTTCGGCATCGGCCACGATCGGGAGCATGTAGTCGATCGACGGGCTTCCGCTGGTCTCGGCCCATTCGATCTGATCCGCCCGACGAAGGGCGTTGTTGATGCGCGAGACAACGGACGGCACCGAGTTCGCGGGGTAGAGCGACTGGTCTGGGTAGACCTGGCCAGCGAGGTTCGCGTCACCGGCGACCTGCCAACCCGACAGGTAGATGGCGGGAAGACCACCCTTGGCGTACTGAATCGCCTGGCCGCCGGTCATCGCTCCCAACGCGTGGACGTAGTCCATGTCGTTGATGCGATCCCAGAGTTTTTCGGCGCCCTGGCGGGCCAGGGTGTGCTCGGGCATGACCGATCCGCGTAGACGAACAACGTCCTCGGCGGTGTAATCGCGCTGGACGCCATTCCACCGGGGGTTCTCGTCCCAATCCTTCTGAAGGGCAGCCACCTGGTCGGCGAAGCTCGGGTTCATTGCTTTCTCCTGATTATTCGGGATCTCGTGTTGAGATGGTTGTGGTTCCTGGCCTCGACATCGCCGAAGTTGCAGCGGGGGTCAGACTCCAGTTGCAGCGGCGGGGGCACTTGCAGCGGAGGGAGTCTGACCCCCGCTACAACTCGAGGAGTTCGTAGGCCGGAATGGTGAGAAATTCTGGGTAGAGGTCGCTGAAGGTCAGCGTGCGGAGGAGGTCTTTGGCGTCGTCGTAGCGGCCGGACTTCCACTGGTCGGCGTCGAGGGCGCCGCGGAGTTCTTCGAACTCCTCGTCGATGAGCGAATTGAGCAGGTCGTCGTCGAGGATCTCGCCGTCGGCCACTTCCACGGAGTGGCGTCGCCATTGCCACAGTTGGGCCCGACAGACCTCGGCCATCGCGGTGTCTTCGAGGTGGTCGTCGATGGTGACGGCCGCGGTGCCGGTCAACCACTCGCCCAGGTAGCGGATGACGATGCGGATGTTGGTGCGCGCTCCCGCCAGAGTGATGGCGCCGTCGGAGCCGGGAAGGGTGAGGAGGTCCTCGGCGGTGACGTAGACGTCGTCGCGCTGGCGCGTGATCTGGTTGGGCCGAGAGCCGAGCACCTTGTCGAACTCGGCGCGTGCGACCGGCACCAAGCCAGGGTGAGCGATGCGGGTACCGTCGAATCCGTCGCCGGCCTCGCGTCGTTTGTCGACGGAGACCTTGCGCATCGCGCTGGCGATGCGCTCACGGTCTTCGCCGTCGGGATTGACGCCGGACATGCCGCCGATCGCATGCGCCCCTCGACGATGGCAGGTGGCGACGAGCAGCTCGGTGAACGCCCGCATGAAAGGCGTCGTGACCGTGATGCGATCCCGGTCAGGAAGCACGAAACTCGGGTCTTCTCGGAAGGTCTTCGCAACGCTGAAGAGATAGTCCCAGTTGCCGGTGTGCAGGCCCGTGATGTGATCGCGGAGTTCGTAGAGGATCTCCTCCATCTCGAACGCGGCGAGGATCGTCTCGACGAGGACGGTCGCTCGGATCGTGCCATGGCCGAGCGCCAGTTGCCGCTCGGCGAAGTCGAAGACCTCGTTCCACAGACGGGCGTCGTCCTGACCCTCGACTTTGGGGAGATAGAAGTAGGGCGCCGTTCCGCGTTCGGCCGCGGCCGAGGCGTTGTGGAATACGCAGAGGCCGAAATCGACGAGGGCCGCGGCCATGGGATCGCCATCGACGGTGAGGTGACGCTCGTCGAGGTGCCAGGCCCGGGTCCGCACCATCAGCGTGGTGGAATAGGGCGGGGGTGTCAGTTCGCCGCGATACGCCGCGGCGACGTTGGCCTGGCCCTGGAGAAGGTTGTCGACGGTCGGCGCGGTGGCGTCCTCGAAGTCGGCCATGAACACGTCGGCACCGCTGTTCAGCGCTTCGATCATGAAGTCGCGGGTAACGGGACCGGTGATCTCGATTCGGCGGTTGGTGAGATCGGCGGGCGCGCTCGCGACGGTCCATCCGCCCGAGCGGATGTGGGCCGTGTCGGCCCGAAACGACGGCCGGTGGCCGAGGTCCGTGCATCGTTGCCGGTCGGCGCGGGCGGCGAGAAGATCTCGCCGCGCCGGTTCGAACTCGGCGTGGAGCGCTCCGAGAAAGGAAAGCGCCGCAGGAGTGAGCACGTCGGACGCGACCAAATGCGCTGCGGCAGTGCTGCTCGGAACCGCAGACATCATCGTCACTCCTCTCCTTTGCGCTCGATTCCCAAGTTTGGGCCTTCTTGGGGCGCAAAACAAGACATGTAGGACACAAATTTTGGGGCATGCCTTCACAAACCTCGAAAGATCTGTCAATCTTCGGCCATGTCTGTGGAGTTCGACCCGCTTGTCCTGGGCGCCCGTATCCGACACGCCCGCCGTCGCCGGGGGGCGACGTTGGCCGATATCAGTGCCACGACGGGCCGGCCTGCGCCCTATCTGAGTCAGCTGGAGAACGGGAAGGTCGAGCCGAAGCTCAGTTTCCTCGGGGAGTTGGCTGACGCCCTTGCGACGAGCACTGCAGACCTCCTTGACCCGAATCCTCCGGATCGACGCGCCGAACTGGAGATCGGTGTGGCGAGAGCACAGGAAGACCCTCGCTATCGCAGTTTGGGGCTGCCCTTTCTGAAGCCGTCGGCCAAGGTGGCCGACGATGTGCTCGAGCACGTGCTCACGCTGTGGAATGTGGTCGCGGAACGAAACGACGAGCCGAGCGACGGCCCCGATCATCGACGCTTTGCCGACCACGCTCGAGCCGCCAACATCGCGCTCCGCGAAGAGATGCGGTCGCGCGACAACTACTTCTCCGAGATCGAAGATGTGGCCAACAAGACGCTTCAACGCGCCGGCTACGGCGGGACGGGCCCGATCAGTGAACGTGTGCTCACGGAGATCGCGGCGATTCACGGCTTCACGATCGAGCGGGTCAGTGCAATGCCTCGAACGGCTCGCAGCATCACCGATACGCGCGACCGGATCATCTTCATTCCCGATCGCGGCGGACTACGGATTCGTCAGGCCCGCTCTGTGGTGCTCCAGACCATGGGGCACTTCGTCCTCGAGCATGTCGACACCACCGACTTCGGCGAGTACCTCCGCCAACGCATCGAGTCGAACTACTTCGCTGCGGCCGTGCTCGCCCCGGAGGGGCCATCCGTCGACTTCCTCCGCGAGGCACAGAAGCAGAAGGACATCTCCGTCGAGGATCTGAAGGAGACCTTCTACATCTCCTATGAGATGGCGGCGCATCGCTTCACCAACCTCGCGACTCGGCATCTCGAGATTCCATGCCACTTCCTCCGAACCGACAGCGAGGGCGTGATCAACAAGGCCTACGAGAATGACGGGATCGATTTCCCCGCAGCCAGCGACGGCGGCCTCGAGGGCCAGCGTGTGCCGCGGCAGTGGGGGAGCCGCCAGGCCTGGAACGCTCACGGCAGCTTTCTCCTCCACAGCCAGTTCACCGTCTGCGACGAGGACGAATACTTCTGCACGACCTACATCGAGACAGAAACCGACCGGTTGCCGCATGCCATATCGCTCGGCACGACGTCGCACTACGCGACGGCATTCCGTGGTGCAGACACGCTCCGGCGCGAGTTCGCGCGAGATCGCGAGATCGAGCCCGACCCACAGCTGGTCGGCGAGTGGCGAGACATTGCCTGGCCGTCCGCAGCCGAGCGAAGCCACGTGCTCTCGGCCCTCCCGCCGTCCGAGCGCGAATTCAGTCCGTTTCCCGGCATCGACCTTCTCGACGTGTACCGGTTCCTCGAGCGACAGCGCCGCGGACGCGGGCGCTAGCGGCTGAGCAACACCACGTGGTCGATCGCGTCGGTCGCGATGTGGACGAGGCTGGCTCGAGCGGCGTCGGTCGCGACGGCAACGACATCGAGGCCGGCTCCGCGGAGCTCGCCGCGAACCTCTTCCCCTGCGGTCGAGATGCGAACGAGGGCTCGCTCGGCCGCCATGTCGACCAACGCCTCGGCGAGCACGACCATGATTGTCACGTGGCGCGCGCCGACCACCGGCTGCGCATCGGGCGCCGACCGCACGAGAGCAAGCGAGCGAAGAGGGACAAACACGTCGCCGAGGCGCTCTTCGCGTACCACCACGAAGTCTGCTCCGAGGGCAACGACATGCCCGCGTATGTTCGCCTGCCCGAGGCTGCGGATGGCGACGGGGTTGCCGCGTTCCGCCAGGTCGAGGAGCACTCCACTGAGCGTGGCGCTCTCGGAAGCCTGCCGTTCGAGCCATCGCTGGCGGGCTCGCTCGGCCGCTGCAGCGTCGACTTGTCCCTCGGCCACCCACTTGGAGAGGCCAGCGAGAGGATCATCGGTTGTGAGCCTGTGAGGCTCGTCATGGGAATCGCCGTCCACGACCGACGAGGGTACCGGTACCATTCCTGGTGAAACCATGAGCGAACATCCGATCACCATCCGTATTCCGGGCAATCACCTCATGGGCGCCCTTCTGGGCGAACACGACCGACACCTGCGTCGGGTGGAGGAAGCCTTTCCCGACACTGATGTCACGGTTCGAGGCAACGAAGTCCACATCTCGGGCGCCGAAGCGAAGACCGTCCAGACCCTGTTCGAGGAATTGGTCGTCCTGGCCGAGAAGGGTCAGCGACTCGACGACCGGTCGCTCGACCGCACGATCGACATGGTCCGTCAGAACGAGCGGCCGTCCTCGGTGTTCACTCACGAGATTCTCAAAGCCGACAAGGGCAAGGTGATTCGCCCAAAGTCGAGTGGGCAAAAGGCCTACGTCGAGGCGATCGACGGCAACGTCGTCACCTTCGGAATTGGACCGGCCGGTACCGGCAAGTCGTGGCTCGCGGTCGCGATGGCGTGTGCCGCCTTGCAGGCGGGTGCAGTGGAGCGCATCGTTCTCACCCGCCCGGCCGTCGAGGCCGGCGAACGGCTCGGCTTTCTGCCTGGTGATCTCATGGCCAAGGTGGATCCGTACCTGCGGCCGCTCTACGACGCCATGCACGACATGGTCGGAATGGACGGTGTCGAGCGTCTGATGGAACGCGGCGTGGTCGAGGTGGCGCCCCTTGCCTTCATGCGTGGCCGCACACTCAACTCCTCGTTCATCATTCTCGACGAGGCTCAGAACACCACTCCCGAACAGATGAAGATGTTCCTCACCCGAATCGGCTACGGCTCGAAGGCCGTCGTGACCGGCGATGTCACCCAGGTCGATGTGCAGACGGGACGCAGCGGGCTGCTCGGACTCGAACCGATCCTCGGCGGGATCGATGGTGTGAGCTTCGTGCGACTCAGCTCTCGCGATGTTGTTCGTCACCGCATCGTGCAAGACATCGTGGACGCCTACGAAAAAGCGGGCGTCGGTGACTGACACGGCGACCGGCGGCCGACCGGTTGTCGTCGTGGTCGATGAACAATCTGAGGTGGTACTCGATCTCCCGCGCTGGCAACGGCTCGCCGTTGCGAGTCTCGAGACATCCGGCGTGCGCGAAGGCGAGCTCAACCTCCTCTTCGTCGACGAGTCCGTCATGACGGAACTCAACCGCGACCACATGGGCGAGGATCGCCCCACCGATGTGCTGTCGTTCCCCCTCGACGGCATCGACGACGACCCGTTCGGCGACGACCTGCTCGCCGGCCGTCTCATCGGCGACATCGTCGTCTGCCCGGTCTACGCCCAGCGTCAGGCTCCCGATCATCTCGGAGAGCGGGACCACAATGGATCGATCGAGGACGAGCTCGCTCTTTTGATCGTCCACGGCGTGCTCCACATCCTCGGTCACGACCATGCCGAACCCGACGAGACGGCGCGGATGCAGGAGGAGGAGCTCGTTCTGCTCCACGCCCACCATCGTGGCGGTGAAGTGTCGTGAGCGGCGGACTGATCTTCGGCGCCAGCACCATTGTGCTGTTGGTTGCTGTTTCAGCGTTGATTGCGGCGGGGGAGACAGCGCTCACTCGGATCAGCCACGCCCGCGCCGAGGCGCTCGCGGCCGACCGCGTGCCTGGCGCCAGCGCGTTGCTGCGACTCCTCGACGATCGCGAGTCGAGTCTCGCCCCGCTGCTGCTGATGCGGATCATCTTCCACCTGGCAACCGCCACGATTCTCACGGTGCTCGTCACCGATCGAGTCGGTGGCGAATGGCTCGCCGCGGCCGTCGCCGTCGAGGTGATCATCGTGTATGTGCTGGCCGAGGCAATGCCTCGCACCTGGGCGTTGCAACATCCGGACCTCGCGGCTCGTCGGGCTGCTCCAGTGGTGCGCACGGTGCTGCTCGTCGCCCCATTGCGCTGGGCCAGCCGAGCGCTCAACGGAGTCGCAAACGTGCTCCTGCCTGGTCCGGCTCGTCCACCCGTGGTCACGGAAGACGAGTTGATCGCGCTCACCGAAGCCGCCGCGGCGAGCGAGGAGATCGATGAGGAGGAACGCGAACTCATCGAGTCGGTGTTTGCTCTCGGCGACACGATCGTGCGCGAGGTGATGGTGCCCCGAACCGACATGGTCACCGCGACCGCAGCCGCGTCCATCGCCGAGGTACTCGACCTCGCCATCGACAAAGGCCTCAGCCGCCTCCCGGTCTGTGGCGATGGCATCGACGACATTGTCGGGGTGTGCCTGACCAAGGATCTCACCAGAGCCGAGCGCGCCGGTCAGGGCGATCGGCCTGTCCGTTCGCTCATGCGCCGCGCTCGATTCGTGCCCGAGACCAAGCACGCCGACGATCTGCTGCGGGAAATGCAGGCTGGTCATCACCACCTCGCGATTGTCATCGACGAGTACGGCGGTACTGCCGGTCTCGTCACGTTGGAGGACGTGGTCGAAGAACTGGTCGGCGAGATCGTCGACGAGTTCGATGTGGAGGAACCGCTCGTCGAGCCGCTCGCCGGTGGCGAGGCTCTGGTTCACGGCCGAATGCCGGTGGACCAACTTCACACGCTCGTTC
>Ga0315336_1003155_pt1 | contig 22808 bp, 20 predicted proteins | sample ASW5metaG_FD_204512 | JGI IMG/M metagenome (GOLD analysis project Ga0315336, IMG submission 204512) | Ammonia-oxidizing marine archaeal communities from Monterey Bay, California, United States - ASW #5 | ecosystem: Environmental > Aquatic > Marine > Intertidal zone | place: USA: California... | reverse complement strand
GAGCTTCCCGTAGTCAAGCAAGCGGCAAACTGGAGGGTCGGAGTTAGGGGCTACTTCGACAAGGTCAACGTCTTGGTCATGGGCCATCGAGATTGCCTGGGCAACCGTCATCACCCCAAGTTGACTACCATCGTCGCCAATAACCCGTACTTGGGGGGAGGTAATCCTCTCGTTTACCCGATACTGCCTAGCTATGCTCGCCTACCTCCAGAAGATTCACCCCCCTTCTATCCGAAGGGGTAGAGTCGATTCACTCTACCACACGGCCATGGGCACGTCAATCCGCACAATGATGTCCCTGCATCGCTCCGGCCATTAACTATTATACTTCATGTTGTGTTATTGAATCCGTAACAACCTGGTTATTTATTGCCCAAACCTGTGCACGGGGCGAAAGATTGCCTCTGTTCCAAACATAATTGCATCCACCAGAATCCGCTCGTCCGGCCCATGAATCAAGCGTGAAAACTCAAGATCCGGCGGCAGCCTCATCGGCAGGTAGCCATACGTCTGTATACCCAGCCTGGAGAAAACTGGGCCTCGGTAGCCCCTGGCAGTAGGATCGGTACCGGCTCACCATCCGATTCGACTGAGCGCAGGATGTCCTTCGAGGTCTCGAACAGTTAAATTCCGGCTCCGATGGACCCGGGTCGTGCCTAATCACCTCAAGCTCCAACTCGCCACCGGATATGGCAACCAATTCCGAGATTAGATCCTCGGGAGAGTAGCCGGAAAGCAACCGGCCGTCCAAGTCAAGTCCCACCTTACTAGACGCGACGTTGATTTGCTCCCCAGCACGAATGACGGTCGGGTTCGCCGTATTGCGCAGCAGAGGCTCAAAGGATTCGCCTTTGTCGCCCATCAGCCCCAAGGCCGTGTCCGTCATCTGGGGTTTCAGTAGTCGCCGGAACACCATACCTTGACGCCACGCCAGTTTGGAGGAAATGGTTTCGACCATGCTCCGCGTCACCGGAGTAACGTGGACCGGCAACCGCCGCTGCCCAAATCTGCGCAAGAAAGAAGCCATTCGGCCAGCGGCCCCGTCCCAATGGGGCATGGAATCGTGCCCGCCAGGCCCTCTGAGCGTGTCCCTTAGATGGCATATCTGCTTCTCAGCCACCATGATGGGATAGAACCTTTGGCGGCCAATCTCGTAGCTGAATCATCCGAATTCACCGATGGCGTAGCGAACTCCTTGGAAAAGCTCAGACTGGTTCTCCACCAAGTATTTCGCGCCTGCGTTGCCGCCACCATCCTCATCGCTGACCAACGCCAGTATCACGTTTCCCGGCAGATGCACACCTTCGGTTTTCGCTTTTAAGAACTTCGACAGCATCATGACGATGCCGCTCTTCATATACAGCGCTCCTCGGCCTCACACGTAACCGTCGACCAGCCAACCTTCAAAAGATGTATGCTGCCACGTTTGATCGGCAGTAGTCACGACGTCGACATGGCCGTAGAGTCGAGTAGAAGCGGAGGAGCGGTCCCTTGTCCCTTAGGCGTGCTACCAGGTTGGGACGGTCCGGCGAATTTCCAACGACGGTGAAATCGCATCCGGCTTCAATCAGAAGGTTGGAGATATAGACAACGCACTCTCTTTCGTTGCCGGGAGGATTGGTGGTGTCGAAGCGAATAAGCCTCTGAAGCATCTCCACCGGGTCGGACAGACGCTATAGCTTTCCTGAGTGGATGAAGTTGACATCATCGCCGCCTACCGGTGAACCGTCAATCCATCGATAGAATCGTAAGAGAAGATTCCGGTATTGATTAGCATCGGTTGGAGCAAGTCTGTTTAGGGAGAACGCGTTGGTAAGTTAAGCAGAATCAGTTCTGATCAAGGGAGTCAGAATCCTGGTTCAAGCCTTGGAGGAATTCCTCGATGTTGGGCGGCAACTCGACTGTCGTGGAAGAAGTCCCTTCGTTGTTTTCCCGATCGTAGCGTTCCTCTAAGCGCTGCAACAGTGACGAAACCTCTGACGTGCCGGTAACTATGTTCTGCAGAGTTTCGTATTGTTGCTGGCCGCGCTCGGGCTCCTCGAGACGCTCCGGGAGATCGTACAGGCTGCACAGAACCTCCATCAAACGAGCGGTTCCGGTGAAATCTTCGTCAACTTGGAAGTACTGGGGCAGGTGGACCACGAAGGTCCGAGTGTCGAGCCCCAGGGCTTCCGCCTGCTGCGAGATTAGGTAGGTTATCGTCGTCGGCCCTTCGTAATTACTGGGGCGGGCACCGACCAGCCGGTATTCTTCTTCCGCCTGGCCCTGACTACTTCCCCCTGTCACCAAAAGCCGCCTGGTGTGGGGCACCATGTCGTACATGGCACCGATGAGGGAGTAACGACTAGCGCCCACAAACTTGAGCAGTTCTATCACCGAGTCCGTATAGTCCTCTCCATAGCAATGGGGCTCAAGGAGGTGGAGAAAAATCAGGTCCGGTGCCTCGTCGCGTATCGCGTAGCGGACTACGGTGCTGGGAATCGAGTAGCCGCGCTTGGCATGTTCTATGTAAGAGCGGGGCCGGTAGCGGGTGAAGTCGTAGAAGCGGCCTGGGCGGGCCAAACGGCCCAACTCCTTGGCTTGTAGGTGCCTCTCCAACCTCTCCAGACTCAGCGTACCCACGTTGCCCACGTCGATCCATGGCCTCAGAACCGCAAGCACGTGAGGGCCTTTGAACTCAGGCACGTCGCCGGGTATTTCAAAGTCGCCGATACGCATAAATATAGTGTGACAGCAGGTAAATCTATTTACAAGTACTCAGAATGCGGTTAAAGAGCAGTTGCGAGCAACCACAGTCTCAGCCCAGCTATGACCGATTACCGGAGGCCCGTTAGCACTCACCCATCTGGACCAACCGGCCCTCTCTCCACGCGACACTGCCGCCGCGGACGGTCAAGAAGGTATCGAAGCGGACCTTGCCCTCAATGTTATGCCCAGCCATGTCGTGCCAGACGAACCGGCCTTCCCTTAAATCGAAGACTGCGGCGTCGCCGGACATGCCGGGCTTGAGCGACCCCAGGTGGTCTTCCAAGCCTAGGACTTGGGCGGGCCTACTGGTGGAAGCGGTTACCGCAGCCTCCAGGGAAAGTCCCATGGCGTGGAATTTGCTCATCAGGTCATTCATCAGGTAGACGGTGCGGCCCTCCGGCGCTATGTGGATGTCGGTGCTGATGGTATCCGGGAAGAAGTCCTGCTGCAAGGCGGCTTTCACCACCTCGGTGTCACAATGTACACCGGCGTGAGCCACGTCCATGATGACGCCTCTATCGGCGGCGGCTCTGGCTTCCGGGCGAATCTTGCCGTTCACGTCCAATATGGATTCGTGATCCCCATTGAACGCGTGGGTAGAAATGTCACCTGGTCCCAGAAACGCCAATACCTCGGGAAGGGGGATAGGGGTACCGCTGACGTGAACCATCAGCCTGGTCCCCGATTGATCGGCAGCCTTGCGGGCCAGTTTCATCGCTTCCCGAGCGTTCCAAGGCGCTACTGCGTTGTAATGCATCCGCACTTTGACACCGAAGCAGAAATTCGGGTTGTCTTTGATGGCGTCGGAGGTCTGGTCCGCGTCGATGATTCGCATATCGTGCAATCCGCCACCTAGAACGCGGTTGTTGGCCAGTCCCACGGCGCTGATATGCAAGAAGGCCAACAGCCTGGTGCGGTGAGCCGGGAATACATAATCCCTCATAGCCTGGTAGTTCAGAAATCCAGCGCTGCCGGCATCGACACCGGTGGTCGTGCCTGCGGACAAGCAGTTCTGGTCGGGGTGAACAGCCGATCCGTTGCCGCCATGGTAAAAATGGCCATGAATATCGATGAGACCCGGCGTTATCAGCTTCCCGGCTACATCGACCGTCGCAACGTCCGGTCCAGCCTCTATACGCTCGGCTACAGCGGCGACCAAACCATCTTTGAAGGCCACATCTCGCCGGCCGTGGATGCCCTGCCCGGGATCCAGCAACGTGCCTCCCGTCAGTACTAGGTCGTAGTCATCAGTTGATGTGTTTGTCACTTGTTCTACCTTCTTTCCATTTATATGTAGGCTACGCATGCTGTGTAGTTAATAAAAAGCGTCCGACTCATGAATCGACTCTAGAGGTCCTCTTCCGGAACTTCCTCATATTCGAGCCTTCGCAACCTGGGATATACCGATTCTTTGGGGTTCTTGAAATCTTCGGCCGTGATATCCGGAGACTCATCGAGGTTCAGAACACCGAAGGTATCGATGGCCTGTTGGACCATCAGGTTTACGACCTGGGGAGAACGTCCCTCCAAGCGGCCCAATTGGTAAGCCAATGTCACCGCCAACTGGTTCCTGGTGATTTGGTCGAAGGCCGATGAATCGTTCAGGTCTTCAGGCATGCCACCGCACTGGTCCAGAAAGTCGTCCAGCACCTGTCCGATGATGTCGGACAGCCCGCCCAACTCAATCTCCGTCATGTATCCGGTTAGCTTATCGGTAAGCTCTTCGATACCTTTATCAGGCAACAGCAGGCCTTCCAAGTCCATACCGGAAGCTTCATTTGGGTCTTGAGCCATAGGGTATCTAATCTCCTTGCCTGATGGGCTGCTAACCCAACGAAACCGAATGGAAAGGAATGAGCCGGTCTCCATTCTAGCATGGCCCAATTCAGAGCCGGTGCCGAAGGGTACAGTGAGGTAACAACTAAGGATAGAAGAACTAAAACGCCCGCAAATCAGATAAATGGAGGGCGGCCTAATCAGCCGACGGCAATGGTGAGCAGCAATTCGAACACCGGACTCATCACGATTCCCAGAATCGAGAAGCTGGACATGTAGTCAATCATTATCACCCCGATGAGAATCACCGGGCCGTATTGCTGTATCTTGACATACGAGGCGGATTTTTCGCGGGGGATGAACCCCTCTAAGATTCGAGAGCCATCTAAGGGGGCAAGCGGAATCAAGTTGAACACGGCAAGGAAAAGATTAAGGATAATAATCAGCGTAATCAGGGCTGAAACGAGGTCCAAGGGGCCACCGCTAATCAGGTCCCTCATGCTGTAGAACTGCAGACCGGTGAAATCCAGTATCCCCAGCTTGATGGGCAGAGCCAACAAGAAGGCGACCGTTAGATTGGACAGAGGCCCCGCAGCGGCGACCAGAGTGGTGCCCATCGATCCATGAGACAGGCAGTGCGGATTGACTGGAACCGGCTTACCCCAACCAAAACCGGCCATCAGAATCATGACCGTGCCGACAGGGTCTAGATGCCTTATGGGATTGAGGGACAGCCGACCCTGGTTTTTAGCGGTCGAGTCCCCCAGGCCATTGGCCACCAGGGTGTGACTAAACTCGTGAATGGTTATAGCAACGACTAGAGCTGTCATCCCGAACCCCACCAACACTAAAAACGTCAGTGGCTCGCCCGGGAGAAGATGAAAATTACGCAGAAGCATGGTCGTTCACCGAGCCTGCGGATAGCGAAATAGCGCGTCCGGGTTGGGGAGTCAGGCCACTTCGGCAGATGCAGCCATCCGCCATCCTTCGATTACTCGTCGCCGTCTTCGTCCGGCTCTACGTGGGCCGGGGTGCGGTCTACGGAAAACACCGAACTTGGCAACACCGCAGCATTCCGGTTTTTGCGGCCGGGCTGTGGGCGAGGCATCTCTTGAAGGTCGGTTTTCAGCATGGATAGGCTATCCATGGAAGCCATGCCAACGTCCAACACCAGGCCATGGACACCCGCGTCCCGAAGCACTTCCAAGTCCTTTGCCTCCGGTGCTTCGCTGATCGCAACCAGGATGTACTTGTTAACCCGGCTGCTGATTACCGTGATATTGGTGAGGTCTTCCAAAGTCCAAGACCCTTTCTGACCAGCGACATTGATTAGAACGGCGTCCACTGGAAGAGGGTTGATGGCGCGCAGTTGACGCTCATCGACGCTGGGATCCAGGCAAAGTACCCGGGCCAACTCGTCGGAATTTATAACGGAGACCGGAGTATCCGCCAGTCCAAAGGCCAGGACATCGCATCCCGCTTCCTTATAACCACTGACGCCGTCCTCGGTAAGGGATCCACCAATGATTCCCCAAGGTACAGATGAAAGTCCCGATTGCAGCTTTTTGAGTGCCGGTAGGCCTCTAACTCCCGAAAGCAGCACTGCTTGCGGCGCAAGACCGGATACGCCATCGCAACCCGCGGCATGGTCCGAGGATATCTGGATTATCAAAGCCATACCAGGGGGACGTTGCTCCCGGCGGACACCAAAGCCCAAAGGCGCAGGGGCGTTGGTTGCGATTTGTTCGAGAAAATCTAAGAATTTGCTCATCCGTTAGTTACCGAGGTTGGTTCCGGGCTTGACCCGAACTCATCCACCGGTTATTACCTCGCAATAGAATTTGAACCGCCGTTCGATTTCATAGCTTGGGGCTAAATTCGGATGCACCCCTCCCAGCTTCCCGTGATTATAACCCACGGGAGGGCGATTTGTCGGTAGCTTCAGGCGGACTTTTAATTGGGTTAAGTCAATACTAGGGACTCGATGAAACAGTTGAAGAGGAGTGAAACCCCTATGTTATGTAAGGAATCGTTATTAATCCGGCCTGATTACTATCGATTAGAGATAAAAATAGTTACTATATTTAAATGATTATTAAATACGAGCGTATTTTAATAAACTTGCCCAAAACTGTTGACAGCCTCAGCAGCATAACATATCATTTAACCTGTTGATTCGGCCTGAGTTGAGGCACGGGTGCCTCATGCGGAATATCTAGGAAAAGGAGGCGTGGAATGCCTAACAAAGAAAGCCTTGCCCAAATGGCTCATCTGATGCGTCGAGCCGGATTCGGAGCGACACGTGAGGAGTTGGATCGCTACGTGGCCATGGGATATGAGGCCACTGTTGAAGAATTGATTGATCCGCCCCAGGACATGCCTGCTGGCAACATGGCCCTTCTGCTGCGGTACATGCCGGGCTGCTTGTTGCCGGGCGGGGTTCCCCAACCGGGCCAGTACAACTGGATGTTCAACATGATTACCACCAAGCGGCCGCTGGAAGAGAAAGTAGCCCTATTCTGGCATCAAGTATTTGCTACCGGTAACTCAAAGGTTGACAACTGCGACCAGATGCTGGAGCAGTTGGTCATGTTCCGCAAGTTCGGCATGGGCAACTACCGGGAAATGCTGGTAGAGCTGTCCAAGAACCCTGCCATGCTGTATTGGCTGGACAACAATGAGAACCACCGGGACGCCGTGAACGAGAACTGGGGCCGGGAATTGCTGGAACTGTTCTCCATGGGCGTAAGCAACTACACCGAGGTTGACGTTCGGGAAGCTTCCCGGGCCTTTACCGGTTGGACCATTGCCGCCAAGCTGCCCCGCCAGCCCTTTGGACGCTTCCCTTGGGCTTTTGAGTACTTGGCCGAGGACCACGACGATGGCGAAAAGACCTTCTTGGGTCACACTGGCGACCTGAATGGCGAGGACATCATAGACATCATCGCCAAGGAGCCCGCGACCGCCCGGTTCATCTGCCGCCACCTATACAACTTCTTCGTCGCCGACGAAGTTCAGGTCCCGGCATGGACCATCCAGGACGCCCGCGATGAAGACGCCCTTGAGATGATGATTAACGCCTTTGAGGAGTCGGGCTACGAGATTAAAGCGGTGTTGCGCACCATGTTCAACTCCGACTTCTTCAAGAATGCCCGGTATTCTAAGATCAAGAGCCCAGCCGAAGTCGTGGCCAGCACACTGAAGATGGTTGGCTCCTATCAGACACCGGAGCCCACGATTCCCGACATCGGCCCCGAATCGACCTACATGGGACAATCCCTTCTTGATCCGCCCAGCGTTGAAGGTTGGTACACCGGACAAGAGTGGATAAACAGCGGTTCCCTATTGGCCCGCATCAACTTCGTTGCCGACCGGGTCGCCAACACAAGCCTTCCAGGAGTATCAGCCATTATTGGCCATATCAAGAGCAATGGCGTAAACAGCCCCGAAGAACTGGTCGAAGCATCCTTGGAGCACATGGGCTTCTTGGAAGTCGGCGACGAAACGATGTCTCAGCTTCTGGATCACGCCAAAGCCGAGGGAAACATGAACTGGAACGACGAAGCCGCCGCAGGTACCCGAGTTGGCGAGATGCTGGCCCTGGTAGGCGCAACCACGGAATACCAGTTCGGCTAAAAATAGCAGTCAGCTTTCAGGAGTCCCACGGGGAGTCAAAAGCTGATTACTAAATCCAAAGACACACCCCACACAAAGGAGCGTAAAAATGACCTCGACGAAGAAAGACCCGGTCATAGTCGTACTGCAGCTAACTGGCGGCAACGACTATTTCAATACCGTGATTCCCTACAACGACCCTCTCTATGTCGACAACCGCCCGGCGGTTCACTACGAGCAGGACCAAATCATCAAGATTGACGATCAACTGGGCTTCATGCCCACCATGGGTCCCGTCAAGAACCTGTACGACCAAGGCAAGGTCGCGGTATTCCACGGCGTCGGGTATCCCGACTCCCCCAGGTCCCACTTCCGCTCCATGGATATCTGGCACACCTGTGAGCCGGACAAGGTTGGAACCGAAGGTTGGGCCGGACGTTTGGCCCGGGAACTCGACCCCAACAAAGAGAACGTATTGACCGCCATCAACTTCGGCCACGGACTTCCTCGGGCCTTGGTTGTTCCCGGCGTGCCCGTAGCCGCCATCTCCGACCTGAGTAACTATGGTGTGCTTACCGGCATCTCCGATGTGTCCCAGCGAAGCAAGGCCCTGGACCTGTTCCAACGGATGTATTCCCCGGCCATAGGCTCCGGAATGGTCACCGACTACCTGCGCTCCACCGGAATGGAAGCCATGGTCGGCGCCGACATCGTTAAGGTAGCGCCGGAGATGTATTCCTCCAGCGTTGAGTATCCCGCATCCCCCATCGCCGCCCATTTGAAGGACATCGCTCAGGTACATTTGGCTGGTCTGGGAACCCGTATCTTCTACACCCAGCACGCCAGCTTCGACACCCACGCAGGCGAGGCGGCAGCCCATCCCAAGCTGTGGCAAGACGTTTCCGAGGGCATCGCCGCCTTCTTTGAAGACCTGCATGCCCACGGCGAGGGTGACAACGTAGTCATGTACCTGTTCTCCGAATTCGGACGTCGGGTCCACGACAATGGCTCCGGAACCGACCACGGCGCCGCCGGAGTGGCTTTCGCCATCGGCGACAACGTTAAGGGTGGCATGTACGGCGAGTACCCGTCTCGGAAGGCTGAGGATCTGGAACAGGGCGACCTGGTTCCCAACTACGACTTCCGTGGCCTGTACACCACCTTGGTGGAGGATCACTTCGGTCTGGACGCCCAACCGATAGTCAACGGCCAGTTCGAGAAGCTCGGCTTCCTGTAAGCCGAACCTCTCCGGGCTCGGACCGGTATCCCGATAGGAGAATAGAACATGGTAAGGATTACAACCGCCCCAGGGCGTTGCTGGCACTACAGCCATTATGTAGGCCGTCAGGGCACCGCGGGTCAGGGCTTTTCGGCCCCCATCGGAGTAGCCTTGGGCAAAGATGACACTTTGTACGTGGCCAACCGTAACAACCCTCGCGTCACCAAGGCCACGGTGGACCAAGAGTTCATCAAGGAGTTTGGCCGGGGCCTTCCCGAGCAAATAGGCGCCCCGTTTCCATCCCGCCACATGTGGCTCACATCCGTGGTTCTAGACAAAGACGAGAACGTCTACGTTGCGGATGAATGGCACAATTCCATCGTGGTCTATAACAGCGATGGCGATATCCTGAAGAACTGGGGAGAGCAGGGGGAAGGAGAAGGCAAACTCAACCGCCCCTCCGGCATGGTCTTCGACGCCGATGACAACCTTTGGATTGTCAATAGCGTTAATAGCCGCATTCAGAAGTTTACCAAGGACGGCCAGTACTTGGACGGCTTCGGCAAACAAGGCAGTGGCGAAGGTGAACTGGATATGCCTTGGGGCATTACCCTCGATGACCAAGGCAATGTATACATAGCCGACTGGAACAACAACCGCATACAAAAGTTCACTGTAGACGGAAAGCATCTGCTCACTTTCGGATCCGGCAAACCGGCAGGGGTCGCTCCTGACGGCGGTACCCCTTACAGCCATCAATTTGATTCCCACATAGCCGTCAACCCCAAGGACCTCAACCACCCCACCGGGGTAGCTGTGGACGCCGACGGAGACGTCTACGTAGTGGATTGGATGAATGAGCGGGTAGTGATTTTCGACAACGAAGCGAAAACCATGGCAACGCTTCGCGGCGATGCCTCCGGTCTAAACAAATGGGCGGAACTGTCCATCGCGGCCAATCCGGACATGGAAAAGGCTCGGGATAGGGTCAGGAACCCGGAGGTCCAGAACTACTTCCGAATGCCAGTGTCCTGCATCTTCGACCGGGCGAACAACCGGTTGATGGTGTGCGATACTCTGCGCAGCCGGATACAGATCTACAACAAGGACAGCAGCTACCAGGATCCACAGTTTAATCTGTAGCTGATTCCACTCAGGTTATCTTTCGCGCAATGACCGGCGTCCCGATTAAATCGGGACGCCGGTTTTTTCGTCGCTACTGGACCTGGTATTTCTCACACGCCGCTTCGTTCAGGTCCACTCCTAGCCCAGGAGCATCGGGAGCGACCAGATACCCGTCTTCCAGGCGTAGCTCCAAGTTCAAGATTGGCACGGAGCGAGGCATATATTCGACCAAGTAACCGGTGGGCGCCACCGCCAACAGATGCACGTGCGCTTCCGGTATGACATGGCCAGCCACTGGAATACCCCGCGCTTCGGCCTGCGCCGCAATCTTCATCCACGTCGTAATTCCGCCAACTCTCACCAAGTCCATTATGGCGATGTCCACGGCGCAGGCCTCGAAGGTTTTCTGGAATGAATCCAAGCCGAACAGGTGTTCACCCGCGGCGATAGGCACGTCCAGGACATCAGTTAGATGAGCCAGACCGGACAGGTTCTGATGGGACATGGGGTCCTCAAGCCAGACGATGCCAGCCTCTTGCAATGCCCAGCCTGAAGCCACCGCTAGTCCCTAATTCCAGCTCTCCGTAGCGTCCATCATCACCTGTACCTCGGGTCCGACGGCTTCTTGGACCGCTTTTACCTGGTTTACCTCTCCCTCCGGCTTAGCTTCGTGTCCCAACCTCAGCTTCACCATGTTGTAAACTAGTGCAACGTGGTCTTGGGCGGAACGGGCCAGGTCGTCCACTGGTAGGCTGTACCACAGAGCGTCACTGCCGTAGGCCCGGACCCGGTCTTTGTGGCCGCCCAACAGGCGGTAGAGAGGTTGCCCCAATACCTTACCCTTGGCGTCCCACATGGCGATGTCCAAGGGCGCGATGGCCCTATTCACCAAGCCGCCGGGACCGGCCCAGCCACTTGCCCTTTCCAACTTCGCCCCGGCAGCCTCTATCTCCAGAACGTTCATCCCCACGAGCAACTGACCCAACTCCTAACAAGTTTGAGCCATCGACTTGACCAGCGTTGGCCGAAGCACCACATCAAATCCGATGCCCTGCATCCCATCATCGGTAAATATCCGTGTTAAGACATGGCAATTGGAGCTAACTTGGTTGCCTGCCGCCGTGTATGCAGACTCCACCGGAGTTTCCAGAACCTCCACGGTAACGCGTTCAATATTCATAGACCCTAGTCTCGCCGCTCTATCAGCTTGCCCGATTCTACGCTACAAATAAATGGGGGTAACGCCTCACCTGGATATCCCGGTGACCAGTCCAGGTCGCCGCCGTAAGTTTTTTATGGATTCTGGCCTTCGCCGGAATGACGATTATGGAAGCAAAAATACCTCATCAAAAACCTACGTTGCCCGTAACTGAAGGGCCACCACATCATCTCAGTAAAATAGCTTTGGTCCAATATCGAATTTGCCGAGTTTCAGAGCTAGTCCGGTCTTGTGGTATCATCGCCGTTAGTCAGCCCAGCATAAGCAGCCAATATTTGCTACTCACAATAGACATAGGCAACACTAGCGTAACGCTAGGAGTTTTCGACGGCGATAGCCTGACGACCACCTTGCGGATCGCCACCGACGCCAGAAGGCTGGCCGATGAGTACGGCCTAGTGCTGACTGGTCTTCTGGGTCAACGAGGAATCGAAGTGTCCCAACTCGACGACGCCTGCATCTGTAGCGTAGTGCCACCACTGACCGTCGTCTTCGATGAGGTATGCCGAGAGTTTTTCCATCTGACACCGCTGAACGTCTCCGTAGGCACCCGGACCGGGCTAAAGATTCTGTACGACAGCCCCAGGGATGTGGGCACCGACCGAATAGTGGACGCCGTAGCAGCCATCGAACTGTACGGAACTCCGTTGATTATCGTCGATATGGGAACAGCTACGGTGTTCGACGCCGTAACCAGGGATGGAGAATACCTCGGAGGAGCGATAGCGCCAGGAATCAGTCTGGCCGCCGAATCATTGTTCCTCAACACATCGCAGCTTCGCAGAGTGGAGCTTCTGGCCCCAAAAGCAGCCATCGGTCAGAACACAACCACCGCGCTTCAATCAGGACTGGTACTTGGCTACTCTGGATTGGTGGCCGGGATGGTGGAGCGGTTCAAGAATGAACTGGGCCGTGACGCCAAAGTGATAGGCACCGGAGGCCTGATTACCGTGATTGCGAAAGAGACGGGAATCTTCGACGAGATTAATTCCGACCTAACATTGGTTGGACTGCGATTGATTTACCAGATGAACCAGCAACGGTCTACACCTGCCGAACCGGTGGCTAAAGGAGATTAGGTTAGCCGTCATGCCCCGACCATTAGAGAACAAGAGCGTGATTCTGGGAGTGACCGGCAGTATCGCCTGTTACAAAGCCCTAGACCTGGCCAGCAAGATGGTCCAATCGGGGGCCTTGGTGGACACGGTGATGAGCTACGGCGCAACCCAGTTCGTCATGCCTCTGGCCTTCCGCAGTATTACTCACCGAGAGGTGGTTACCGACTTATTTGACACCAACTCAACCTACAGCATCGAGCATATCGAACTGGCTCAACAGGCTGATATAGTCGTGATTGCGCCTGCCACGGCCCACTGCATCGCCAAGCTGGCGGCAGGGCTGGCCGACGACCCGCTCACTACTACAATCTTAGCGACAACGGCCCCTCTCCTAGTGGCTCCAGCCATGGACGGGGGTATGTTCAGCCACCCCGCTACACAAGAGAATCTGGCCAAGCTCCGCCAGAGAGGCGTGATGATTGCCGGACCGGCTTCAGGAAGGCTCGCTTCAGGGTTGATCGGAACCGGCCGCCTATTGGAAACACCCGAGTTGCTCGGTCACATCGCTTATGCCTTGGGTAAAGAAGGGGACCTGGCGGGAAAGACCATCGTGGTCAGCGCTGGGGGCACCATGGAGCCCATAGACCCGGTTCGGGTTATCACCAACCACTCCTCAGGCAAGATGGGCTATGCGTTGGCCGAAGCGGGCCGTGACCGGGGCGCCAAGGTCATTCTGGTGGCGGCTCCCACCGGCCTGCCCGACCCCGCCCTGGTAGAGGTTGTAGCAGTCAAAACAGCCCAGGAGATGTGTGACGCCGTACTGGAGAGGGTAAAAGGAGCGGATGCCCTGATAATGGCTGCCGCCGTCGCTGACTACCGTCCCACCACGGAAGCGGATCAAAAGATAAAAAAAGCCAGCGCCGATCTAACCATCAACCTGGCCAAGACAACAGATATTCTGGCAGCCGCCACCGGAGATTTCGTGAAAGTGGGCTTCTCCGCCGAGACTCAGAACCTAGTCTCCAACGCCAAGATTAAGGTGGGGAGCAAGAACCTGGACTTGATCGTGGCCAATGACGTCACCGACCCAGACAGTGGCTTCGGAATCGACACCAACAAAGTCACGCTTATAGACCGGGACCTCAACGTAGAAGAACTCCCCGTGCTGACCAAATATGAGGTCGGCCACCGCATCCTGGACCGGGTGAGCAAGCTGTTAGCTAGCTAGACAGACGGTACCGTCCCCATTACGGAGGGGAACCACAGGGGGCTTAGTATTCCGAGGTGACGACCTCCCCTATATCCCCTCCTTCGTAAGGAGGGGACTTTTGTGGGTCTAGCCGGAGACAGCCTCTTTGAACCGTCGGATGGCCTCTATGTGCGCGTCCGGGCCTTTGATGCCAGATCTCATGGTGTTCACCGATAGGTGCGTGGCTCCAGCTTCGTCCCAAGCGGAGGCGGACTTGTTCCAAGCGTCTTCGTTGCCATCTCCGAAATTGATGCGTCCCTCTATTCCGATGACGGAAGGGTCTCGTCCAGCTTCTACAGCGTATTCACGCATCTGGGCTATCTTGTCCTGTCCTTCGCTATCCGGCTGAAACTGAGGAAACCAACCATCGCCCAGTTGGCCGATGCGGCGAATTACGCGGTCGGCTCCGCCACCGAACCAGATGGGAATGGTCTGCTGAACGGGACGGGGGTTGATGCCGGCGTGGGTAACTCGATGATACCGGCCGACGAAATCGACCGTGTCCTTGGTCCACAGTTCCCGTATTAGTTCGACCTGCTCCTCACTCCTCCGGCCCCGGTTGCGGAAATTCTCTCCCAACGCCTCGTACTCCACGTGGTTCCAACCGATGCCAACGCCCAATCGGAGACGTCCGCCCGTAAGCACATCGACTTCCGCAGCCTGCTTTGCCACCAAGGCGGTCTGACGTTGGCCAAGAATCAATACGCCCGTGGTCATCTGAATCGTCTCGGTTAACGCCGCCAGATAACCGAACAGCACGAAGGGTTCGTGAAACAGGTCTGTGTGCTGGTACGGACGGTCCCAATTGCCATGCTGACTGGCATCCGCGCCTAGAACGTGGTCAAAGACCAGCAGATGCTGGTAACCCATGGCCTCGGCGGCCTGGGCGTAATCGCGAACCCCAATGGGGTCTGCGCCAATCTCCGTCTGGGGGAATACAGCGCCTAGTTGCATGTCTGCCTCCTAGTCATCGTCGTTGCGGCCGCGCCCGAATAGAGTACTATGTTTTGCCCCGAGAGGACTTTCTACCGTCTCTTGAAGAAAATCCTGAAATAGCGTTAGGGATGCTTCCTGGTTTGGCGAACACGGTACGTAGCGCCGACCAATGGATAGCCCAACTTCTCTAGGTTGCCAACCGGTCCCGTAAGTACCCCAAGCTGACGACACCGCAATTCAAGGCACGGTAGACTACGCTTGCCCCAGATGGAGCGAACCCCACCGTGCCTGTAACCTGGGTTAACTACCGGAGGCTGACGAAGCTATCCCGTAGCTCTCCAGAAGTTCTTGGATGCCCAGGGCAACTTGGCGCTTTAGCTTACCTGAAGTGTTGCGCTGGCGGTCCAGCGTTTGGAAAACCTGGGGATCAAAGGGCCGCCAGGAAGCTCTCAACTCTTTAAGAGCGCCTTCTTCTCGCTCAGCAGCTTCCACCATCAGTTCACCCAGAGGGCGAAGGAAGGTGGCTCTGGGCAAGTCACGCACATCGCCACTTAGCTCGGAAGCGCGTATGGCAAATTCGCCGAGGGCTTGGACGGCCTTGGTCCGGTTGCAGCCGCCCTCAGTGCTACGCCAGCCGTCGTAATCGCCATGGAAAGTGGACCATTCTTCATTCAAGGCCGTGTATTGGGTGACAAAGGCCTCTATGGCGTTGCGGTTGTCTGAGGAAACCGACTCTAAAGCCGAGGCCAACTCTAGCCCTGCTTGACGCCGAGCTGCGTTGGCATCAACCACTTCAACGTCGAAGAAATCGAACAGAGTCGGTTCGCCGGTGGCCGGTGCCTCTCCATTCCCTTCCTCTCCATTCAGTATAGCGCCCCTTAGCAGACGGAGAGCCAAGTCTTCGTCTTCAACGGCATTCGCCAGAAGCAAGACCACCCTATCGGTTGACGGAGTGGAGGGCAAGTCCCGTATGGCCAGTACTACATCTGTTAACTCATTCACCAAGTCTCCAAGACGGTCTGCGGCCTCTTCGGCGGTAAGACCACCCTGGACAGTGCGGAACGAGTCGTAGTTACGATGGAACCGGTCCCAGTCAGAGCTGGCCGATTGGACAGCAGCGTCGAAGTCGTCAACCTTGTTCTTGGCTGAGAGCGTGGTCTGCTGTCGTAGATCGCTCAGTTGGTCGGCTACTCTTTTTTGGATGGCTGAAGCGGCGGAGCGAGCAACAGCGACTCTTTCAAAAACTGAAGATTCATCTTGTTCGCTGGCATCCGAATCATCGGAATCGGAGCCAGAGCCATTGGATGTGGCTTCCGATTCTGGTTCTTCTTCGCCTAGATCGGGCTTCCAAGTGTCTCGCAGCAGGCGCAGAGCTTCTTCCTCTTGCTCGGCCGCTAGTATGAGTTGGTCGGCAAGACCACGCACTGAGGAGTGACGGGACAAAGACCGGGCGGTCTCCGTGGTTCCGGCAATACTTCCGGAGAAGCGCACCAAGGAAACTTGAACCGCACTGGGGTCACAGGTAATCAAACCCTGCCGCCACGCGTCGAAATCCTGATGAAGCTTGTCCCACTCCTGGTTTATCGCGTCGTATCCGGTGTTGAACTGCTCGGCGATCTGCTGGACATCAGGTGAAACCGGTGTCGCCGTGGGAATACGGACTGGAACCGCAGGCCCCATGGCAGATACCGTGGCCGGGATATCAAGAGTTGGGATAGGAGTGCTGACGGAACCCGTCGCCGCCGGCGATGACGATCCACATGCTATCGCCGCGAGCAAGACTCCGCCCGTGAGTATCCAACCAAGGTTGCGCAACTTTATTCTCATGGGGTGCGGTACACTCCTACAAAATCACCCACTAGCCCATCTCGGAAGCTGCCCATACTAAGTTGGACCACGATGTCCCTAAGGGCCTCTTCCGAATCGCCCAGCAGCACTAAGACCTGGCGATCAGGGCTTGAGTTGAGCATTATGATAGCCGTCTGTTCACGTTGGATGTCAGGAGTGAACGGGGTACGAATAACGTCGTCCACATCCAGACCGGCGAGTTCTAGGTACTGGACCACGTCGGTGGCGTCTTCATATAGACCTACATAAATCGTGTCTGTGGTTATGTCCTCAACCCCCTGTACCGATGAGTTGATCCTAAATTCGGCCAGCCCATCCTTCAGGTCGCCACCGACGTCGAACAACTCAGATCGGCCTACCAGGATATCAACATCGTCTCTAAAGAACCCAGGGAAGTCGGCCAATTCGAAGGTTCGCTCGCTGGACGTCAAGTAGTCCGCGATGTTGGAGATGAGTTTGTTATTGTCTAGGACGGCGTTCCTCGGCGGAATCATGAAGGTCATGTCCGAAATGGCAAGCAGTTTACCTTCAGCGGCCTTTACCATGGGATAGAAAGGTTCCACCTGCTCAAACATGGAGGAGTGGATGCCACCATCGGTGAATGCGATACCCGGGTTTGGAGTCATGATAGAACTGGCTGTATAAAAAGAAATCTGGTCCAGACCGTTGGTGACTTCGTCTTCCCTGAAATTGCTAATCAAAATGTTCTGGAAGTTCAGATCATACTGTTCAGGATTCGTGTTATATAGGAAGTCGGGCTGAAACGCCAAACCGAATCGCTCTGCCAGGTTGTTCATCAGATGACGTCGGGTCGGGTCGGCTATAAGCAGAACCTTGCCGCCCTTTCGCAGGATGAACCGCTCCACCAAATCTACTTCTTCAGCTGAGTAGCCGTCTATGGGAACTATGACCGCCAAGCTATCGGCGCGCCGTAGCTTCGCCTCCATCATAGTCAACCTGGCACCCTCAGATAGGCTGGTGAAGTTTCCAAAGCGGCCAACTGTCCCCATGAACTCAACTTCATACCCCCGGGCCTTGACCCTAGATATGAGGGGTGACATTTCGGTCTTGGTGAAATCGTTGCCGTGTATCCCGTCCATCAGCAGAACGCCCTTTTGGATCGAGGGCGATTCATCGAACTGGGTTAATGCAGCGGCAGATGGAGATTTGATCTGGTGTAACGGGACTACCGTGGGCGTGGGAGCGTGATAGCCCTCTAGTGTATAGAAATAGAAATAGCCTGCCAGAAAAGTGCCTATACCGAACAGCATTAGAAGGCCTAGCCTTCCGAATCTATTGATTAGGACCGACATACAAGTAATACACTTGGGGGCCGTTTATCTTCAATGGAAATTCCGGCAGGACCTCTTCTTGAGTATCGCCCACGCCCGATGAAACTATGTACCGGCGTAGGCTGCTTATGTCCGCAGGATTCAACAAATCCTCAGTGGGATTCGCGCCCGGCTGACTGGTTCTCAGGGCCGCTATCAAGCCGGAGGCCCCAGTTATACTGGGAGAATCGACTTGTTCAAGAGGCTCGATGATTCTTTTGAACTGTTGGTTGAAGTTGCGGAAAACTTCGGTGTTAACGTCTACCAGTTCGTATCTGGAGATTCCGGCCAGTTCCGCCACTTTGTTGATGGCATCGGAGTCACCGCCAATCTCATCCGCGATGCCCAGCTTGACGCCTTCCACTCCGGACCAGATGCGTCCGCTGAGCACTTCCGATCTAGGAATATTCAGTACGTCTCCCCGCTCCGACATCACTATCGTGGCAAAGGCCTGTTTCAACTGGTCGGTTATACCGATGAAGTAGCGCCGTCCCCCGCCGTTCAACTTGAACGGGCCTGTGGGTACCACTTGCTCACTAGGGGTACGGGAAATCAGAGGGCCGGGGAAGGACAGAATAACACCCACGTTGCCGATGAAGGAACTGGGTTTGGTATAAAGGTAGCTGGCTCCCATGGACATCATGTAGCCACCACTGGCTACGATGTCATTCATGATGATGACAACGGGTTTTTCCGCTCGCAAGGCCCGCGTCTCGAAGTATAGCTGCTCGCTGGCGGCAGCTCCGCCGCCCGGGCTGTTCAGCCGGATGAAAACTCCCTTTATGGAGTCATCACGGCGGGCATATTCCAGGAAGGCACTAATCACAAACGCGGAATCGTCATTGATAACAGTGAAAGGGATGTCTATAACGCCAATCTTGGGCTTGCCAGGAACGCCGTAGAAGAACAACAAGGCGCCAATGACGACGCCTAAGACCGCGAGCATCGGGCCCGATACATACCAACTGCTCGTGAAGCGCCCCAACGCAGAAAGTCTACCCATTGTTTTGCTTTCCTACTTTGAACCTAGCTGTTATACGCATTAACTGGAGCATTGGACTTATAGGCTTCTTCGACTATAAGGCCATTCGGCATGATACTGACGGTCCACCAGAGTGTCAACCGGCGGCTGCGTAATCAGTCTTGAAGCACGCCGAATGCTGCGGGAACTGACCATCGACGATACCGCTTGAACCTCTAATTATCAGTTATGTACACATGCCGGAGTTTGGGGATGGTCATGGGAAGCAGAAAATAGTCTTTCACCTCGGGTTTAACCAGCACCTTCCGTTCAGTGCTGTGCCACAGAGGTACCCATGGGGCGTCGTCGACTATCAATTGCTCGATAAGATTGTATTGCTGGAACCTGGTAGTCTGGTCGGGCTCGACACGAGCCTTCTCCAGTAGAGAATCCACTTCTCTATTATTGTAGTTGCCCCAGTTATTGGCGCTGTCAGTGTGGAACATGATATCCAGAAAGTCCTGAGGGTCCGGATAGTCGGCGCTCCAAGCTAGAGCGAACATCTGGAAACGTCGCTGGTGCACGTCCTGTAGGAAAGTTGCCCACTCGGTTTGCTGAATCTCCACCTCAACGCCCAAGGTCTCTTGCCAAGACCGCAGCATCACTTCCATGTCCAGACCCACGGACGCTCCAAAGTTTCCGGCTATTGACAAGGTTATGCGGGGTATGCTGGCCGGATCGGCTCCATAGCGAGACTCACTGAGCAGCCGTTTGGCCTTCTCAGGGTCGTATCCGTATCCCCTCAGGTCGGGGTTATAGGATGGAAATCCCGGCGGTATAACACCTATAGCGGGCACCACCAAGTCGGATAAAGCAGTGGTCGCTATCTCTTTCTTATTGACCGCATAGTTCAGCGACTGACGGAATTTGACGTCGTCGAAGGGCGGCTGCTCCAGGTTCATCCCTATAAAGGACACTGTAAAACCCGGAGGCGCGGTCGCCAATTCGGTGCGCAACGGATTGCTCGGGTCTTGAACTCTCTCTAGGTCGGCCAGGCCCAGCCCGGTTACGTGAATCTCGTCGTTCTCATACATCAGCATTGGGTCGCCGCCGCTGAGGATGAATTCCACTTCGTCCAAGAAGGGCGGTCCCAGGTGATAATTCTCGTTGCGGCCTAAAAGGATGGTCTCGCCGATGTCATAGCGCTCCAGCCGGAAAGGCCCGGTGCCATTGGGTTCAAACACCCAGGTATTCTTATTGCCTTCAACATTCTTCCGGTCCACCACGAACGCGGTGGGGTAGGTCAACTTGGCTAGGAAATAAGACTTGGGGGCGTCGATGGTTAATTCCAGAGTGCGCTCGTCGATAACCCTCAGTCCTTGGATCGTCTCGGCCCTGCCGTTCAACTTATCCGCGACGCCGATGACATCACTCAGGTACAAATCGGCAACAGGAGACTCGGTTAGAGGGTCGGCTGCCCGCTCCAGCGACCACCGGAAATCCTCGGCCACGACAGGCCTACCATCATGAAATTTTGCATCCTGGCGCAAACGGAAGGTAAACACCTTGCCGTCGGGGCTGATGCCCCAATCCTGGGCTAGGTCCGGGGCAATCACGATATCGGGTGTTATGGTCACCAAGCCGCCGAACACCTCGTTGACGATAACGGCCGAGGTGGAATCGGTGGTGATATGGGGGTCCAGAGTCGGTGGGTCGGAGAAAAGCCGGACCAGCCGGCCACCGGCGGGCCGTTCCACCCTGCCGGGAGGAGAAACACTATCGGATTGAACAGTAGGCAAGAAGCTCTCGGCTCTCGTCGCTCCCGCGGAGTTGTCTTGAGCGTTCTCCTGATTGGAAATGTCCGTGGCTACCGCAGCATTCTGTTGCGATGACTGAGACGCAGCTTCTTCGGACTGAGGAGCCACATCGGAGGAAGTGGAGCAAGCAACCAACAAAAGGGCGCCTATGCTGATGGCCAGGAGCCAACCTCTCGGCATTTTCGACCTCCGTTCAAACCGTTTACTTCAATAACCAAAGCGGCTGGGAAGCCCCAACCACACGAGAAACTACGACCATTGTTACGACCATTGTATTGAATCGGATGCGCCAATGGCAATCCGAGAATCAGCGGTTGGGGTTAAAGAATCATCAAGACGAAGAATTGGCTGGGGATAGAGGACTCGAACCTCTGCCACCTGAGCCAGAGTCAGGCGTACTACCACTATACTAATCCCCAGTGGACTTGCCGGAGGGAGGTTTCCGGCGGCTGTGACGAGAACCTGCCAACAGGCTTGTCCCAGCTAAATTATGGTAGTGACCCGGCCCTATTCCTGTCAAGACCGGCAGGGCGTCAGGCTTGACAACCCATCGCTTCTGCTACAGAATCCCCTTGCCCTCAAAGTCCATCGGCAAACTATATTTTCTCTTATGGAAATCAAGCCGTTGCCAGATTCGGGCCGGGCGTAGGCTTATTATGGAAGGATCAAGATATGACCACAACTATGAGTAAGAACGAGTCCAGGCTCAACGTTGCCGGCACCGAAGTCCAGATGTTTTCCGGAGGCTCCGGGCCGCCTTTGGTGTATCTGCATGGGGCTGGAGGAACTCCAGGCTGGCAGACTCACCACGAAGACCTATCCCAGCACTACACGGTCTATGCGCCAGCTCAGCCGGGGTTCAACGGCACGGAGCGGCCCGACTGGATCTCCACTATCACCGACGTAGCCCATTTCAACCTGGAGATGATTCAGGTCTTGGGCCTGGAGAGCTACATACTGATGGGTTCTTCGATGGGAGGCTGGCTGTCCGCCGAGATGGCAGCCATGAACCATGGGAACCTGAAGGCGTTGGTCCTCATTGACGCGGCCGGAGTACGGCCCGTTAAAGGGGAGATTGCGGAGATATTCATGGTGTCGGCCAATACCAGGGCTGGGCAGCGGTTCTTCGACACCTCTCAGGTACCCAATTACGAGGGCCTCACCCAGGAACCCACTCCGGAACAGGTTCTGGTGGAGCACTCCAACCGGGAGATGGCCTCCCGCCTATGCTGGAAACCCTACCTCCACAATCCCAGCCTGCCCCACTATCTGAAGAAAGTTACCACGCCAGCGTTGGTAGTCTGGGGCAAGCAGGACGCCATCATTCCTTTGGAGTGCGGGGAGATGTACCAGCAGGCCTTGCCCAACGCCAGCTTGAAGGTTATCGACCAGTGCGGTCACTCCCCCCAAGTAGAGAAACCCCAAGAGTTTAACAAGGTCGTCACCGAGTTTCTGTCAGGCCTGAACTAAAGCCCGGATCAGCCTAATCTCGCACTGACTAAATCTCGCGCCGGGGAAATCCATCGAAGGACGTGAAGAGCCATGACCGAATTTTATTGGTTCTCGGAGCAACCTTACGGACACGTTACCGACAAGGATTTGGAGGGGTTCGAATCGGGAAGAATGCACTTCCCCAACACCCACTTCGACCCACTAAAAGCCCATGTCCTATACACCAACTACCACGACCAGTACGCCTGGGCCGATGAAGTAGGCTTCGATGGTATCATGACCAACGAGCATCATAGCGCCTACTGGTGCATGAAGCCCTCGGTTAATGTGGACGCAGCGGTGATTGCCAAAGTCACCAAGAAAACCAAGATTGCGCTGCTGGGCAACGTGATAGCGGTGAACGACCCGGTGAAGATGGCCGAAGAACTAGCCATGCTGGACTGCATCTCCGGCG
>Ga0315336_1003154_pt1 | contig 22822 bp, 22 predicted proteins | sample ASW5metaG_FD_204512 | JGI IMG/M metagenome (GOLD analysis project Ga0315336, IMG submission 204512) | Ammonia-oxidizing marine archaeal communities from Monterey Bay, California, United States - ASW #5 | ecosystem: Environmental > Aquatic > Marine > Intertidal zone | place: USA: California... | reverse complement strand
GCACGCCGCCTCCCACGCGCGCCGGCGGCCAGCTTGTGGATGACCAGGATGAGCCCGGCAATCATCAGGAACCCGATGCCGAAGCCGAGACTGGTCGCCAGCGGTCCGTAGCGCGCCGCCAGCCAGATATAGGCTGCGCCGATGAGGAAGCCGACTCCACAAATGGCCAAAACGCCGGCGATTCCGTAAAGAATTGCCGTCGTCCTCGCCCTTTGTACGGCGGCCAACGCCTCGCCCGACGCGAGGGCCGAAATCAGCGAGACAAGCGCCCCCATCGGAGGCTAGCGGCGAGAAAGAATGGCGAAGAGGAAACCGACGCCCGCGGCGATCGCCAGCGACGTTACCGGCTTTTCGCGCACCTTGGCTATCAGCTGTGCTTCCACATCCTCGGCGCTACCCCGCATGCTCTCGAATGCCGCTTCGCCTTGCGCGCGCAGTTGTTCGACGCCATCCGCGGCGGCGCGCCGCGCCGCCCCATAACCATGTTGACCTGTCCTGGCGAGTTGCTCGGTGAGTTTCTGGATATCGGCCTTCAACTGCTCGATATCGGCCTCGAGGTCGCCAGTGGTTGCTTCATCCGTAGCGGATTTGCCGGCGGCGGTTGCCATCTCTAACTCCTTGCGTTTCCTTCGGCTTGAACGTCCGTTCGGTGCCAAAGTTCCAGTCTCGAGGATCCAGAACGCTTTATATTAGTGGTCTGCGTTCTTCACCGAGCCCTTCCCAGCGGGCCAGCTTCTTCAGCCCATCATAATCGATCACTTCGCAGCCGCCATCCCGCCACATGACCAATTTGCGGTCCATCAGCTTGCGGATCGTCTTGTTGGTGTGAACAAGCGAGAGGCCAAGCGTGTCGGCGATGTGCTGTTGCGTGATCGGGATCCGCACCGGCGTCGTGCCGTTTAGGCCTGCGCCGCGAGCCCGGCTTGCGATGAAGGCGATGAGATAGGCAGCGCGTTCGAGCGCGGTGCGGCGGCCGACGCTGAGCAGGTTCTCGTCCAGCATGCGCTCCTCGCGCGAAGCGATCCAGGTTATGTCGTAGGCGAGGCCCGGATGATTGCGATAAAGCTCCTGCAGCTTCTCGCGTTCGAAAACGCAAAGCAGCATCGGCGACAGGGCTTCGACGGAATGTTGCATCTCGCCCATCAGGCTTCCCTGCAAGCCGATGAGGTCGCCGGGCATGGAGAAATTGAGTATCTGCCGGCGCCCGTCGGGCAAGAGCTTGTAGCGGAACGCCCAGCCCGAAAGCACGGTGTAGAGATGCGCGCTGTGGCTACCTTCCACCAGGACCGTAGCCCCCTTGTCGACCGCAAGTTCACCGCGCTTGAAGGTGCTGATGAACGACAATTCCTGATTGTTGAATTCACGGAATGCCGGCAAGGGCCGCAGCGGACACTTTTCGCAAGGATATTGACGACTGGCAGCCGGACGTGCGCTTTGGCTGGACACTTCGACCCCTCTTCGAAATCCCTGCCCTTGTGGGCGCATGGGAGGGCTTGAGACCAGCACGGTTTACGCGAGGCCTGACCCCATGTCTTTTTTAAATGACATAACGGCGGATAGCTAGCATGAGTGCGGCCCAGCCGAGGAGACATCGATAAGTGCCAGCATTGCTTGAAGGACTGCGAATTCTCGTCCTGGAAGACGAGTTCCTGATCGCGATGGATGTCGAGCAGCTTTGCCGCGACCACGGCGCCGCGGACGTGACCATCGCCCGCGAGATCCGCGAGATCGATGGGCAGTCGCTCCCCGCGAACTTCGACGCGGCGGTGATCGATCTGATGCTCGGTGGCGTATCGACCCTGGATTTCGCCGCGCGGCTGCGCGGCGAGGGCGTGCCGTTCGTATTCGCCTCGGGCTATTCGGATTCGGAAGAGATCAAGGGCTCGTTCCCCGACATAAGGCTCGTCACCAAACCCTACTCTGGCGACGATCTGATCGAAGCGGTGGCGATAGCCTGCGGCCGGGTCCCCCCGGCCTGAGGTCATCCTGCAATCGGTATCAGGCGTCCACTTACGCCGCGTTCGACCCTGTGACCTGCGCCGAGATCGCATCGGGGCCGAACTCATCCTCTCCGGAAATCTTGAGGATCTCCTGCAGCCTCGTGCGAGCCCGGCTGACCCGGCTCTTGATAGTGCCGACCGCGCAGCCGCAGATCTCGGCGGCTTCCTCATAGGAGAAGCCGGAGGCGCCGATCAGGATGATGGCTTCGCGCTGGTCCTCGGGCAGTTGCTCGAGCGCGCCGCGGAAATCCTTGAGGTCGAGCTGGCCATGCTGGGCCGGATGGACGGCAAGCCTGGCGGTCATGATTCCGTCGCTGTCTTGCACTTCGCGGCCTCGCTTGCGCATCTGCGAATAGAATTCGTTGCGCAGGATGGTGAACAGCCATGCCTTCAGATTGGTGCCGGGCTGGAAGCTCTCATGTTTGTCCCACGCCTTGACCAGGGTTTCCTGGACGAGGTCGTCGGCCCGGTCGGCATTCTGCGTCAGCGACACGGCGAACGCGCGAAGGCTCGGGATTGCACCGAGCAGGTCGGTCTTGAAGCCTTGGGATACCGCCATGCCTCAGTCCTTTTTCTGGGCAGGTTCGGCCTGTTCCAGTTGGCTGAGCAACTGAGCGAAACGGTCCGGCACATGATCCGAAACCAACTCGTCATAATACTGCTTGAGCTTGCGGCCTATCTCGGAGTTTGTTCCGAGCGGGTTGCCGTCCCCGGTCCGATGCCTGCTTGCGGCATCAGTCATCTGTTTTTTTGTCATTTCTTTCATAGTAGCCCTAGTTTCCAGCGCCGAACCGCTCATAACTTCACAGCACAACGCAAGCGGAACTGTCGTCTGGTTGCCCATCCCGAGACCACGAAACGCCCGCCTGCAAATTTAGTTCCACAGTCGTTGGAACTTTTTCCCAAGGCCGGCGTTTGGCGTCCGGGGCTTGCAATCGGCGCGGCCTTGAACGTGCAACGTCATCTGAGGGAGACGTAAATAATGAGTTTGTCCGCCACCATCGCTCCGCATCTTCCGTTCCTGCGCCGCTTCTCGCGGGCGGTATCGGGATCGCAGGAGAGCGGTGACGCGTTGGTCGCCGCGATGCTGGAAGCCATCATCGCCGACACCAATATCTTTCCCGAAGCCTCGAGCGACCGCATCGCGCTGTACAAGGTTTTCGCAAGGCTCTTCACATCCGTGGCCATCCGCGTGCCGCAGGAACAGGCGCAGACCGCCTGGGAGCAACGGGCAGCGGCCAACCTGAACGCGCTCGCGCCCTTGCCCAGGCAGGCTTTCCTTCTGGTTGCGGTCGAGGGCTTCAGCGAGGACGAGGCTGCGGAAATCCTCGATGTCGACGAAGATGATTTTTCGGAGCTGCTTGCCCAGGCGAGTAACGAGATTTCGCGGCAAGTCGCGACCGACGTACTGATCATCGAGGACGAGCCGCTCATCGCCATGGACATCGAGGAGATGGTCGAAAGCCTCGGCCACCGCGTGGTCGGCACCGCGCGAACCCATGCCGAGGCGGTGGCACTTTTCGGCAAGACGCGGCCGAAAATGGTCTTGGCCGATATCCAGCTGGCCGACGGCAGCTCGGGCATCGAAGCCGTCAACGAGATCTTGTCCTCGACGCCGGTGCCGGTGATCTTCATCACCGCCTTCCCGGAGCGCCTGCTGACCGGCGAGCGCCCGGAGCCCGCCTTTCTGGTCACCAAGCCTTTCAATCCCGACATGGTCAAGGCTCTGATCAGCCAGGCCCTGTTCTTCGATCGGCAGGCCAAAGCCGCCGCCTGATCCCTTCCGGAGCTTGAATCTCGAGCGTCACGCGGGGCCTTCGCCAAGCGTGACGCTTAATGCTTTTCTTCCCAGAAGTGCGCGGCGGGTGTCGCAAACCATATCCTTTGAATAAGACTTGAAGCGCGTCGCATGCATACGTTGCAGCGTGACGGTCTTAGCTGTTTGTGCACTGAAAAAGTCCCCGTCGAGGGGATCGTATTTTTCCGCAAATGGTGGAACAAACCACACCGAGCCACGTTCTTTTCCCGACGCAAGAAGGAGACGCATCATGCTGTACTGGGCGCTCGTTTTTCTCGTAGTTGCGATCATCGCCGGCGCGCTTGGGTTCGGCGGCATCGCCGGCACATCGGCAGGTATCGCGCAGATCCTGTTCTTCATCTTCCTCGCCTTCCTGGTGATTTCGCTTATCGCTGGCCTCGTCAGGAGAGCTTGACCCAAACACTGGAAGCCGCACCCCTCAAACGGTTTCCAGCCACCGCCGGGCGGCGCTTCAAAAGAGCACCGTCCGGCGGACCGTTTTTGGGAGCCTGCGATCCGTCTCGTCGACAACGTGCGGAACCTGTTGCGGATTGAGCCGTTCAAGGACCGAGGGGGATACCCCAATGCCTTCCGACGGTCCCGAGAAAGACAATGGCGAAGTGATCGCGATCCATACCGCCGAGAACGGAATGCAGGTAGGACGTGCGTTGCTTCATGCCCTGCATAACGCGGGAATCTCGGTTCTCTACCAGGATCGGCAGATGGAAACGGTATGGGCGCGCAACATGCCCGCGCCCTGGGTGTCCGAAATGGCAGACGGCAAGGACCTGCTTTCGCCGGCGCAGGCCGAACGCATCAGAGTCGCCAAGCTCAATGTGATTGAATCCGGCAACGCGGATCAGCTTGAGCTCAGCATTCCGGGAAACCAGGGCGTCCGCTGGTTTCACATCTGGATCGATGCCGACCACGACGACGCCAGCGAAGTGTTCGGCGTCGTCACCACCATGGTGGAAACGACGGAGCAGAAACGACGCGAGCAGGCGCTGAGGACGCTGTTGCGCGAGGTCAGCCATCGGTCGAAGAACCTCATCGCCATCATTCAGAGCATCGCGACCCAGACCGGCCGCTATACCGAGACCCTTGGTGAGTTCCTGGCGCGGTTTCGCGGCCGGCTGCAATCGCTTGCCTCCTCGCAGGACCTGGTGACGTCCTCCAACTGGCGGGGAGCGGCACTGCAGGAGCTCGTCTCCGGCCAAGTCGGCCGATACAGCAGCGACCTAGGGCAAAGCTTGCGATTCGCTGGCGAGAATCCCTATCTCAGTCCCAACGCAGCCCTGCATATCGGCCTCGCCATGCATGAGTTGGCCGTTAACTCCGTGAGTTATGGCGCGCTGTCGCGGCCCAACGGTCACGTCGAGGTGAGCGCAAGGCTCGAACCCGAAGCGGGTACATCTCCAAACCTTTTGCTCATCTGGACGGAGGCAGTCGGCGACGCTCAGCGCAACGAAAAACGCTTCGGCAGCGTAGCGCTGGAGCGCGTCGTGCCGATGTCGCTGAATGGTTCCGCGACGCTCGATATCGGTAAAGGCCGTATGGAATACCGCCTCAAAGTCCCGCATGGAAATTTCGAGACGGATTGATTGCGCCGGTCCTTTCCTTGACGCCAGAGGCTGGCGCGACCTGGAGAAGGAGAAGGGCTGCCGGACAGGCTGGAGCAGACCCCCCGTGTCTAGATTGGCGGCCTCCTGGATGCCGAAGCTGGCGCCGGCGCCGCGGTCGTCCCATCCTTCGCTCGGTCTCGGCGCGCTCGCACTTCCCGGCGCAGGGCTCCTGGGATTTGTCCTGATCCCCGCATGCGGTTTTGGTATGCGGCCAATTCATGCCGCACAGAACTGCTCGGGCTATGCTGAGCAATGACATACCTCAAACCATGGCTCTGAGGCCCCGGCCGGAACTTTTGTTCGCCGAGAACCGTTGTTGCTGCGAGAGGTTTGGACCCATGGAACACATCGCCGCATTACTATTCGTCGTCGGCTGCTCGAACTCGATGACCGACTGCCGCGAACTCCAGGTCCCGGTGAGCGTCTTCGAGACCGAGCAAGCCTGCACAGCCGAAAGGCCCTTCGCCCTGGGCGACCTGCAAGGCCGGGCCCCCCATATCATCGGCAAATGTCTTACAGTCGATCCGGCGCTGGAAGACGACTACGACCAGATCGTCTGGAACGTGAAGCCCGACGGCACGCTGATCGCGTCGCTGGAGGTTTCGGGCATGCTTGTCGCCTCCAACACCGTGCGCCCGGAAAAAGACTATCTTAAACAACAGTAAGATCGGGCAGGCAAAGCCCGTTTTTTCATGCTAAGTGGTGGTTGGCACTGCCAAAATTGAGGACACAAGTGAGGAGCTTTTCTATGCGGAAAATCATTATTGCCATGGTTGCCGTGGTTGCTGTCAGCGGCTGCACCACGACCGAGAAAGATGTGGTGGGCGGCAGCTTGATTGGCGCCGGCGTCGGCGGCCTTGTCGGCGGCGGCAAGGGTGCGCTGATCGGCGCGGCGGTCGGTGCAGGGTCGGGTCTCCTGGTTCGCAACCTGCGCAACGGCTATTGCCAGTATCGCGATCATCGCGGCCGGATCTACACGGCTCGCTGCAACTAAATTCCAGAGCCGAAGGCCGCCCGGCGGCCTTCGGCTCCAGACCGTCAACCGAAGCTTTCACTGCTCATGCGGTCAGCGGAATTTTGATTTCCACCTTCAATCCGTCAGGCTGATAGTCGCGCGCGATCCTTCCGCGCAATTCGCGCGTGACGTTGAGATCTATAAGCCTGGTGCCGAAGCCGGTCTTGGCTGGCGCTTCCAGCTTCTTCTGACCCGCCTCGCGCCAGTTCAGCGTGAGCGTCCGCTCACGGCCGCGCCCCTCGACAGTCCAGTCGACCTTGAGCGCACCCACAGAACTGCCGGCTTCGCCGTATTTCAGCGCATTGGTCGCGAGTTCATGGAAAGTCAACCCGAGCGCTTGGGTGGTTGTCTCGTCGAGCAGCACTTCCGGGCCTGACAAGACCCCTTCGGGAAGGTCCTTGCCGAACACCTGCCCGAGTTCGATGCGCAGCAGGTCGCCGAGATCGGCCTTCTGCCAGCGCGAGCGCGTAAGCATGTCCTGCGACGCAGCCATGGCCTGGAGGCGCGCTGAAAACGATGCCGAGAACTCCTTGACGTCGGTGGCCTGCGAGGCCGTCTGTCGGGCGATCGCCAGCACGCGAGTTATCGAATTCTTGATACGGTGCTTCATCTCCTGCAGGATCAGGTCCTTCTCCAGCAGGCTCTTTTCCGTCGCCTCGTGCAGCGCCGATTTCGCGTCATAGGCGCGCTCCTGATAACGCGCCACCAGCGCGATGGCCCCGGCAAGCAGCAGGCCGAACAGCCCGAGCATCACCGGAATGGCGCGCGAGGATGGCGGCTCGAAGGCGCTCGTGGGCCTGAACAGAACGGTCCACGGCCTGCCCGCGACGACGATATCGCGACGCGCCATAAGCCTCGCGCCGATACGTTCCGCCGGCGGCGCTTCCGAACGGAAGAGCAGATTGCCGGCCTCGGGCTTGCCGTCATAGACCTCGACATTGACCGGCAGCAGCGGCGAATGGCTGAGCGCGACCTGGAACAGGTCGCCGGCCCGGAAGGCGGCATAGAGAAAGCCGGCCGTCGAGGAGCGGCTTGCGTTGATGACGTCCGGGGCGGTCTCGACGTTCAAGCGCACGAAGACCAGGAAGCCCGTGAAGGTTTGCGTCACGCCCGCGCCCTGGCCGAGCTGAACCAGGCCGCTTGCATGCTGCTGGTCATCGGCCATCGCCTGTTCGATCGCCGCGCGCCGTACCGGTTCGCTGAACATGTCGAAGCCGATGATCGACTGGTTCGACGTGTCGAGCGGCTCGAACAACACGATGGGTGTCCGCCACTGCTCGGTCGTGGCGGGATAGATCGGGTGGGCCGACCCATGATCGTGCAAGATGTCGCGTTCGACCGCAGCCTCGTCGCCGGCCTTGGCAAGCTTGAGGAAGCCTATGCCGCGCAGGCCGGCGTAGTTGTCTGCAATATTGAGCGCCGTGAAGAAGGCGTTGAATTCGCCGCGCGTGATGTCGCCGTTGCGCGCGTCGAACAGAGCCTGTGTCGAACGCAACAGCGACAGATGCAGGTCGATGCGGCTCTCGATGCGATTGAGCGCATCGTCGGCAGTGCCTTCGAATTTTATCCGTGACGCCTCCTGCGTCGCGAAATAAGCAAACCCCGCCATCGTCAGGCTGATCAGCGCGACGGCGACGAAGGCAACGATAGGAAAGAGCTTCTTCAAATCAGATATACGGCCCCTGGACGGTCGACGACCTTTATGGGCAAGTCTCCGCGCCAACACAATGGCGCGGTCAAATCATGCCGGCGGCTGCACATCACGCAGCCGTTAATTAGCCGGCTATCCGTTTGGCCTCATGCCGCGATCCTCAGCGCGCCGGGGCCGGGGATCGCGCCAGGCGGGCACTTGCCGAGGATGATCATGCCGAGCACCTCATCCTGGGTAACATCGGTCGTCCGAGCGGTGCCGACCACCTGGCCGTTCTTCATCACGCAGACCCGATCGGCGAGGTCGAACACGTCATGGATGTCGTGGCTGATCAGGAAGATGCCGATGCCTTCGGCCTTGAGCTGCTTAACCAGTTCGCCGACCTGGGCCGTTTCCTGCGGGCCGAGCGCCGCCGTCGGCTCGTCCATGATCAGGATGCGGGCGTTGAACAGGATCGCACGCGCGATGGCCACCGACTGCCTCTGCCCGCCCGACAGCTTGATCACCGGCTCCTTGAAACGCTGGAAGCGCGGATTGAGCCGGCCCATGACCTTGCGCGCCTCGGCTTCCATGGCCACGTCGTCGAGCGTGCCCCAGTTCGTCATCAGCTCGCGGCCGAGGAAGAGATTGGCGGCGGCATCGACATTGTCGGCCAGCGCCAGCGTCTGGTAGATCGTCTCGACGCCGTATTTCTTGGCGTCGCGCGGGTTGGAGATCGAAGCCTCCTCACCATTGATGAATATCTGGCCGCCGTCGCGCTTGTAGGCGCCGGAAAGGATCTTGATCAGCGTCGACTTGCCGGCGCCGTTGTGGCCGAGCAGCGCCATCACCTCGCCTGGGAAGAGATCGACGGAGGCGTCATCGACGGCGCGGATGCCGCCGAAGGCGATCGAGATGTTGCGCATGTCGACCAGCGGGACGCCGGCGGGAGCGGATTTTTCAGCCATGTTGGTTCTTCTCCCATGGTCCATCTTTCGGCACGATCTCGTCCCGAAAGCCGGTTTCAACTTTTGGCAATCATTCTCAGACGCGCTTGCGATAGATGGTGTCGAGCCACACCGCGACGACCAGCACCGCGCCGACGACTATGCTTTGCAGCGGCGAATCGACGCCGAGCAGGACCATGCCGGACTGCAGCGACTGCATCAAAAGCGCGCCGAGCATGGCGCCGAGCACGGTGCCGGAGCCGCCGGCGAGCGAGGTGCCGCCGATGACGGCGGCCGCAATGACCAGCAGTTCGTCCAGCGTTCCCAGCACGTTGGTCGAGGAGTTCTGCCTGGCAGACGAGATCGCCGCCGCGATCGTCGCCAGCACGCCCATGATCATGAACACCTTCATGGTGATCCAACGCGTGTTGATGCCGGCGAGGTTGGCTGCTTCCGGATTGCCGCCGATGGCGAAGACATACCGGCCGAAACGCGTGCGCTTGGTGACGAAGGTCATGATCAGGCCGACGGCGACGGCCATCAGCACCGGAATGGCTATGCCATGCGCGATGAACAGCCCGCCTTCGGGCACGGTGATGTTGTTGGCGGCGGCGTAGCGGTTTACGATGCCGACCGGCCACGGATAGGAATTGGCGAGCCATACCGCCCCCAATATGATCGCGCAGGTGACCGTGGCGAGCAGCGTCTCGGCCCAGACCGGACGCAGCGGGAATCGGAAGCGCTTGCGCTGCACACGACCGTTGAAATGCATGAAGACCACCGCCAGGCAGGCGACGATGCCAACGGCCCAGCTCCATTTGGCGCCGATCGATCCGGCCGGCCCGCCGCCCATAAGCTGGAACGTGGCGTCGAGCGGCGCCACCGTCTGGCCGCTGGTGACCCACCAGGCCGCACCCCGCCATACCAGCAGGCCGCCCAGCGTCACGATGAAGGCCGGCACTTCGAGATAGGCGATGATGAAGCCTTGGAAGGCGCCGATGACGAGGCCGAGCGCCAGGCCGATCACCAGCGCCAGAATCCAGATCCAGGGGTTGCCCAATTCGAGCCCGACGAAGCGAACCAGGAAATGCACCTGGGCAAAACCCATGACCATGCCGATCAACCCTTCGGCTGATCCCACCGAAAGGTCGATGTTGCGCATGACGATGACAAGCACCATGCCGGAGGCCATGATCGCCACGGCAGAAGTCTGCACAGACAGGTTCCAGAGATTGCGTGGCGTCAGGAACGTGCGGCTGTCGAAATCGAGCGGATTGACGCCAAGGCGCAGGCTGGAGATCACATGCAGCCCGATCCAGATCAGGAGCAGCGCGCCGATCATGCCGAGCATGCGGGTGTCGAGTTCGGTCGCCTTCAGGAATCTGGCGACGGCGTTTAGTTCCGATGCACGCGCGGTATCCGCCTGGGGGGTAGACGTCGTGTCGGTCATGATTTCCTCCCGCCGGCTTGTCGTCTGGCGCGGATGCCGGAACCAAGCCTAGAAGCTATCCGCCAAGGGCGGAAACACAAATCTTTTGAGAGAACGCCTCGGGCTGAAGCAATCCCGGGAAAAATGCGTGGCGGTTTTCCGTCCGGGATCGCGGAGACAAGGAAAAGGAGCGGTTCATTGAACCGCTCCTGCCCGCGGCGCATGGATCTTGATCGAAAGTCGGCAGAGCGTCAGTTGCAGACCTTGACGCTGCCGGCGGCAACGCCCGCGCAGACCTCATCCTTCTTGATCCAGCCGGCGTCGATGACGACGTTCAGATTGTCCTTGGTGATCGCGATCGGGGTCAGGAACAGCGACTTGACCGTGTTGCCGCCCGGCGTCGTGAAGTCCTTGGCCCCGGCGATGTCGCCCATCTTCTTGCCGTCGGCGAGCTGCGATGCGATCTCGGCGGCGTTCTTGCCGAGCTCGCGCGCATCCTTCCACACCGACACGGTCTGCGTGCCGAGCGCGATGCGGTTAAGCGCCGCGTGGTCGCCGTCCTGGCCGGAGACCGGGACCGTGCCCGCCAGCCCTTGCGCCGTCAGCGCAGCGACGACGCCGCCGGCGGTGCCGTCATTGGCCGCCACGACCGCGTCGACCTTGTTGTCGTTGGCGGTCAGGAACTGCTCCATGTTCTTCTGCGCGTTGGCGGGCAGCCAGCCGTCGGTATAGGCCTCGCCGACATTCTTGATCTTGCCGCTGTCGATGGCTTCTTTCAGCACTTCCATCGAGCCGGAGAACAGGAAATCCGCGTTCGGATCGGCGCCAGAGCCCTTGATGAAGACGTAATTGCCTTCCGGCTTCACCTTGAAAACCTCGCGGGCCTGCATGCGGCCGACTTCCTTGTTGTCGAAGGTCAGGTAGAACACGTCCTTGTTCTCGATCAGGCGGTCATAGCCAACGACCGGAATGCCTTCGTCCAGGGCCTTCTGCACAGCCGGCCCGATAGCCGAGGCGTCCTGCGCCAGGATGATCAGCGCGTTGGCGCCTTGCGAGATCAGGCTTTCGACGTCGGTCAGCTGCTTGCCCGGATTGGACTGCGCATCGGCCGAAATATACTTGTCGCCGGCGGCCTCGATGGCGGCCTTCATCGCCGCTTCGTCGGTCTTCCAGCGCTCTTCCTGGAAATTCGACCACGAGACGCCGATCACCTTGCCCTTCGCCTCGGCGACCGACGCCAACGTCAGCGACATGGCAACGCCCGCCAGGATGGCGGCTGCGAATTTCTTCATGATATCCTCCCTGCGCCCTCGGCGGCGCGACCCAGACTGGCCCGAAGACCGGCACAGAGGCTTTTTTTCGAGCCTCAAAAAAATAGTGGTGCAGCAAAACGGCCCTGTCAACCGCTATTCTGATGGCTTTTGATGGGTACCGGCATTTTTTCGACATTCGCAATAAATAATGACATGGGCTTTGGCTTCTGCCACTATCCATAGCGTGTCGGCGACAGGCCAAGGCATCATCACAAGGCCGCGACGACCCGGGAGGACGTGCGAGAGATGTCGGTCGGAATCCGCCACGACGACTTGCGCCGACGCAATCGCGCCATGGTGATTGCGGCCGTGCGCCGCGCCGGCCAGCCGTCCCGCACGGAAATTGCCGCCACCACCGGGCTCAGCCACTCGACCATTTCGGCGATCTCCGCCGATCTGATCCAGGAGGGCATTCTCGCGGAAAGCAAGGCCAGCGAGCCGACGGCTTTGCGACGCGGTCGGCCGCAGATCGGTCTCGCGCTCAACCCCGAAGCCGCCGCGGTGCTGACGGTGGTGCTGTCGCTCAACTTCCTCTCCGTCGCCGTCATCGACTATGCCGGCCAGGTCATCGCCGAGGAGCAGCGCCGACTCGACACGCTGACATTGCCGCGCGACGAACTGATCGGCGAATGCGTCGCCATCGTCAGGCGCCGGCTGGAGGATCCCGACCTCGATGTCGGCAGCGTCGCCCGCATTGCCATGGGCATTCAGGGCATCACCGATTCCCAAGCGCGCGCCATGCTGTGGTCGCCGATCACGCCTCTAACGGACATTCCCTTCGCCGACATACTGGAGGCGGAGTTCGGCATCCCGGCCACGATGGAAAACGATTGCAACATGATGGCGGTGGCGCTCCAATGGCGCGATCCCGAGCGCTATCGCGACAATTTCATCGCCATCCTGCTCTCACACGGTATCGGCATGGGCCTGGTGCTGAAGGGCGAGCTTTTCATGGGCACGCATTCCTCCGGCGGCGAGTTCGGCCACATGATCCACCGGCCGGGCGGGGCGCTTTGCCGCTGCGGCCGCCGCGGCTGCGTCGAGGCCTATGCCGGCAATTATGCGATCTGGCGCAGCGCCATGGGAATAAGCGAGGATGCAACGCCGACCGACGTCGGCGACGCCGACATGCGGGCGCTGGCGGCAAAGGCCCGGCAGGAGAACGGCTTGGAGCGCGAGGCCTATCGCCGCGCAGGCGAGGCGCTTGGCTTCGGTCTTGGCAGCCTGTTCGCCCTCATCGACCCGGCGCCCGTCGCGATGGTCGGCGTCAGCGCGGCCGCCTTCGACCTGATCGAGCCGGCGCTGAGGGAGGCGATCGCCCAGACCGCCGGCGGCCAGCACTCGAAATCGATCTCCTTCGACACCGAGCCGAACGAACTGCCGCTGATCCGCGAAGGCTGCGCCATGCGCGCGCTGACCTTCGTCGACCAGGAGATTTTCGCGCCGGGCGTCCAGGCGAGAGCGGGCAAGCACGTTGCATAGTGGCGAGTGCAAGCGCCGGGATACGTATGCCTAGTCCTCCCGGATCGCGTAGCCCGCCCCACGGATGGTGCGGATGACATCCGGCATGCGGCCATTGTTGACGGCCTTGCGCAGGCGCCCGACATGGACGTCCACAGTGCGCTCGTCGATATAGATCGTCTCGCCCCAGACATTGTCGAGCAGCTGGCTGCGCGAGAACACGCGGCCGGGATGGCGCATCATGAATTCGAGCAGGCGGAACTCGGTCGGGCCGAGCCTGATCTCGCTCTTCTTGCGGTAAACGCGGTGCGATTCACGATCGAGCACGATGTCGCCGACCTTGAGCACGCTGGACAGCACCTCCGGCTTGGCGCGGCGCAGCAATGCCTTGACGCGCGCCATGAACTCCGGCGTCGAGAACGGCTTGACCAGATAGTCGTCGGCGCCGGTGGACAGGCCGCGCACGCGGTCGCTTTCCTCGCCGCGAGCCGTCAGCATGATGATCGGCAGCCGCTCGGTCTCGGGCCGCATCCTGAGACGCCGGCAGAGCTCGATGCCGGAAACGGCCGGCACCATCCAGTCGAGCACGAGCAGGTCGGGAACGTTTTCCTGAAGGCGGATTTCGGCCTCGTCGCCGCGGGTGACCACTTCCACCTGGTAGCCCTCGGATTCGAGATTGTAGCGGAGCAGCACCCCCAGCGGCTCCTCGTCTTCCACCACCATGATTCGTGGCGCGATCATCGGGGTAACCTTTTCCTCAGACAGCCGTCGCCGACATTGCCGTCTCGTCCTGCTTCGGACGGTTCGCGGGCAATTGCGTGCCGGTCAGCACATAATAGGCGTTCTCGGCGATGTTGGTCACATGGTCGCCGATACGCTCGAGATTCTTGGCGCAGAACAGAAGATGCGTGCAAGCGGTGATGTTGCGCGGGTCTTCCATCATGTAGGTCAAGAGCTCGCGGAAGACCGAGGTGTATTTGACGTCGATGCGTTCATCGTCGTTGCGCAGCTTGGCGAGCGCCGAGGCATCGCCGACCATGTATTCCTGGATCACGCCCTGGACCTGGATCAGCACCATCTGCGCCATGGAATCGATAGAATGCGTGAGATCGCGCGGCGCGGCGGCGACGCCGACCGAGCCAACGCGCTTGGCGATGTTCTTGGCAAGATCGCCGATGCGCTCGAGGTCGCCCGCCATGCGGATCGAGCCGACCACGTTGCGCAGGTCGTCCGCCATCGGCTGCCGCTTGGCGATCAGTGTGATGGCGCGGTCGTCGAGCTCGCGCTGGCGCGCGTCCATGATGGCGTCGTCGGAGACGACGCGCTGCGCCAGCGCATTGTCGCTTTCGAGCAGCGCCCGGGTCGAGCCGCCGACCATGGAGCCGGCGAGATCGCCCATGTCGTTGATGAGCCGGCTGATCTGCCTCAGATCCTCGTCGAAGGAGGCGACGGTATGTTCGGCCATGATGTTGTCCTCGTATGAACTCAGCCGAAGCGGCCGGTGATGTAGTCCTGCGTGCGCTTCTCGCGGGGCGAGGTGAAGATCTTCTCGGTCCGGTCGAACTCGACCAGTTCGCCGAGATACATGAACGCCGTCTGCCGCGACACGCGCGCCGCCTGCTGCATGTTGTGGGTGACGATGACGATCGTGTAATCGGCCTGCAATTCGTCGATCAGCTCTTCGATCTTGGCCGTCGACAGGGGATCCAGCGCCGAGGCCGGCTCGTCAAGCAGGATCACCTCGGGCTTCACCGCGACGGTGCGGGCGATGCACAGGCGCTGCTGCTGGCCGCCGGAGAGGCTGAGGCCGCTGGCGTTGAGCTTGTCCTTTACCTCGCTCCAGAGCGCGGCGCGCTTCAGCGCCTGTTCGACGCGATTGTCCATCTCGGCCTTGCTGATCTTCTCGTAGAGCCTGACGCCGAAGGCGATGTTCTCGTAGATCGACATCGGGAACGGCGTCGGCTTCTGGAACACCATGCCGATCTTCGTGCGCAGCAGATTCAGGTCCTGCGAGCGGTCGAGGATGTTCTTGCCGTCGAGCAGCACCTGGCCCTCGGCGGTCTGTTTCGGATAGAGCTCGTAGATGCGGTTCAGCACGCGCAGCAGCGTCGACTTCCCGCAGCCCGACGGGCCGATGAAGGCGGTCACGCTGCGCTCGGGCAGGGACAGGTTTATGTCCTTCAGCGCCTTCGACTGGCCATAGTAGAAGTTGAGGTTCTTGACCTCGATCTTGGCCTTCTCGACGATCGTGTCGGGTGTATTCAGGTCGGTGGACAACATCGGTTTCATCTGTCCTCTCTGCGTCCGGTCAGGCTGCGGGCGATGACGCTCAACCCGAGAACCGTCAGGGTTATTATGAGTGCGCCCGTCCAGGCCAGTTGCTGCCATTCCTCGTAAGGGCTGAGAGCGAACTGGAAGATGGTAACCGGCAGGCTGGCCATCGGGGCATTGAGATTGCTCGACCAGAACTGGTTGTTGAGCGCGGTGAAGAGAAGCGGCGCCGTCTCGCCGGAGATGCGAGCGATCGCCAGCAATATGCCGGTGACCATACCGGACAAGGCCGCGCGATAGGCGACGGAACGGATCACCACCCAGCGCGGCGCGCCGATGGCGGTCCCCGCCTCGCGCAGCGCGTTGGGCACGAGGTTGAGCATGTCCTCGGTGGTGCGCACCACGACGGGGATCACCAGGATGGACAATGCGACGGCGCCGGCGATCGCCGAGAAGTGCCCCATCGGCCGGACCATCAGTTCATAGACGAACAGGCCGATGATGATCGAGGGCGCCGACAACAGGATGTCGTTGATGAAACGCACCACCGTGGTGAGTTTCGAGAAGCGACCATACTCGGCCATGTAAGTGCCGGCCAGAACGCCGATCGGCGTGCCGACGACGATGCCGATGACGGTCATCACGATGCTGCCGTAGATGGCGTTGAGCAGGCCGCCGGCGTCGCCGGGCGGCGGCGTCATCTCGGTGAAGACCGAGGGTGAGATGCCGGAAACGCCCTTGTAGATCAGCGCGCCGAGGATCAGCGCCAGCCAGGCAAGGCCGATGCCGGCGGCAATGACGCAGAGCGCCATCATCACGCCGTTCTTGCGCTTGCGTCTCTGATGAAGCGACATAGCTACCGACATCGGTCAGGCTCCCGTGCGGCTATCGATGCGCAACAGCATGTAGCGCGCGATGGCGAGGATGATGAAGGTGATGATGAAGAGGATCAGACCAAGCGACACCAGCGAGGATGCGTAGAGGTTGCCGTCGGCCTCGGTGAACTCGTTGGCTATCGTTGCCGAGATCGTCGTTCCCGGCGCGAACAGCGAGGCACTGATGCGATGCGCGTTGCCGATGACGAAGGTGACGGCCATGGTCTCGCCCAGCGCGCGCCCCAGTCCGAGCATCACGCCGCCCATGATGCCGACGCGCGTATAGGGGATGGTCACGCGCCGGGTCACTTCCCAGGTCGTGCAGCCGATGCCGTATGCCGATTCCTTCAGCACCGCCGGCACCGTGTCGAACACGTCCTTGGTTATCGAGGTGATGAAGGGCAGCACCATGATGGCCAGGATCAGCGAGGAGGTCAGCAGGCCGATGCCGTAGGGAGGGCCGGCGAACAGGCTGTCGAGTCCGGGGATACCCTTGAAGAGCCAGATGACGAACGGCTGGATCGTCGTCTGCAGGAACGGCGCGAAGACGAACAGACCCCAGATGCCGTAGATGATCGAGGGGATGCCGGCGAGCAGTTCGACCGCAATGCCGATCGGACGCCGCAGTGGACGCGGGCAGAGCTCGGTCAGGAAGACGGCGATGCCGATGCCGATCGGCACGGCGATGACGATGGCTATGGTCGAGGTGACGATGGTGCCGTAGATGGGCGCCAAAGCGCCGAAATTCTCGGTGACCGGGTTCCAGGACTCGGTCGTCAGGAAGGATATGCCGAACTTCGACAGCGCTTCCCATGATCCGGCGATCAGCGAGATGGCTACCCCGCCAAGCAGAACAAGCACGAGGATGGCGGAAGCGCGCGTAGCCGCCCGGAAGACCATGTCTGTTAAGGCGAAGCGGCGCACTGTCGCTTCCCTGGCCCGCATTGCGGACGATGTCGCGGCTTCGGAAACGGCAGTCATCTAGCCCCTCGCATTTCGAAAGAGACGGGAGGGCGCCAGAGACGCCCTCCCCATTCGCTGAGAATTACATGCCGGAGTAGAGCGGCTTGCCGTTCGCGTCGACGATGTCCTTGCCCCACATTTCCTCGACGCTCTTCACGACGGCGTCGGGCATCGGGACATAGTCCAGGCTCGCGGCCATCTCATCGCCCTTGGCGTAGGACCAGGCGAAGAACTTGAGCGCCTCGCTGGTGGCGGCGGCATCATCGGGCTTCTTGTAAACCAAGATCCAGGTGGCCGACGTCATCGGCCAGGTTTCGGCGCCCGGCTGGTTGGCAAGGATGACGCCGTAGCCCGGCTTCGAGCTCCAGTCGGCATTGGCCGCGGCGGCCGAGAATGCCGCCGCCGTCGGCTCGACCTTCTTGCCGTCCTTGTTGATCAGGTCGGTGTAGGTCAGCTTGTTCTGCTTGGCATAGGCGTATTCGACATAGCCGATCGCGCCGCCGGTCTGCGAAACGTTGTTGGCGACGCCTTCATTGCCCTTGGCGCCGATGCCCACCGGCCACTCGAGCGCGGTGTTGACGCCGACCTTCGACTTCCAGTCGGCGCTGACGTCTGCCAGGTAGTAGCTGAAGTTGAACGTGGTGCCCGAGCCGTCGGAACGGTGGACGACAGCGATCGCCTGGTCGGGCAGCTTGACGTCGGGGTTGAGCTTCTTGATCGCCGCGTCGTTCCAGTTGGTGATCTTGCCGGCGAAGATGTCGGCCAGCGTCGGTCCGTCGAGCACCAGTTCGCCCGGCTTGACGCCCTCGAGGTTGACGACCGGAACGATGCCGCCCATCACCATCGGGAACTGTGCAAGCCCGGTGGAGTCGAGGTCCTCGCCCTTCAGCGGCGCGTCGGAAGCGCCGAAGGTCACCGTCTTGGCCTTGATCTGCTTGATGCCGCCGCCGGAGCCGATCGACTGGTAGTTGAGACCGATGCCGGTCTCCTTCTTGTAGGCGTCGGCCCACTTCGCGTAGATCGGATAGGGGAAGGTGGCGCCGGCGCCGGAAATGTCGGCTGCCATCGCGGCGGAGATGCTAAGGGTAGATGCCGCAGCCATTGCAATCGCAACGGCCGCCGAGCGGATGAAATGTCTCATGTGGCCTGCTCCTGTTCGGAAGATGGTCTCTCGGCACCCGTTGTATCGGCGCCCGGTCAGGGCAATAGCCTTCGATTATTACAGTCACATGACAGTTTCGTGTCAGCCCGGTAACGCCTGGACGGGGATGCTTGGAGAGGTCTTCGGCGGCCTCTGCGGACCGGCCGGAGTTTGCCGTGGGAATCAGCGACTTGCCTGGCTTTTGAAGCAAAATTTATCCCGGCGGCCGGATCACGGCCGCCGGGAAATAAAATCCGGACGAGAGCGCGTTGCCTTTATGCCAGAGCGGATCATGGCACGGCCGTCGCCGAAAACAGGTCCGTTGGGGTAGAGTCGACGCTGTTTCTTGTTGGCGGTCGCTGCTCCCGCCCGTAACCGAAGCGGAATCAATATGATGATTGTCAGAGCTTGGCGTTTGTTTTGATATGGCGCGATCGCGCCATACGCATACGTAAGCACCTTTTGCCCGCCGGCGATTTCGCCCGGTCAGCGCATCAAGGACGGCGCGCGGCGGCTGGACCCGGCAGTCTCGCCGTAGTCCTCCATCCCAATGGCCGGCGATCGACCCGCCGCTGAACTCCTCTAGCCGGCGTTGCGCCGGACTTCCGCGTCGGCGCCCAGCCAGCGCTCGAGCTTTTCGAGCAGCGCCCGCGGACTGATCGGCTTCGGCAGATAGTCGTCCATGCCGGCCTCCAGGCAGCGCTCGCGGTCGCCTTTGAGCGCATGCGCGGTGACGCCGACGATCGGCACATGCGTGCCCATGTCCTCCTCCATGCGGCGAATGGCGCCCGTCGCCTCCAGCCCGCTCATCTCCGGCATCGAGACATCCATCAGGATCATGCGCGGATTGAGCTTGCCGAACGCATCGAGCGCCTTGCGGCCGTTGGCGACGATCTCGAAGCGGTAATCGGTCTCTCCGAGAATCTGGGTGAATACCATCTGGTTCACTTCATTGTCCTCGGCGACGAGGATATCGAGCCCGCGCACCGCGTCGGCCGGGCGCGCACGCACGGGCGGCGGCTGCAGCATGGCGCGGTCTGGCGCCGCCGTCGCGGCCTGCTGTGCGTCAGGGCGGCCTGCCGGCTGTGGATGCACGGCAGTGCTGCTTTGGCGATGGCGCTGGATGGTCGCGACGAGCGTTTCCAGGAGGATCGAGGAGCGCGCCGGCTTGATCAGCTGCGCGTCGATGCCGAGGTCGCGATAGGTGGTGTTGGAAAGCGACTGGTCGACCGACGTCAGCATGATGATGGGGGTATGCGCCAGGCCCGTCGTGCCGCGCACGATGCGCGCCATCTCGGCGCCGGTCATGCCGGGCATCTGGTAGTCGAGCACGACGCAATCGACCGGCACGCCATAGGCGGCGGCGGCGATCAGCACCTTCAGCCCCTCGGCGCCGCTTTCGGCCGCGCAGGAATCGAACATCCACGACGCCATCTGCTCGCTCAGGATCGAGCGGTTGACGGCATTGTCGTCAACGATGAGCACGCGGGCGCCGGTGACGTCGACCGGCATGATGCGCTGGCCAACCTGCTCGGCCCTGGGCAGCGTCACTGTAAACCAGAAGGTCGAACCCTTGCCTTCGGCGCTGTCGACGCCGATCTCGCCGCCCATCATCTCGACCAGTCGCGAGGTGATGGCAAGACCAAGCCCGGTGCCTTCATGCCGTCTTGTCGAGGAGGCGTCGACCTGGCTGAATTTCTCGAACACCAGCTTCAGCTTGTCCTGCGCAATGCCGATGCCGGTATCGGTGACCGAGATGGTAAGCCGTGTTCCGGCCGGAACCCGCTCGCCCGCGACGTCGACCAGCACATGGCCCTCGTCGGTGAACTTCACCGCGTTGCCGAGCAGGTTGGTGACGATCTGCCTGACGCGGCCGACATCGCCTACGAACTGCCCGTCAAGCCCCGGCTGAACGCGGACGATGAGTTCCAGGTCCTTTTCCTTTGCGCGCGTCGAGACCAGCGTCGCCACGTCCTCGATCGCCTCGGTCAGATTGAACGGCGCCGGGTCGAGCACCAGTTGGCCGGCATCGATCTTGGAGAAATCGAGAATGTCGTTGATGATGGTGAGCAGCGCGTTACCGGATTTGACGATGATGTCGGTGAACGTCTTCTGCTTCGGATCGAGGTCCGACTTTGCCAGCAGCTCCGCCATCCCCAGGACCCCGTTCATAGGCGTCCGGATCTCGTGGCTCATATTGGCGAGGAATTCCGACTTGGCCCTGTCGGCGAGCACGGCCCGCCGCCGCGCCTCGCCGAGCTCGGCCTCGCGCTGCTTGAGTTCGGTGATGTCGGTGGTGGAGCCGATGAGATAGAGCGAGCCATCAGAGGCGATCATCGCGCCCTTGCGCGCGAACTGATGCCTGACGCTGCCGTCGGGCAGCGTCACTGTCTCCTCGATCTCCTGCGTCTCGCCGGTGCGCAGCACGGCGAGATCGCCGGCGACGAAGGCTTCGCCATCCGCTCCGAATATCTCGACGTCGGTCTTGCCGATCGCTTCTTCCTTGCTGAAGCCGGTGAGATCGCACCAGCCCTTGTTGACGTAGAACTGCCTCAGATCCGAACGCTTGGCGTAGATGGACACCGGCACGTTGTCGATGAGGCTACGAAACACCTCGTTCTCGCTCATGCTTTGCCGGAGCGCCTGCTCGCGCGCCTTGACGTCGGTGATGTCGGTGCTGGAGCCGACCAGATGCACGGAGCCGTCTATCGCCACCAGCCGGCTCTTGCGCGTCATCAGCTGCCGCACCGTGCCGTCGCGATGGGTGACCGCCTCCTCGACCTCGCGTCCCACGCCGGTCGCTATGACATCGGTGTCGTCGCTGGCGAAGCCGTCGGCCTCCGCCGTGGCGAACAGCTCGCGATCCGTCTTGCCAAACACCTCGTCCTTGGCGAGGCCGGTCAGCGCGCACCAGGCCTTGTTGACGAATTCGATGCTGAGATCGTCGGCCTTGATGAAGGCCGCCACGGGCAGTTCGTCCATTACATGCCGGTAGAGGTCGATCTGGCGCATGGAGTCGCGCAACGCCTTCTCGCGAGCCTTGGCGTCGGTGATCTCCATGCGCACGCCGATGAACATGCCGTCATCGGTTCGCGTGTCATAGACCTGGTACCAGCGCCCGTCGGGGTTGAGGCGTTCGTAGGACGAGCTTCGCAGGCGATACCGCCTGAGCATCGCGTCGAGCCAGCGCTCGGTGTCGACGCCATAGAGGCCGTCGATCCCAGCGTCGCCGCTGGAGCGGAAGTAGCCGATCGAATGGCCCAGCGCCAACGCGTCGCGTAATGTGCCGCCTGGTTGCCAGGCCGGCTTCAGCGCCGGCAGCGTATCCTGCAACTTGCGGTTGGCGAACACGAAGCGGTCGTCGCGGTCGTAGATGATGACACCTACGGGCAGCGACTCCAGCACGGTCGCGAGGTTTCTGCGCGCGTCCTCGGCTTCGGTCTCACGCCGCTTCATGTCGGTGATGTCGACATAGGAGATCAGCCTTTTTCCGCCTGGAAGCGGCGCCAGCGAGGCGATCAGGGTGCGGCCGTCCTTGCGCGGCAGCTGCCTGGAGCCTGCGGCGCCGGCAAGAATCTCGGCCTCGCGTTCGGCGACGTGCGACTGCCACGCCTGCTCCTCGCCGCCAAACGGATCGGCGTCGCGGCTCGCTTCCATGAGGTCGCGAAAGCGACTGCCGGCAGGCGCGCGCCGCGGATCGATCTCCCAGAAGTCATAGAATGCCCGGTTGACCACCTCCGCCCGCAATTCGGCATCGAGAACGACTACGCCGATCGGCATCGAATCGACCATCAGGCTGATACTGGCGAGCGCCTCCGAAGCCTCGACCATGTCACGGGGAGAGGCACCGTTGCCGCGCATATCCGACTTGTCGGGATTACGCGCGCTGTCCGCCCCGACAATCCCGTCCGTATCCGCCATTCCCACCCCCAAGGCCGAACCGCAGCGGCCCGTCGCGGAAATGTGCCCGACAAGCATTAACGATCCGCTAACCATGATGGACGGCAACGACCTGACCTTCGATGCCGTTGACAGAGTCCGGATCGTGGCGCGGGCTGCGGTAATCCGCCTGTTGGCTATCGGGGCAACGACACATTATAAGGCGCTTGAGGTGTTGCCCATGTTCAGTCGAATAGCCGCTTTGGTCCTTTGCCCGGCGCTGGTCGCGGCCAGCGGCTGCGCGCGAAGCGACGACGGCACCGTGGTCGTTCCAAGCCGGATGGACGTCAGGCGCGTCTGGGACAAGGCACCGCCGGGAACGACTGCATCGAGGCAGATCGTGTCGGATGTGTTTCCTCCGCCGCCGAGCGCACCGCCTGGTCCCACGGTGCGGCGCCGCCCCCGGCCCGTTTCGGCG
>Ga0315336_1003153_pt1 | contig 22826 bp, 16 predicted proteins | sample ASW5metaG_FD_204512 | JGI IMG/M metagenome (GOLD analysis project Ga0315336, IMG submission 204512) | Ammonia-oxidizing marine archaeal communities from Monterey Bay, California, United States - ASW #5 | ecosystem: Environmental > Aquatic > Marine > Intertidal zone | place: USA: California... | reverse complement strand
ACCGACTGCTGCAACAGGTACGTCCGACGGCCACCGTGGTCGGTCTGGCCTTTGCCTGCCAGGTAGTTCCGAGTGTTCCCGTGGACCCTCACGACGCGCCCGTCGACTGCATTGTCAGCGAACGGGGCCTGGACCGCATCGCCGGGTGAGGGTCAGGACCGGCCTTCTTCGGACTGCCAGACCACGAGCGTTTTCGCCGTGCGGTCATGCAGCGCCTGTTTCTTTTCGGTGAACGCCGCCATGAAAAACCCGGCCAGCAGCGGGATCGCGGAAATGATCTTGGAAAAGTAGCGACCAGTTGCACGGCCGAAAGTGATGGGTTCACCATTCAGATCGGTGACGATCACCCCCAGTGCCCGCTTGCCCAGCGAGGCTTGTCCCAAGCCGGACTGAGCCGCCGCAAAATACAAGTACGGAAACAGCAGACCGGCCAAACCAGCGATGCCCCCCAAGACTCTGTCATCCAGTTGGACTCCAAATCCCCCCAAGACACTCAAGAAACCAACCAGTAGCACTCCGGCGGCACCAATCAGACAGATGATCACTGCGACGTCAATCAGGTACGCCAGCCAGCGGACCCAGAAACCGCACGGTGTGTTGGCCGGGTGTTCCACGTCCAGATCCAATTCGGGTCGGAAGTAGTATCCGAACAAACCGATGGTCCGCATCGTAAACACCGCGGGAATTGCGGAACACAAACTCGCCGGGATGGTAACCACCAGTAAGATCACGACCACTGACGGCAATTCGACCAGCACGAAACGCATGAATCCACCGGCTTCAAAGCCGAAAACACTGTCGTTGAACCACTTGGCCAGCTGATCGCGATTCGAAGCAAACAGCTCGAGCAGTTTTGGACCCACGGTCAGCGCGAGGACGACGGCCGCGATCAACACGACCAAGTGAACCACGATGGCAACCATCAGCACATACAGGGTTGGAGCGGGGATCCTGCAAAACACGCGCACCATGTTCGGTGGCAAATAAGCCTGGTACGAGTGTTTTTGGGTCATGTGGACCAGGGCAATGGGGAACACGAGAAGCGGCAGCAACCAGGCCAGTGGAAACCAAATCACCGGCAGGATGAGCACGAATGGCCAGACGTAGCCTTTGACTCCCAGGGCGGCGTTGGCAAAAAAGTCCAAGGGGATCTTCTTCAGCCGTTTGCGCTCCATGGTCGTCGTTATGACATGCATGGCGGCTAACCAGTACCAGCCCATGCTGGTGAGCGCCAAGATCAGGGAGATGAATCCCCAGAACAAGGCTGGGGGACTGGTCTGGGCGGCGAGTAAAACCTCGCCGGCGCTTAGCCTGTCGGGCTCTACTTCCTTGCCGTCTCTTTTCACCGGCGGCCGTTCCGCCTCCTCTGCGGTGCGGCGCTCCACTTCCCGCTCGACACACCAACCCTGGATGTACGACGTGGTAATATTCATGGTGGTGCAGATGGTCCAGATCATGAAGGTCTGAAAAGCCAGCCGCCAGTTATCCAACAAGAACTCCCACGAATCCGACCACACCTTGCTGTAGAACAAATCCGTGTCCGGTCCTTTGCGAGCCCGCAAGTAGCGTTGTTTCTCACTGAGTACGCCGGTTGCCAGATTGATGCCACAGGCCGGACACTCGATGTCTTCTTCATCGACTTCGGCCGCGCATTTGGGACACAGCGGCGTGTCGAAGTCTTCTGCGCGGCGCAGATCGACGCCGGACAAGAAATCCGCGTCGGGATCGCCGTCATCCACGGGTGCCGCCGGTCGCTTCCGCTTTTTGCGAGGCTTGTCGGACTCTCCGGTGGGAACGCGGACTCGACCGCCACAGCCGGAACACTTGGCCACCTTGCCGCGCGCCGCGTCCGGTAGCTTCAGCACTTTTTCGCAGTCTGGACACCGCACACGCACTGGCATCAACCCGCTCCCCTGATCACGTCTGCTCGACCACCCAAGCTCCGGTCAACTGAGAATCTCGCCGTTCGAAAACACGGTTTTCCGGGTGGCCTGCCCGACTGTGCAAACACCGCGACGATTCCACGTCCATCCTCACTCTTTTGGTTCCGTCAAGTCCTTCAACAACTGAGCGACGTCCAGTTCGAGACCGACCAGGTTCTGCCACGCCGGCCAGTCCATGATCATACTTTGATTCGGTTCCTCGCCGTCGACTTCCTGACCACACTCGAGCACCTGCCGGATCCGATCGTGCACAAAACTCATCAGGTCCGACAATTGTGCGCGCTGCACGGGTCGCAAATCCTGCGGAATCTCGGGCGGCCCGTGCGGAAACAGCTCGGGATAATCGTCGTCGTCACCCAGTAGGTCGCCGCCCGACGCCTGCCGCTCAAGGTCGGCCGGATCAAACGTGGGGACCGTCCGCTCGACCGAGGGCACCTTGGAACCATTATCCATGCGCACGGCGTCGATCTCGTTCCGGCTGCCGAAAATCAGCACGCAACGCCCCATCCACAATTGGTCCCCGACCTGCAGCACCCGCAGCTGAACCGGATGGCCATTGACCCGTGTGCCATTGGTGCTGTCCAGATCGGTCAGAATAATCCGATCGCCGTCTTCCTGGATTTTGGCGTGAAAACGGCTGACGCGCTCGTCATTCAGACGCAGGTCATTGTCATCCTCGCGGCCAATCGTGACCGGAGTGCTCATGCCGGCGTGCACTCGTCCGCGCTCCACTCCCTCAAGAACTTGCAACGTGACGAGGGCCATCTTGGTTCCGAATCCACAGGAGCGATCGGTGAAGTGATTTCTTACGTGCGACGAGAAACGGTTGGTAACACCACTTTTAGCATGCCATCTCTGCGCGCGTCAAGAAACTGCTGAATCCCAGCCACCCCTCCACCAACACACCACCCGGATGAAATCAGCGCCGACAAACGCAACCCACACAGATCCCGGTCGCCAGTCGACCAGCAGGCCTGTCGAATCCCGGCGCGCCAAGAACCTGCCGCGACCGTCCCCGGCAGCGACAGGTGACCAAGCTACCGGAACACGACTCCGACGCAGCAAATCAGCGGCTGGCGCAGCGGAACGTCTGGACCGTCACCGCCGGCGGAAACGAGAAACGCCATCCCGATCTGCAGCGCGCTGACGATGTGTTCCCCAGCGGATTTCCGAAGTGAAAGATCATGATTGCGCAACCGTGGCGGGCAAGAGACCCATCCGTTTCCGCCACCCTGTCGTGGTCTTGTCAGCGCGGACGGCAGCCGCGCTGTGCGACCCCGGCATCGATCTTGTTCGATTTTCCGGCCAAATCTACCGATTCCCGCGCGTAGCCGGTCGCAGTTATTGTCGTGATTCTTCCAAGAATAACGGCAAAACGGCTTCAACCCTTTGATCCTGTTATGCCGATCACAAGGGATACTGCTGACACCGGAATCGCGCACATCCATCGGTAACTTGGTGTTTGCTGGTGAGATTCTGCTACGACCTTCAATGGTAGGCGCTGCAGGGAGGCCCTCAATTGTCCAATTCCGTCAAGAACACAGCTCCTGGACTGACCAGGTGTTTCATGGTGCTGGCGATCTGTATCAGCACGACAGATATGGCCCAAGCGCAGTTTCTGTCTCGCAGCAAACGCGCGGGCTCTCGGGCCAAACAACCGGCCGCACAGGCTCCGAAACCGGGCGTGTCGCAACAGCCGGCGCCGACGGCCGGCACACCGGCTCCGCAGAAGCAACAGGCCGACATCCGCCTGGCTTACTACTCAGCGGGCTGGGACAAGGTGCTCAACAATGTCTGCCAGAAAAGCGGCCTGAGCCTAGTCATGGACAAGGTCCCGCCCGGCACATTCTCTCGACGCGACTTGCGAAAATACACTCCGCAGCAGGCGCTGCAGATTCTGAACAATGATCTGACGGACGATGGATTCCGCCTGATCCAAAAAGGCAAGTTCCTGGTGGTGCTCGAACTGAAATCCGCTCGATCTCGCTACTTTCGACAGCCGCTGCCGACCGAACGCGCCCAGCCTTCCCGGCTGAACACGACGCAAACGCATCCTCAACGCGCGATCTCGAACATCCGACGTCCGGAACGCCAATTCGACTCGATCCGGCCACGCAACCCGCAGCCGCCGGCCACCATCCCGCAACAACCCGCGCGACCGTTCATCCAACAGGTCGGCAATCAGCAATCGCTGATTCCGACCGCGGTCCGACCGCGGCAGACGATCGCGCAACAGCCGATCGAACCACAGATGATTGTCCAGACCGTGCAGCTCCAGCGCCGCACGAGCACGGATGTCGCCCAACAAATCTACACGGCCTTCAGGAACAAGTCGGAATTGACCAACAAGGGTCCCCAGGGATTGCCAGCCTTCCAGGTGTATCGCCACCAACTTTCCAGCGGAATCGCCTCGGGTGCCAGTGGGCGACTGTTCTCGATCGGCATCAATATGCAAGCCAACCAGCTGATCGTCGAAGCCACACCCGCCCGAAACCGGCAGCTGGTCAAGATGATCCGCACGCTCGACCTGCTGCAGCCCCGGGCCGGAGAGGCCATTCAACTCGTTTCGGGCAGCGAGCAGTCGGCAGAGATTGCCCGCAAGCTGAATCCGGAACTGCAGAAAATGCTGGCCCGTCGCCGGCACGGTGATCAATTCGCCCAGGCTCCCAATCGGCAACCAGCGGCTCAACCACAAAATCCCGATCAACCACCGACCCGCCCTCGAATCCCCATCCCGGGACCGGGCGATGAACAGAATCCCCAGTCACAATTCCCGGAACGACCCGCGCCCACCGATCCTGATTCGGTGTTGATCGATTCGCTGCGCGGCGACGTGGACGTAGAAGTTGTCCCGGGTGGCCTGATTCTCAAGGGCAACCAGGCCGACATCGACGCGTTGATGAAGGTCATCCGTCAGATCGAGACATTTTCGCAGACCGCCGTTCCCGACATTCACCTGCTGTTTGTCAAACACGTAAATTCTGTAGCGCTCTCGCAACTGATGACGCAGGTCTACGAACAGTTGAACACGCTCCGCGGCCGCGGCACCGCCCTGCCGGCCACGATCACGTTCATCCCCGTGGTGAAACCCAACTCGATCCTCGTACTGGCCCCCGGCGTCGACATGGAAGCCATCCTCGAACTGGCTGCCGAACTCGATCAACCGGTCGATCCCGAAACCGAATTCGAAGTCTTTCCGCTCAAGAGCGCGGTGGCTTCCAACGTGGTCACGACGCTGACGACGTTTTATCCCGAACAAAACCAGACAGCCGTGGGTCTGACCCAGCGCGTGCTGGCCGTCGCCGACGTGCGTACCAATTCGGTCATCGTCCGGGCGCGGCCCAACGACCTGATCGAGGTCGCGCTGCTGATCCGCAAGATCGACCAGTCGTCGACACCGGCGGTCAATCGGGTCCGCATGTTCCTGCTGAAACACGCCGTCGCCGACGAAATGGCGAACGTGATCAACTCGACCATACAGAGTGTCTTCGGCGCACCGGGTCAATCCACAACCGGGACAGGCCAGGTCGGTGGAGGCGGATTTCAGCAACTGTCGCAGGAGCTGCGTGATGCCAAATCCGTGGCGCTGGAATTCCTCCGAGAAACCAAGGAAGGCTCGGAACTCGTCCGCTCGGGCATCCTGGCCGATATCCGCGTGACCACCGACCCGCGTACCAACACCTTGGTGGTTACGGCACCGGAATCCAGCATGCCCTTGATGTCCGCCCTGATCGACACACTCGACCAACCGTCGTCCAACGTCGCCGAAATCAAGGTCTTCACACTTCAAAACAGCGACGCGATCGCGATCGCCGATCTGCTGGAGAACCTGTTCGACACGCAACAAACCGGTGGCGGACAGAACCAGCAACAAGCGGCGGTGCAGATCGTGGGTGCCGAGGATGCCAGCAGCAGCCTGGTGCCGCTGCGATTCTCGGTCGATCCCCGTACCAACACCATTGTGGCCGTGGGTGGTGCCGAAGCACTGCGGGTCGTGGAAGCCATCCTGCTCAGACTCGATGCCAGCGACCTCCGCCGACGCCAGAACACCGTCATCAAACTGCAAAATGCCAGCGTGGTGGACGTCGAACTGGCCGTCAGCCAATTCCTGCTGGCCCAAAGCAACCTGCGGTCCCAAGTCGGACAGGACCTGGTCAGTAACGTGGAACGGCTGGAAACGGAAGTGATCGTCGTCGCCGAACCGGCTACGAACTCGCTGCTGATCAGTTGCAGTCCCCGCTATTACGTAGACATCCTCAAACTGGTTGAGGATTTGGATGCGGTTCCCCAACAGGTTGTGATTCAAGCTCTGATCGTGGAAGTGATTCTGGACAACACCGATGAATTCGGAGTGGAACTCGGCTTCCAGGACTCCTCTTTGTTCGGCCGCAGTTTAGTCGAGAATCTCCAGACGATCGATACAACGACGACGGCGCAAAATGGGGTGCAGACCACAACCCAGTCGATTTACACATCCGAGGGATCTCCCGGATTCAACTTCAATCGACCGGAAGTGGGACTGGGCAACAATATCTTGGGCGCCGACTCTCAGGCTGCACATATTGGCAGCCAGGGACTGAGCAATTTCTCACTGGGCCGAGTCAACGGGGACCTGGGTTTCGGTGGACTGGTCCTATCGGCCAATTCCAAGTCCGTGAACATCCTGTTGCGAGCCCTGTCATCCCAGCGAACGGTGAATGTTTTGAGCCGGCCGCAGATCCGCACGATCGACGGCCAATTTTCGCGGATCACCGTGGGACAGGAATTCCAATGGGTCACGGGATTCAACGCCAGCCAGGTCGGCGGCGGCTTGACTCCACTGACCGAGCCCAAGACGACGGGAATCATCCTGGAAGTCACCCCGCGGATCACTCCCGATGGATCGATCGTGATGGTGACCCATGCCGAAAAGAGCCAGGTGTCAGCCGCCAGCGGCGTGCCGTTGGTCGTCGATCCAGTTTCTGGAACCGTGATCCAGTCGCCACTGATCGACAGTGTCGCGGCCGATACCACGGTGATGGTCCCCGATGGTCAGACCGTCGTGATTGGTGGCATGATCACCAAGAGCGACACGTCGATTGACCGCAGAGTTCCCTGGCTGGCTGACATCCCGGTGCTGGGCCAAGCGTTTCGCTACGATTCCGATAGCACACTCCGCACAGAGCTGTTGATCTTCCTCACACCGCGGATCATCCGCAACAACGAAGACTCAGAACGGATGAAGCAAGTTGAGTCCGAACGCATGCACTTCTTCGTCGAAGAGGCGGAGTCCATCCACGGACCGATCTTCGCCTTGCCAGCCGATGGTGCGGACGCGCCACCAGCACCTCCCGCTCCAGAACAACTCAACGGAGCCCCTGGAGCGGCCGCTGGTCCCAGTGGTTCGGCGGGGAACCTGATACCCGCCAGCCGCTATGAACAGTCAGCCATTCAACAGCCCATCTCGCGTATCCCCGCCCAGCCGGCGGCGACCCGACCGGCCGGGTCGCGGCTACCGCTCTTGCCGACCGCGGCGAACACACCATTGAACACAACCAATCGATGAACACAACCATCGATGAACACAACCCATCGATAAACACAACCCATCGATAACCTGAACTGAGGCGCATAGTCCAGGGGATGCCGCCGGATCGGTCCGGCGGTTTTCCCAGTTCGGTCCCCTGACAACCCGGACCGATCGCCCACCAGGCGGAGAACGACACTCATGCTCAGCTCCCGATGCTGGAAATCAATCGGCTTGTTTGTCTGCCTGTGCTCGGGGTTGACCGGTTGCAGCAGCCTGAACGTGTCGCAATTGTTCCAATCCAAGATTCCCGAGGCGACGGAAGAGAATCCGGTCAGCGCCATTCTGGCCATCTGGGAACCGTCTGAAGGACAGGGCGTCGATCAGCTCCCGTCTCGTGGTTTCGCCGGACAGATTCTGTTTATCACACGACGCAATGCCGAACCCGTCAAGATCAACGGCGACGTGCGAGTTTACGTCTTCGACGATGTGGGAGCTGATTCCAAACAAGGGAAGCCCATCCACCAGTTCGACTTCAGCGCCGAAGCCTGGAACCTGCATCTGCAATCCAACAGCCTGGGCCCCTCGTACCACTGCTTCATCCCCTACAGCCGCCAAGCCAACTCCAGCCAAACCCACTGCTCACTCCGCGTCCGCCTGACAAACGAATCCGGTCGGACGACATACTCGGACATGGTCTCGGTCGTATTGCCCGGTCCGGACCGCAAAGTCACCGACGATCAGCGGCCGAATGCGAACTCGCGTTTCGCAGGCGTCCAGGCAAACTACGAACGCATTCAAGCAACCGAACGTCAGCAACCAGCGTCCGACCCGCAGCCAGAGGTCGGCGTGCAGATCGGCACGTACTCCCATCAAAGCGGTCCGCAGCCCATCAACCTGGCGACCGCCAACATCGCACAACCCGCTCGATACGCCGCGCAACAGCAAGCCGCACAACAGCAAGCCGCACAACAGCAAGCGGAACAACAACTGGCCACACAACAACGACAACACATCCAGCGACTGGAACAGGAACTGCGGCAGATGCGGCTGCAGGGCCAGGCTCAGCGACAGGTGCCGCAACGGTTGCCGAGGCGACAATCCGATGCCAGGCAGCCCCACGCCATTCCGCCAACGCAACGGTTGACCAACGCGCAAACAGCGCATGCCATCCTGACGCAGACGCCCCAACCACAACCGGTGATGCCGGCAACGCATCCCCTCCTGGCGCAATCCGCGCAGCAGCAGCAACCCGCCGCAAATACGACGATCGGTCCCAACCGCTCGCGGCGGTTTAGCCTGGCGTTTGGCCAACCGCAGGCCGCAGCCGTCCGTCGGCCGCAGCCCCATCCGAGCCGTCAGCCAGCGACCGTGACACCGCCGCCGTGGCAAACCCAGCGTGCGCAGGAAGCATCCACGCGGGGGACGGTCGCCACCCAGCCCCATCCGCTGGCCGGACTTCCAGGTTCCACCACCGCAGTGCGACCGTCGACCGCGCAGAGCGCCCCAGCCGACGACTCTCTGCTGTTTGGCGGCCATCCCTTGAACCGCTAAGCGTCTGCGAACCCTCAGACGACTGATGCGCGGCGCAGCGGCGGCGATTTTCATCCGCCTTCAGACGGCCAGGCTCATCAAGCCGACCACCGTCGCCAGGATGCCGGCCATCGCCAGCACAACCCACCAGGTCGGTTTGCCGTCCCAGACGCTGGACGTGGCGGTCACATATTCGCCACACACCGGACACTGCTCGGCCTCGGCATAGATCTCCGCCCCACAGGCGGGACAGTCAATCACGTCAGTCGCGTCGTCCTCATCGTCGGAATCGAACGGCTCGTCGTCGTATTCGTCGTCGCGATCCCAGTCGGTCATCCGCGCATCCGATTTCCCGTGATCCTGCGCCCCACAGCCGACACCACCAACGGACCTCATCCGCCGCGGCCGGGTTTGACCTTCCGCGGAAACGGTTTCACGACCCGCAGGGACCGATCACTTGCCCGGTGTTGGCTGCCGTCGGATCACTCCGCCTTGACACGAACGCCCAGCTTTTTCAGAGCGGCCAGTTGTTCCGCCTTGGCTTGCGCGTTGAGCGGATTCCCGGCCAGGTACAGGTGCCAGTAGGGAGCGAACCGGCGGGGACCAGCGACGTCTTTTTTGGCCATCGTCACCAGGGGTGTGACATCGGTGATCTGGTTGCCTTCCAGGAAGGTGTAACGCAATTCGGTCAAACCCGCCAAGGGAGACACGTCCTTGATCTTGTTGTGTTTGAGGTCCAGCGACGAAAGCCACTTGAGATCTTTCAAGGCCGAGACGTCTTGAACCTGGTTCTTGTCGAGGTACAGCGAGGACAGTTTCTTGAGTCCCGAGACCTGCTTGATCGACTCCACCTGGTTTTCCGACAGATACAGCGCCGACATGGCGGTGAGCTCTTTGAGTGGCTCCAGACTCTTGACCTGGTTTTTGTCCAGTTTCAAGTACTGCAGCTTGACCAGTTTGGCGACGGGAGCCAGATCGCTGATCTGATTGTTCGACAAGTCCAGCGACTGAATGTTGACCAGTCCGGCGATGGGCTTCAGGTCCTTGATCTGGTTGTTGGCCAGATTCAACAGCGCCATGTTCGGACATTTCTCGAGCCCGGCCAGATTCGTGATTTTCTTGCCGGCCGCCTTGAGGATGAAGACGTTCTTGAGATCCTCTTCCTTCAACTCGTCCTTCTCACCCTTTTTCAATACGTCCCGGATCGCCGCCTGCAGATTCTTGTCGGCGAACAGATCGGCGGCGGCCAACAGATCGACCTGTACGACGAACAACAGCCCCACCAGAACCCATCGACACAGTTGCTTGGAAATCCGCGCGGCCATGGAATCCACCTCGATAGTTTGTTGATCAAATTGCGGGCCAGAACATGCCGGCGTTGCGTCCCGCCGGCGCCGCGGCAGTCGCCGCGGACCAGACGTCACATCCGAACCGCCTCGGTGTATTCCCAGTGTACCGCGCGCAATAATCGGTCCACAAGCATGCGCGCTGAAGTCGCTGCTGCAGTCCCCCTGCGCCCCGCCGCCATTGGCGCATTCAATCGGTTTCCAGACGACCGCCGTCGCTGGCCACGGGCGGGGGTGCGTCGTCGAGCGCAACCAGGTGCTGCGCTGCGGCCTGCGGTTGCTCGGGCGCGGACTGGGGGCAATCGGTGCAGGTGCCCGTGGCGCAGCCGCCGCCGGAACCGCGCAGCAGTTTCACCGCTCGGATCACGACCACGATGGCAGCCAGCGCGACACAGGCAGCGGCGGCCAGGCTTTGCCAATCGACTGCCATCATCGCCAATCCTCCGGACGTCCACACGGATCCACGGGCATCGCCTACCCGTCTGCCGTGCTCAGCTACAGCGCCTCGTACGGTCAGAACATCATACCAATCTGATAGGTCAACCAGCTCGCCACATAGGCCAGGCTGGTCATATAGACAAATGTGAACGCCGGCCAGATCCAACTGTTGGTCTCCCGGCGAATGACCATCAATGTGGCCGCGCACTGAGCACACAATGCGAAAAACACCATCACCGACAGGGCCACCGGCGTGTTGTAAACGCGGCGGCCGTCCGGCCACTTGGAGCTCCGCATCGCGTCCCGCAAGCCATCATCCTCCTCATCGACATCTCCGCCCAGGCTGTAAACCGTGCCCAGCGTGGCGATGATCACCTCCCGCGCCGGAAACGACGCCAGCGCCCCCACTCCGATCCGCCAATCCCAGCCCAGCGGCCGCACCACCGGCTCGATCGCGTGTCCCACGCGTCCCAAGGCACTGTTTTCGAGCAAGCGACCGCTGGCCGAATTGTGTTCATCCCGCCGCTGTTCCAATTCCTGCAGCTGGTCGGCGTTCAGCGGTCCCGACTCCTGCCGCGATTCCAGCGCTGCGATCTGGACCTGCAGCTGATTCAATCGTTGATGATCACCGGGAAAATACGCAGCGGCCCAAATCAAAATCGATGTGAAAAAGATCAACGTGCCAGCGCGCATTACAAAGGCGCGGCTGCGATCCCACACGCGATAGAACACCACGCGCAAGGATGGCCACTTGTACGCCGGCAACTCCATGACAAACGGCGGTGTTTCACCACGGAACAGTGTCTTTTTCAACAGCAGTGCCACCGGAATCGCCACCACCGCCCCCAGGCCCGACATGCCGAACAAGACCAGGCCGCGTAACGTCACCCAGCCTGCCATGTAGGTCGTGGCGGGAACAAAAGCGGCCGTCAACAACATGTAGACCGGCAGCCGAGCCGAACAACTCATCAACGGCGCAACCAGAATTGTCACCATCCGATCCCGTCGATTCTCGATCACCCGCGCAGCCATCACACCGGGAATCGCACAAGCGAACGAGGACATCAACGGCAGGAACGACTTGCCACTCAATCCCACGCGCGTCATCAAGCGATCCATCAAGAACGCGGCACGTGCCATGTAACCGCAGTCCTCCAACACGGCGATGAATAGAAACAACAGCACAATTTGCGGCAGGAAGATCAGCACACCTCCCACACCGGCGACAATGCCGTCGACCAGCAAGCTGCGGAAGGCCCCCGGAACCAGCGCACTCTGCACCAGCCCACTCACCCAACCCTGGCCGGATTCAATCGCATCCATGAAGGGACCGGACCAGGTGTAGATCGTCTGAAACACCAGGAACATCAGCAGGCAGAACGCCAGAATGCCCCAACAGCGATGCGTCAACAATCGATCCCAACGGTCGCTGCGGGACACACCACGCTCGGAACTCCGCTGATGCAAACCGTCCAACTGTCGTCGGACCCAGTCATAACGCACACGCGGCTCCACCGCAGGCACTCGGCAACCACCGTCGGTCAACCGTTGTCGCGCCTGGTCGATCTCCGAACGCAATTGGGGATCCCGAGCGACACAGTCGGTTTCAATCTGACCGCCCACGTCCAGCAACATCCGTCGCACCAGGTACGTGGGCGTCGTCGGATGCTGTGCCGCGATCAGCCGTTCGTGCAATTGCGCAGTCTCAACGGCGAACTCCTGCGGAAACAACTCCTCGGTCGGAACCCGTTCGCTACCGGAGACGTCCTGAATCGCGCGACCCACTTCCGGCAGACCTGCTCCGCTGTGAGCCGATGTGGCCACAACCGGAAGCCCCAGACGCTCGGACAGTCCGGCCACGTCGATCTGGACTCCGCAACGCTGACAGACGTCCCACATGTTGAGCACCAACACGGTCGGCAGGCCCAGGTCGCGAACCTGGCTGAACAGGTACAGGTTCCGTTCCAGGTTCGAAGCGTCGGCGATGCAGACCACAACGTCCACGGATCGCAGCTCCGCCTGCTGGCCGAGCAGAACATTGACCGCGATCATCTCGTCCGGAGACCGCGGAGACAGGCTGTAGGTGCCGGGAAGATCGATCAACTCGACTTCGCGGCCGTCCCAACGCACACGGGCCACTTTCTTTTCGACGGTGACACCGGGGAAATTCCCGACGCGGGCGCTCATGCCCGCCAGAGCGTTGAACAGCGTGCTCTTGCCCGTGTTTGGATTTCCAATCAACGCAACCGTCAAAACGGTCTCGGATGTCACCTGCGGCATGACCTCAGTTTCTCACTCCCTTGTCGGCTGTTGTGCCCGCGCGGCCTGGGCGGTTTTCCGGTGTCAGAAGTTCGTGTCAGGATGGCACGGATCCGCGATGCAACGACCCACAAAACACCAGGCAATCGGTTATGGCTCAGCCCCGTTCGTCACACGGCAACGAACGTGCATATGCTGATCACGGTTTGACAGTGGCATCGGCGGACTCAGAATCATCGGACTCGGAATCGGCGGACTCGATGACCACCCGCTGTGCCTCGGTGCTCCGCAAAGACACCCGGTAACCACGAATTTCGAACTCGATCGGATCACCGAATGGGGCATAACCGATCAATTGAATCGCTTCCCCATCGATCAATCCCATTTCCATCAGCCGCACGGCCACACCATCCTGGCCCTCGATCCCGGCAATCCGTGCCGACTGGCCCGGCTTCAGTGAATTCAACGTGGCCATCTCCATCGCCCCTCTGCAGCCTGTACGCACGGTCGCCCACAGCGCCTGTCCCACCAGAATGCACACCTCTCCAAGCCGGGACCTAGGCCGGAGAACACTCCCCGGCCCCCAAAACCTCGACCATCACGGACATCCGATCGGCCGCACGAAAACTGAGCCGATGTTCACCAATCCGCAAAATGCTGGGTGGCCCGGACTTGACCATTTCCACGATGGTGCCCACGCGGAGTCCCAGTTCCTGCAACCGGTGGACCGCAGTGCTCTCACCATCCATTTCCACAACCCGCGCCCGCTCCTGCGGCCGGAGAAACTCGATTGGAACAACGGGACTGGCGGACATCTGTGATTCCTGAGCAGATTCCAGACCACGATTGAGACGGAGTCTCAAAAGCGAACATCCTCGAGTCGAGTATAATCGCAGGTTTCCCTGGCTGCCAACCAAGGAGAATCGTCTGTGGGCTGGGTGGCCCGGACACTGTCGTTCATGGAATGAGACATTCCCGACCGGCGGCGGTTGTCGCCAGGTTTTGCCTGGCCTCTGCAGCGCGTGGTCTCCACACGCGTGGTCTACGGGACGATCCGACGGAGGAATTTCCATGTATCGGATGGGCTATTGACCGCCGGGGCCCGTGGTGAACGCCGCAAATCACCGCATTCCCGACGACGGCCCTGCAGTCAAAATCCCTTTCACAAATTCAACATACGTCGTTCTTGCGGCGGCCTGGTTGCCGTGGGGATGATCGGAAATACGCCGCGAACGCCGCACAAATCGGGCCACGTTTTCATCTGGACAGATGATTCCCGTTTGACTATCACTCCGCACCTCTTCTCCTCACTCACAGCTGACCCCTCAGCTGACCTTTCCCCACCATTGAATCATGGAAACGTCGTTGGACGGAGGCATGGATGCCGCCTGAAGGCTCGATCGGTTTGCGCGGAGCGATCCTGCGTTACCGCGGACTGATCTTCCCCACGTTGATTGTCGCATCGGTGCTGGTGATCATCACACCATTGCCGCCGATGCTGATGGACATGCTCCTGGCATGCAATGTCACGATTTCGGTCGTGATCCTGTTGACGACGATTCACGTCAGCAAGCCGCTTGACTTCAGCGTTTTTCCGGCCATTCTGCTGGGCACGACCCTGGCGCGGCTGGTCCTCAACGTGGCGTCGACACGCCTGATTCTGACCAATGGAAGTTCGGGCACGGCCGCGGCTGGCGGAGTGATCGAGGCTTTTGGTAATTTTGTGGCCAGCGGCAATGTCGTGGTGGGGCTGATCATCTTCGCGATTCTGGTCGCCATTCAGTTTCTGGTGATCACCAAGGGAGCCACGCGGATCAGTGAAGTCGCGGCCCGGTTTGCCCTGGACGGAATGCCGGGCAAGCAAATGGCCATCGACGCCGACATGAATGCCGGTCTGATCACACAGGAACAGGCCAAGACGCGCCGTGAGGAAGTCGCTCAGCAAGCGGACTTCTATGGTGCCATGGACGGTGCCAGTAAGTTTGTCCGCGGCGATTCGATCGCCAGCATCGTCATCACGATGATCAACATTGTGGGCGGCTTGTACATCGGCATGGTGGAACACCAGATGGCGTTCGGTCGTGCCGTTTCGGTCTTTACGACCCTGACGATCGGCGATGGCCTGGTGACTCAGGTGCCCGCCTTTCTGGTTTCGCTGGCGGCTGGCCTGATCGTGACACGCACGTCGGCCCAAAGCGATCTGCCGGGCGATGTGATGGCGCAGCTATTCCGCCATCCGGTCGCGCTGTTCATTTCGGCCGCCTTCCTGATGGCGCTATCGATCACGGGACTTCCCAGCGGTCCGATGATCATTCTGGGAATCTCCTGTCTGATTGGCGGCATCATGATCAAACGCAATCAGACGCAGCAGGACGCGACACATGCACAGGAAGATCTGCAACAGCAGCAAGAACAAGAACAGCAGGAGCCGCGACCTGAGGACCAGTTGCTGGTCAATCCCCTGGAATTGGAACTGGGAGTTGGCTTGCTGCGACTGGCCGACCCGGCAACGGGCGGCGATCTGCTGGACCGGGTGTCCCGCATTCGCCACAAGGTGGCTCGGGAACTGGGCATCATCCTGCCCAAGGTTCGCATTCGCGACAACATCCGCCTCGGTCAACGCGACTATCAGATCAAGATTCGAGGCGTGGACGTTGGCTGGGGCTCGGTCTACCCCGATGCGCTGCTGGCCATCGACACGGGAGCCACTTCTCGGACGGCGAACTTGCCGGGTGTCGACACCACGGAACCCGTGCTGGGTCGCCAGGCGAAGTGGATTGAGCCGTCCGACAAGGAGCGCGCGGAATTGATGGGCTACAACGTCGTCGAACCCTCGGCGGTGATCATCACGCATTTGACAGAAATTGTGCGGGGGCACAGTGCCGAGATCCTGACGCGACAGCATGTGCATCAGTTGTTGGACAACCTGCGTGATTCGTCACCCAAGGTTGTCGACGAGTTGATTCCTGAATTGCTGAAGGTCGCCCAGGTGCATCAAATCCTGTCCACTCTGCTGGAAGAACGCGTTCCGATCCGCGATCTGGAGTCCATTCTGGAAACGCTGGGCAACTACGCCGATCGCATCAAGGATCTGACAATCCTGGTGGAATACGTCCGTGGTGGTCTGGCTCGGAGCATTTGCCAGCAGTACCGCGATGAATCACGGGTGATCCACGTCGTCACCTTGGACCCCACTCTGGAAGACGTGATGCAGGCCGGTTTTGATTTCACGGAACGCGGTCTGACGACAAAGCTGTCACCGGAAGTGATGGAACAAATCTGCCACGGGATCAACGCTCAATTGGATCAACTCACGACACAGGGTCACCCACCCATCGTGCTCTGCAACCCTCAGGTTCGCGCGGGCTTGCGTCTGATCACCCGCAATGCGCTGCCCAAACTGGCGATCTTGAGTTTGAATGAAATCAGCCGCGACACGGATGTCGAAGCCACAGGCCACGTGGACGCAAATGTCTTGCAGACCACCGCCGGCATGGTGTGACGCCAGCGTCTCCACATGAACGAATCACATGACACGAAAACTCAACTCACAAAACCACGACATTTCCTGACGATTTTTTCACGGGTCGATTTGTGAACCCGGGAAGCATCAGGCTCAAAGGAATTCAGCGAATGAACGACGTGCGTACGATACGGGCCGACAGCATGCAGGAGGCACTTAAGCTCGTACGACAGGAACTGGGAGACGACGCCGTGATCCTGCACACCCGCCAAGTGGACGAACGGAATCGGCTGCCCTGGCGCAAGAAACGGCGGCGAGTCGAAATCACGGCTGGACAGGGTGTCAACATTCCTTCGGTGATCGCCGCGCGGTCCCGAGGATTGGCCGCCCGCGGGTCGGCGACTGTGCCGCGAGTGACCGCTACGGAAACTGTGGTGAGTCCGCTGCCGCCCGCGGAAAGGCCGCTCGTACAATCGCCCCGTCCCTCTCTGCCGGTCACGCGTCCAGCACCCCGATCGGGGCCGCCTGCGACCACCGCGAACGAACTGACGCAACGGCTGGATTCGATGCAGCGGATGATCGAAGATCTGGGACGCAGCAGTCGCTTCCGAGGGCACAACGAAATTCCCAACGAACTGTTTCATCTGTATACCGGACTGATTGACGCGGACGTCGAAGACGAGGTGGCACGTGAGCTCACCTTCCGTCTGAAACAACAGGCCAATCCGCAGCAGCTTCAGGACGCGAACTTCACCAAGTCTCTGTTGGCGGGAATGGTGGAGTCGGAGATTCGCTGCGGCCCCACCATTCAACCCGCCCCGGGACAGCGCAAGGTTGTGGCGCTGGTCGGTCCGACGGGAGTCGGCAAGACGACGACGATCGCCAAGCTGGCCGCGAATTTTCGGATCCGCGACGGAATCAAGATGGGCCTGGTCACCGTGGACACCTACCGCATCGCCGCGGTGGAACAGTTGCGGACTTATGCCGAAATCATCGACTTGCCGATGAAGGTGGTCACCAGTCCCCTGGAAATGCGCCGCGCACTCGACGAACTCGTGGGGCTCGATCTGGTCTTGATCGACACGGCCGGACGCAGTCCGCGAGACGAACTCAAGATCCAGGAGCTCAAAAGCCTGCTGGCCGAGGCGCAGGTGGACGAAGTGCACCTGGTGATGAGCATGACCGCCAGTTTGCGCAGCCTGCAGGCCACGGCCGAGAATTTCTCCGTAGCCAACACCACGTCCATGATCCTCACCAAACTCGACGAGGCCGCGGGAATGGGAGCCCTGTTGTCGGTGTCACGCAACGTCCCCTTGCCGGTCAGCTACCTGACAACGGGACAGGATGTGCCGGACGACATTGAACCGGCCGACGCCACGCGTGTGGCGCGGCTGATTCTGGGACAGGATCGGCTGTTCGACTGAGCCCGATCCAGTCGCAGACCGTGATCGGTGACAGAACATACATCCAACTCACGCCTTCCAATTCGAAATACCTGGCGTCATTCCACAGGCCACCAATACCCCTTGCAATGGCAATCACATGAGTGATCAAGCGAACGTTCTACGAGACTTGATGGTCGATCGACTGTCGGTTGCTGAAGCGTCTCCGGAATGCAACGCTCAGGTCGATGCGAGCAACACGCGCATGATCGCGGTTACCAGCGGCAAAGGTGGAGTCGGCAAGAGCATCATCGCTCTGAACCTGGCCGTCAGCCTGTCCCGCATGGGCGGCCGCGTCTGCCTGCTGGATGCCAACCTGGGATTGGGCAACATCGATCTGCTGTGCGGCCTGAACGGCTACTGGAATTTCTCGCATGTCATCACGGGCGCCCGAGCGTTGAAAGACATCGTCATCAAGGGTCCTGAGAACGTCGACGTGATTCCCGGTGCGTCGGGAATCACGGACGTCAACAACTGCACACCGGCCGTCCAACACAGCATCATCAAGCAACTGCAGAATCAAATTCAGGACTACGACTTCCTGGTGATGGACACCGCCACGGGACTGCATCAGACCACGCGACGCCTGTTATCGACCGCCGACCTGATCTTGATTGTCACGACTCCCGAACCCACCGCCATCGCAGAAGCTTACGCGACGGTCAAATCTCTGATGCAGCTCGAACACCCCCTGATCGAAGCGATTGTGAACCAGTCCCAGTCCGCGGCTCAGGGCCAGACGATTTTCAAAAGGCTGCAGCAAACCGCAGCCTCATTTGTGAGGGCCGAGATCGCCGCGGCCGGTAGCGTCCCTCACGACCCGCTGGTGGCACACGCCGTCAACGAACAAACCCCCTTCGTGACCGCGCATCCAGACTGTCCGGCAGCCGCTGCCATCAGCCGTCTGGCGCAACGCGTTCAACACGTGGCACAACATCGCTCCGCTCACCTTCCCTTTTTCACCCGCCTGAAACACAACGTACTGACCATCGACTGAACCGACCGCTCCAAGCACCCCGCGCCGCGGTTGGCTCAATTCGCAGCGGTGCACCCACCTTAATACCAATCTCCAATTCGTAATCTGGAACAGTCTCGGCAGCAACCAACGAACCACTGGGGCGTGGAAGCCTGGTCAAGCCTGAGCAATAAGGCGTTTTCGATGACATATTCCGGTCACAGAATTTGCGTCAAAAGAACTGAATATTCGGGTTCAGGTTGCCGATACCTAGCAAGACAAGCAACCGCCCGCACGGCGGAGAATACGTATACACGGCCGGAACTGGGTGTGTTTGTGGTTCCAACAGGCAGAAACATTGGCCAGGCAATTCGCAACCAGATTGGCGTTGATCGCTTTTGCGACCAGCGTCTTGCGAGGCCTGATCCTGGGAGGCGATTTCGAAGCGTGCATCAAAATGGCCCTGGGAGTCATGGCCGTGTTTTTTGGTGTGGGCTTGATGTTGGGAGAACTGGCACGGCGGCTCGTTGAAGACAGTATCGAAGCGGGAATGGCACGCTGGCAGGCAGCCAACACACAAGCCAACCCCGATCCCGGTATACACCGACCATAGCGAATGACTGATCACCACGGAGGGCTGCATGACAACCAAGGTTGGTACGAACGACGACATTCAAACGGTCTGGAAGAAATTCAAAAAAAACCAGACCGACCAGGCGCTCCGTAACCGCCTGATTGAACGCTTTCTCCCGCTGGTGCGTTACAACGCCGAGCGGGTCTGGGCGAAGCTTCCGGAAGGTGTGGACCTGAACGACCTGATTTCGGCCGGCGTGTTCGGTTTGATGGACGCCATCGAGGCTTTCGACCTGGAACGCGGCGTCAAGTTCGAAACGTATTGCGTACCGCGTATCCGCGGTGCCATGCTGGACGAACTCCGCACAATGGACTGGGTCCCCAGGCTTGTTCGCAGTAAGGCCAGCAAGCTCGAGGCAGCGCGGAAAGAGGTTGAAGCGGAGCTTGGTCGACCGCCGACCGACATAGAAATCGCGCAGCGGATGAAGCTCAGCTCCACCGAATTCGACAAACTCAAGACGGAAGCCAGCGCCGTCAACCTCGTCAGTCTCAACAAGAAGTGGTACGAGACCGACAGCTACAAGGATGTCCGCGAGATCGACATCCTGGAAGACATCAAGGGCGAAGACCCAACCAAGGGGATTCAAAAGCGGGACCTGATGAAGCTGGTCACGAAAGGCCTCAATCGCAACGAACGCTTGATCATCATCCTGTATTACTACGAAGAACTGACGATGAAGGAAATCGGCAACACGCTGGGTCTGTCCGAATCCCGTGTAAGCCAGATGCACTCCAGCATCGTCGCTCGGCTCAAAGGTCAGCTCCAGCAACGGCGGCCCGAATTCGGCTGATCCACGCGCAATTCAACGCAATGTTGCTCCGTCTCCCCTACTGAGCACCACGGCCCTCGGCGGCATCCGCTGGGGGCCGTGTTACGTTGAGCTGGCCGCATGCTTGACGGACAGCGTCACGGTTTGCACCAGCGCGTTCAAATCCTCTTCCAGGCGCGTCGTATCGACCACGTCCGGAATCGAAAGTGACATGTCAAACATGTACGTGCCGTCGTCGCTCCGGGCGGCATGCAAACTGACAATGTCGATCCCGTCCTGGGCAATCCGAGCGGTGATTCTGCGCATCGTCCCGGGTTTGTCCTCTCCCATCAGCGACAGCTGCCCGTCCCAGAACTCGTGTCCCATATCGCTCTGCAGTTCTTCGGCCTGCGGATCCTTGATGATGACATCCCCACCATAAGGCAGGCAAATTCCCCGGATATGATCGACCACCACGTCGGGCGTCCGCTGATCGGGAAAATCGGCCGCCATCATCAGGGTGAAGAATTGCTGCATCACATTCTGCTGCACTTCAACCAGGTTGGCCCCCAGCTCCTCCAGGGCATTGGTCAGCGCGGTCAAGATGCCGACCCGATTGGCAGCCACGACCGAGATGAGATAGCGTTTGGTCATGCTGAGTTTCTCCAGCAGGCACCTGACTTCCAGATGATGCACTCCGCATCAGCTTACCGAAAACGCCGAAAACGCCGAAAACACCGTTCGGAGAATCCTGGCACGCGACCGCAGGTGGCAATTTTTCTGACCGATACACTTGCCCCGCTGAGGTGGGCAAATTGAAGTGTACATCCAGCCCAATCCATAGCTCTCTGAGCTCAGACCATACAGAAATCTGATCAACTATGCGAATCCTCAATAGCCAGAATGTCCTGCGCTGCCTGCCAATGACGTCCGCCATCGAAGCCAGTCGTCGCGCATTTTCCGCTCTGCACCGAGGCCAGGTCGACGCTCCATTGCGATCGCATCTGCGGATTCCCGAGCAGGATGGCATCAGCCTGATCATGCCCTGCTTCCTGGATGACGCACAGAATTCCGTGATTTCCGTCAAAGTCGCCTCGGTCTTCGATCGCAACAAACAGCACGGCCTGGCACGAGTCCAAGCAGCGGTTCTGGTCATCGATCCGCAAACCGGCGTTCCCATCGCCGTGCTGGAAGGCGCCGCCCTGACCGCAATGCGGACCGCGGCCGCCTCCGCACTTGCCACCGACCTGCTGGCCGATCCCGCGGCGCAAACCGTGGCGATTCTGGGCGCCGGTGTCTTGGCCCGCACTCACCTGGAAGCGATCTGCTCGGTACGTCGTATCCAAACCGCCTGGGTCCACAGTCCAACTCCGCAACACGTCGAACAATTGATCCAGCAGCTGGCCGGAGTGGGCCCGATTCCCCGGGACCTGCGACTGGCGGACAACGCCACGCAAGCCGTGCAACATGCCGACGTGATCTGCTGCGCCACGTCGGCGGCAACGCCCGTGTTTGATGACAACGACCTCCAGCCCCGCGTGCACATCAACGCCGTGGGATCCTACACTCCCGACCGAAGCGAAGTGCCCCCCGCAACGGTCCAACGTGCCCACGTCGTCGTCGACCACCGGCAGGCGGCCTGGGCCGAAGCGGGTGACTTGATTCAACCTCGCAACACGGGACTGATCGACGAATCACACATCCAAGCTGAACTTGGTGAACTGCTTGTGGACGCTGGGTGCCATCTGCCACAGCCGGCGGCCGTCACCCTGTTCAAGTCCGTGGGACACTCGGTCCAGGACGCGGCCGCGGCGGGCTGCGTGTTGCACAACGCCCACACACTCGATTGCGGCCAGGTGATCGACTGGTAACACCTTCCCCAACACAAATCGCCGCAGTGGAACCCGTCACCGCCGCACCCGTCACCCGTTGTCAGTTGTGATCATCGAAACGGACGAGCATAATCAGCGGATCGATGGCTTGAGGTACCGGACCAGCCGATCGCGTTCCGCCAACGGGTCGCATCACACACCCAAACCAAGGACCAGTAGACCCATGGATGCCGCTCAACTGACTCAGGACCTGGTCGCCTTCGAATCCACCAGCTCGCTGTCGAATGTTGCGGTCACGGATTATGTCGACGATCGCCTGCAGAGCCTGGGGTTCCTCACGGAGCGTATCGAGTACACCGATCCACAGGGCGTGGCCAAGGCCAACGTGGTCGGCAAGAAAGGCGATGGACAGGGAGGCATGGCCTACTTCGGACACACCGACGTCGTGCCTGCCGACCCCTGGTTTACCGACGACCATGGGCCCTTTGAACCCACGGTCAAAGACGACCGGCTGTACGGCCGCGGTACCTGCGACATGAAAGGCTCGGTCGCCGCGATGCTCGCCGCCGCCGAACGCTTCGCGAATCAGGATCTGAAAAACCCGCTCTACATCACCTGCACGTCCGACGAAGAAATCGGCTACGGTGGGGCTCAACAAGTCGCCAACCGCTCCAAGCTCTATCGGGAAATGGTCGCCGGCGAGACCAGCGGCATCATTGGCGAACCC
>Ga0315336_1003152_pt1 | contig 22834 bp, 23 predicted proteins | sample ASW5metaG_FD_204512 | JGI IMG/M metagenome (GOLD analysis project Ga0315336, IMG submission 204512) | Ammonia-oxidizing marine archaeal communities from Monterey Bay, California, United States - ASW #5 | ecosystem: Environmental > Aquatic > Marine > Intertidal zone | place: USA: California... | reverse complement strand
AATTCCTCGATTACGCGTCCATTTTCTCTGGCGGTTCGTTTTCGCAATCCACAATTTTTGGTTTAGGCATTATGCCATACATTACGGCATCGATTATTTTCCAACTCTTGCAATCCGTTATGCCGAAATTGCAAGAACTTAAGAAAGAGGGGGCTTCGGGGCAAGCAAAAATTACAGAATGGACTCGGTACGCCACAGTCGCCATGTGCTTTATTCAAGCAATGATGTGGCTGAAGTTTATTGGTGCGCAAGGTCTGATTAAACCAGAGTTTTTAAATCCAGGCGGTATGATTGTTTTTTACCTTGCGGGCGTCACTGCACTCACGGCAGGAAGTGTGTTCTTGATGTGGCTCGGAGAGCAAATAGATAAATATGGCATTGGTAATGGCGTCTCGCTCATTCTAACGGCAGGTATTATTGCTCAGATGCCCAACGCTCTCATATGGATTTGGGATAACTTTAGTTCTTCTCAACAAGCATCGGGCACAAGTATTGGAATCATGGGTGTTCTGTTCCTTGTCGGCGCATTTATCTTTGTTGTTGCCGGAGCAATTCTTATTACAGTTGCGCAGCGTCGTATACCAATTCAACAAGCAAAGCATACACGTGGCCGGAAAACTTACGGTGGCGCGCGACACTACTTGCCTCTTCGGGTGAATCACGCAGGTGTTATGCCCATTATTTTCGCGAGTTCGCTCCTGATTTTTCCATCAGCTTTCTTTGGATACCTTCAATCCGCAGCGTCCGCCTCACCAGATCCATCTAGTTGGTGGTTAGCAACAACATCATTCTTAAACAGTAATTTCCAAATGGGTGAATACCCTTACATAGTGCTTGAGATTATTTTGATTTACTTTTTTAGTTACTTTTGGACGACCATTGTCTTTAGCCCAGAGGATATGGCTAGGCAACTTCGCGATAATGGGAGTTTTATTCCCGGATTACGTCCCGGACCAAGAACTGCAGAGTATTTAGAAACAGTAGTCGAACGAATTACGTATGTCGGAGCTGGTTTTCTTGCAGTAATTGCTGTAATTCCCTCAATTGTCTCAAAAGAAATGCAAATACCATTCTTCGTTTCGAGTTTTCTCGGTGGAACAGGTTTGCTTATTGTTGTGAGTGTCGGACTTGATTTGATTCAACGAATTGAGGCAAATCTCCTCATGCGTAATTACAAAGGATTTCACGATACAACAGTAAAAGGTCGCACAGGCGGGCTATCAAGGAGACCCAGCGGAGCATAAGCGGTATACGAATGGCAAAAGAAGAAAAAATCACACTCGATGCTGAAGTTGTTGAAGCCTTGCCAGATGCAAGATTCAAAGTAAAACTTGAAAATGGACACGAAATACTCGCGTACATCAGCGGAAAAATGCGACGGTTTTATATCCGCATTCTCCCCGGAGACAAAGTATCAGTTGAAATTAGCCCGTACGACATGACCAAAGGTCGAATTACTTATAGACATTAACGTAGGACCTCAAAAAAGAAGAGGAAACAATCATGAAAGTAAAAAGTAGTATTAAACGAAGAACGAAAGATTGCCAAATTGTCATCCGAAAAGGCAAACGGTACGTCATTAACAAAAAGAACCCTCGATTAAAAGCTCGACAGGGCTAACTTCCAGCAGGAATTGGAGAACATATATGCCACGTATTGCAGGTGTAGACATCCCAGATAACAAGAAGGTGCGGTATTCACTCCGTTACATCTATGGTATTGGACCAAAGATTGCGGACGATATTTTAGAAGAGTCTAAAATTCATCCCGACACAAAAGCACGCGATCTCACCGATGATGAAGTCGGTCGAATTGCCGCCTATCTTGATTCACACTTGATGGTTGAAGGTACTCTTCGACGGCAAGTGCAACAAAACATACAACGGCTCCGAGATATTCGTTCCTACAGAGGCGATCGTCATCGCAAAGGTCTTCCAACAAGGGGCCAACGCACACGGTGTAATGCTCGTACGCGTAAGGGTCGAAAGAAGACTGTTGCAGGTAAGAAGGGTGTAAAAGGATGATTAATGTGATGGGCAGTGTGCCCCCACACTCGCAAGGTTCCACTATTTCTACAGTAGAGTTCTTAACTCAGAGATACGACACAGGAATCGCATGAGCGAAAAAGGAAAGTAAAACAATGGCTAAGAAAAAGATACGAAAAAATATTGGCAAGGCAATCGTTCATGTCAAAGCAACGTTTAACAACACCATCATTACGATGACTGATCTCAGCGGCGAAACGCTTTGTTGGGATTCAGCAGGCACTGTTGGATTTAAAGGCGCACGTAAAGCAACCCCATTCGCCGCCGCTAGGGCCGCAGAAAAAGTTGCGGTAAAAGGTCGCCGCATGGGTGTGACAGAAATCGAAGTTAGAGTTAAGGGTCCTGGAAGTGGGCGCGATTCAGCAATCACTTCGTTAGAACAAAATGGACTGAAAATCACTGCGGTTGAAGACCATACGCCAATCCCACATAATGGCTGTCGTCCGAAGAAACAGCGTCGTGTGTAAGTAAGAATTTGTATCGCCCTTGGAGATGGGCATGAGGTGCTGGCAGTCCTTCGTGTTCCGATTCTGAGAAAAGCGATTTTTTGGCTCTCATGCCACTGCCAATAGTTATAGAAGGATTAGAAAAATGATGCACGTACGATGGCGAGGATTAGAACTTCCAGCAAGTGTGGTCCTTGACGACAACTCAGCAACCGATTCATTTGGTCGCTTTACAGTGGAGCCGTTTGAACGCGGCTTCGGCACAACGATTGGTAACAGTCTTAGACGTATCTTGCTTAGCACGATTGAAGGCTCAGCAATCACATCAATTCGCGTAAAAGGTGCAGAGCACGAGTTCTGCACAATGGAAGGCGTACAACAAGATATGGTTGACATTGTGCTCAATGTTAAGGGTCTTGTTGTAGATGTTGATTCTGATGAACCAAAGATACTACGACTTTCAGCATCTGGTCCCGGTGAAGTCACAGCAGATTTAATCGAAGCAGATGCTTCAGTCACAGTCTACAACCCTGACCATGTCATTGCAACGTTAACAGATACAGTTGATTTTGAGATGGAACTCACGATTGAGCGAGGTCGAGGATACGTTCCTGCTGCAGAACAATATGCAACCAAGGACGAGCAAGTGATTGGTGAAATACCAGTTGATGCTGTCTTTAGCCCAGTGCAACGTGTTCGCTACCGTGTTGAAAATACACGTGTTGGACAGCAAACAAACTTTGACAGGCTCATTATTGATGTTTGGACAGATGGAACAATAAGCCCAGAAATGTGCCTTGTTGAATCTGCGAAGATTTTGAGAAAACATCTTAACGCATTCGTTCAATTTGATTCACTTGGTAAAGCAGTTGTGAGCCCCGAGGCAGCAGCAGCAGCCGCCGTTGACGAAGAACTTATCCGAAAACTTGAAATGTCAACCGCAGACCTTGACCTCACCGTCCGTTCATCAAATTGTCTTGAACTCGCCAACATCGTCACGGTTGCTCAACTCGTCTCATTAAATGATCGTGAATTACTTGCGCTTCGAAGTTTCGGCAGAACTTCACTTCGTGAAATCAAACGAAAACTCGAAGACCTTGGTCTCACCCTAGGCATGCAAATGCCAGCAGGTGTTGATGGCTATGTTGATTTGACAGATGCGCTATGCGACGAAGGCGAATTAGATTGCGATGACGATTTGACGAATGAAACAGTTGTCGCTGAAACTGAAACCACAGACACAGAACCGACCTCAGGACCTGGAGATGAAATGATTGGCTCCACTGAGAGCGAAGAGTAAGAGAGGATAATCCTCGCTAAGGAGTAACTACCATGAGGCACAGAATCCATGGAAAACAATTGTGTAGAGATAGCGAACATCGAACCGCGATGCTTCGCAATCTTGCTGCTGGTCTATTTGAGCACGGTCAAATTGAAACGACGTTGCCAAAAGCAAAAGCAGTTCAGCCATTTGTTGAAAAAATTATTACGATTGCTAAACGTGGCGGGTTCAATTCTCGGAAGCGAATTGAACAACTCATCAATGATCGAAAGATTCATTCGTGGGTTGCAGATCCGAATGTGCCTGATTCAGCAAAACACAACGATCATTTTGATTTACCAAGTGAGAGTGACATCGAGTTCAACCGATATGGTGAAGTTCGCAAAGCGCCACGGCTAGTCCAACACATCATGAGTGTTGTTGGACCAAAATTTGCTGATCGCGATGGTGGATACACTCGAATTGTCAAAATTGGTAAACGTCGACTCGGTGACGGTACGGATTTGTGTGTGTTGCAACTCGTTGGTGAAGAAGACGGACCCCAACTTGGTGGTGGAGATTCAAGGCGCCGAACGCAAAAGCAACGACGCCGCGATTTCGCAGCGAAGGTTCTTGTCGGTACAGCAGTAGCAGATGAAAGCGCTGAAGAAATGATCGATGAAGAACTCGCACAAGAAGCGAGTGCAGAAGTCACAGAAGTCACAGAAGTTACGGAAGCCCCTGAAGCGACTGAAACCTCGGAAGCCCCTGAAGCGACTGAAACCTCGGAAGCCCCTGAAGCGACTGACGAGGAAGAAACTCCGAAGGCTGAAGAATAACGACCGGTCTGCGACGGGTCCGACCCTCAACAGTGGAGTGAAAAAACAGTAATCTTCATTCCAAGGCATTGAGTGAAACCACCGAAGATTTAAGAAGGGTCTGCCCCCAGCTTTCTTATACAGAAGAATCGCCACAAAGCCTCGTTGCTACAAAACTCAAGAAATCAGTATCATGCACACATGCTTGCGACCCTCGATAAACTTCAAGACGATGCGATTGGTGAAATTGACGCTTTAAGGTCAATCGCAGATCTTGAATCATGGCGCATTGCCTATCTTGGCTCAAAAGGCAGGCTGAAAGGCGTTATGCCGTTGATGAAGGATGTTTCTAGGGAAGAAAAACCCGCAGTTGGTAAACGGCTGAATGAAGTCAAAACGGCCTTAGAAGAAGCCTTTGAATCAAGAAAAAGCGAACTCTCTGGCGGTGGCAAAGCGCTTCCGCCTCTTGATATCACCGAACCTGGCAATGATGTAGCAAATGGTCGTCGGCACATTATTACGAAAACCATTGACGGTATAACAGAAGTGTTTGGGAGGATGGGATTCTCTGTTGAGTATGGACCTGAAGTTGAAGATGAATATCACAACTTTAATGCATTGAATATTCCACAAGACCACCCCGCGCGTGACCCCATCGATAATTTCTTCATGGGCGGCGATCGCATGCTCAGAAGTCAGACCTCGACCGTTCAAATTCGAGTGATGGAATCAACTCCTCCACCGATAAAAATTATTGCAGTTGGACGTGTGTACCGTCCAGATACACATGACGCAACACATTACAGCATGTTTCATCAGTGCGAGGGATTACTTGTTGCACCAAAAGTTTCTATGGTTGATTTAAAAACAACCCTTTTTCAATTTGCGAAAGCATATTTTGGAGAAGAAGCTGAAGTTCGGTTCCGGCCTAGTTTCTTCCCGTTCACTGAGCCATCAGCCGAGGTTGACATGAAGATGAAAATCAAAGGGAAGTGGCAATGGGTTGAAATCGGTGGATGCGGATTGGTTGATCCAAACGTGTTTGACCAAATAGGATATGACAACGATCAATGGCAAGGATACGCATTTGGTCTGGGAATAGAACGCATCGCAATGCTGAGATATGGCATTCAAGACATTCGCTTGTTGTTTGAAAACGACGCGAGATTTCTCAGGCAGTTTTGACAGAATCATTGCAATCTTCTGTAACTTGGCCAACAACAGTGGGCGCTTGTTGCATTATTGTTGGGGGACTCTCATTTTTTGGTGGATGTCTTTCCTTAACAGGGATGGCAGAAATTGAACAACTGCATACTGCCATACCATTTGGAGAGGGTGAAATGAATGAAAAGTTGCTCAAGCAACTCGATGCAACTTCGCCACCGATTTGGCTGTCTTCAGTAACTTCTTCGCTCATAACAGTTCTTTCGTTAGTTCTTATGTACGCAGGCGTTGGGTTGTTAAAACGTGCGCCAACCGCACGTAGGGCCTTACTCGTTTGGTCTGCGCTCTATGTATTGACCACAATACCCTCAGCAATCCTTAACTGGATTCCACGAATGCACCTAGTGCAAGAAAACGCAGAGGTTCATGGGATGTTTCTAGCTCAGATTGTGATTTCAATGCCGATGTACCTTGTGCTTCCCGTCTTCTTATTGATTTATCTGAATAAAAAGCAAGTACGCAACGAAGTCGCCCTCTGGCGGTAAACTATTCACAATGCAGTTTCTAGATGAACTCAATTGGCGTGGATTACTTCACCAGACAACAGGCGGCGATGAGTTGCAAGAGCACCTAGCAAGTGGAAGCAGGATTGCCTATTGCGGGTTCGACCCAACCAAAGACGCGCTAACGATTGGCAATTATATGCCCATCAAAATGCTTCGGCATTGGCAACTTTCTGGGCACAAGCCAATTGTATTGATGGGTGGAGGTACTGGTTTGATTGGCGACCCATCTGGAAAAGATACAGAGCGCCAACTCCTCTCAGAAGAGCAAGTTGCAAAAAATATCGAAGGGCAGTTGAAAAGTTTTTCAAAAGTACTCGATTTTGAAGGGAAAAACGCCGCAGTTATTGTTAACAATGCAGACTGGTTATGCAATCTCGGATTCCTTGATGTTTTACGAGATGTTGGCAAGTATTTTTCGGTGAATACGATGATTCAAAAAGATTCCGTAAAAGATCGTTTGAATAATCGAGAGCAGGGCATTTCCTACACTGAATTCAGTTACATGATTCTACAAGCGTATGACTTTTTACATCTTCGACGAGAGATGGAGTGCACGATTCAAATTGCAGGTAGTGACCAGTATGGAAATATTGTTGCAGGAATAGATTTAATACGACGTGATATGTCCGATGCAGAAGATAACGCATTTCGCGGTGCTGGAATTACCAACCCGTTGGTGACGGCGAGTGATGGTTCTAAAATTGGTAAAACTGAAGATGGCGCAATTTGGCTCGATGCAGACAGAACAAGCCCGTATGCATTCCATCAGTATTGGCTTAATGTGCCGGACGACGATGCTGGAAAATTTTTACGTTGGTTTACTTTTTTAGACCAACCTACAATTGAAGCAATTGAGAAAGAACATGCAGAGGCGCCACATCAACGTGCAGCGCAACACGCATTAGCAGATGCAATGACTGAACTCTTTCATGGCAGGGAAAATGTTTTTCGATGTAATGAAGCAGCAAAAGCGCTCTTTGGTGGTGACATTACTTCGCTTGACGAACATATGCTTAGCGAGGTCTTTGCTGAGGTTCCAACAGGGGAGTTTGCAAGGGATTCACTTGGAACTCACGCTGCTGCATTGGTGGAGTTACTTCCGCAGACGGAGTTATGCAAAAGCAAACGAGAGGCTCGTGAGTTTTTAGAGAACGGCTCAGTTGCAGTGAACGGCGAAAAAATATCAGGTGAAGACGCGATTGATCGTGTTCTCACAAGCGATGATTTACTTCACGGGTCCACGATTCTCCTTCGAAGGGGGAAAAAAGCGTGGTTTGCAAGCCGGTGGGCATAGGCGATCCATTGAGGGTTCTACGGAGCAACTAGAGCAACGGGTTCAATGTTTAGAGCGACATCAAGAACCGCTGGGTCTTCTACAGTCGCAATGACTTGTTGCCCTGTTCCATCCTCGAGCATCGCTAAGAATGTCGTTACGTGCTTCGACTCAATTCTTTGTTCCATCTCCCTTGAAGCCAATCGCACAACTGCAAACACCGTGATATCTCCTGACACAATGCTACTAATGAGCGCCTTGTCTGCTTCAATGGTTACATTTGGAATAATTTTTACGGGCAATGAAACTTTAAATGCTGCATAATCTTCCGCAGGGCCTGCAATAAGAACACGAACTTGGGGTAACACAGTTTTATCAGTTTTGGACTGTATTTTAAACGAGAGTGACACACGGTTCGGTTCAACTATTACGCCCTTGTCTTCAAGAGACTCTGGTAATAGTATTGAGGCAGAACGTGTATGCACAACCCCGGGTTGAAGTTGTTCAAGCACTTGCTCACTAAGAACAGCGGAAACAGAGATGACTTCAGGCAACTCATTTCGAATCGATTTTGGTATCTGGAGTGTAACCGTTGAAGGGTCAACGGTTACATCACCACTTACTGTAACGCTTGGGAGTACAGGCTCAACAGCAGCATTAACACTCACTAATGTTTGAATGTTTAATGTTAATGAACTTGGATCTGCAGTAATGACTTCTGCCCCAGAGACTCTGATGCCATCGTTCGCGTTTATTCTTGATGTGACATCAATCGTAACATCGCCATCATCTGCAGCAACTGCAATCACAATACCCTGAGCACAAATTTCTTCTACGGTATTGAGTGATGCACGAGGTCCTTTAAAAGAAAGACGTACTGGTTTTGAATCAGGAGTAATCGTACTCGTTGATCCCTCAGGGGCTTTGAAGTGCAATGTTGTACTGATATTTCGTTCATCTTCAGTTCGTGTTGCAGCCCAAATCCAAATGAGAACAGCAAGGACTGTGACGAACAAAATAGCGATTGTATCATCGTTACGTTTCATTCCGAATTTTCCGTCGTTGTGTTTGCTTGATCGTGGTCCTCCGAGGGAACTGTGGCTTCATCGGTTTCAGTATCGGAAGATGGTTTTTCAACTTTATTGGTTTCTGGTTCAGGGTGAAGTCGTTTCGCCAATTCACCTTCGACATCATCCCGCTCGATGAATGTCAGCACCCCGTGTTCTGCAATCGAAATACGGCCCGTTTGTTCACTAATGATAATAACCAACGCATCGCACCGCATGGATAAACCAACCCCTGCGCGGTGCCTTGACCCAAGATCAGAAGAGAGCATGGCAGAATCATCTGCTAAAGGGAATTGTACGCTAGCCATCACAATTCGATCTCCTCGAACGATACACCCAAGGTCATGGAGAGGATTGTTTGGCCAGAAAATTGATTTGAGTAATGGGGAATTGATTTCGGCATCGAGGGATTGCCCGCCAACAACATGATCGTTTGTACTATTTTCTCGCTCGATTGCAATGAGGCCCCCAAATTGATTTCGACTTAAAAATACTGCGGAGTCTGCGATGGCTGAAATAGCAGTCTCCCCAACGGAAGGAATATTTCTAAATCTCGCAAAAAGTCCAGATTGACTGACACGAACGGCTGCTTGCCTAAGTTCGGGTTGGAAAATAATGATAAGTAACAAAAAGACATAGGTTAAAAATTGCTCTGCAAAAAAGTCAAGCCGATCGAAGTGCCCCGTCCAATCTGCAAGGACTTGAAGGAGCCAAAGTGGGAAAAGCAGGACAACAAGGCCACGAATAACACCACCACCTCGCGTGCCTTGGAGGAATCTGAATGCCAAAAAGACACTCAACCAGATGATGAGAAGCTCGATTATTGTCTCAAATACGTCGTAACCAAAAATTGTCCACGTCATGTATGTCAAAGTATACGCGGATACCGTAGGATTCTCATCTATGTCACGATTTGGAAATTCACAAGGCGTATCAAAACCGACTGGAGTCTGCGCATCAACAGGGGCATCCCTTCAGGCGAATTTGCCTGCGATGGCAGCATTGTGTGATCGAGAGGAAGACGAGGGGTTTGATCGACTCGATTACAGCATCGATGCTTGGGAGGGGGGAACGAGACCCGACAGATTATTTAGCCATTGGCGATACATCGTCCCTGAAGCAGGAAAAAAGCCCGATATTTTGATTGATGACGCTGTTCTTGTCGATTTATTCGAACGATTAGCAAGCGATGAAAGACCTCAAAGAATCGCGTTTCGATATATTTTGGCGCTGGTTTTAATCCGAAAACGAAAATTACAATTGGTTGGAAGAGAAGAATCTGAGGATGGCGAAATATGGAGTTTACGGTTTAAAGGCACAGATGCCGAACCTGTTCAAGTGAAAAATCCAGGAATTGCAGAAGAAGAAATTCAAGATTTATCCGAACAACTCGGCGAAATTTTGCAAGGTGACCTGTAATGCGTCCCATTTTTGCCCTCCTTCTATTCTTGAGCGCTTGTTCAACAGGCAAGCAGGAACCGACGATTCAGTGGTCGCCCGAAGTATTGCAGATGAAACAATCAGAGCGAATAGCACAATTCGATTCGCTCGTTGGTAGAGGAGTCATAGGGTTTAAATGGACAGATGAGAAGGGTACCCATAAGGAACAAGGGGATCTTGATTTTTGGAAACAAGGACACGCTGTTTCATTGCGGATTACGAAACTCGGTGAACTCATCGCGTGGTTTGGTGGAGAGGGTAAAGATTTTTGGTTTTTTGACTTTATGGGTGATGAGCCCATACTGACTGTTGGTGGTGAAAAAGGGATGTTTAATGACATCGAAATAGCACTCATTCTGCTTGGCTTGTCGCCTCTTCCCATAGGAGAAATGTCAACGAGTGACGGCGTCGTTACGCTCATTGATACGCAACATCGCAGTTGGGTTGCGATGTTTGATGCAAATTGGAACCGTCCACTTGAGATTGCTCTCACCGATGGTACGCACCATGCAAAAGCAGTGCATGGTGATAGTATTGGAGTAGAGATTGATCAACTCCATGAGTTGCATTGGCCATTGGCGAGCAGAAAGATTGAGTTGACAGACAACCAAGGGAGTACTGAGATTAAAATCATTTTTTCTTCACTCTCAACCATTGTTGAAGATGAACCGATGCACAAAGTCATGGACCTTGAGTATCTTCAGCGGGCGCTAAAACCTGTTCAAATTTTGGAAGGCAAGTAGACGTGCTTTCTATTGTTGCGACATGTCTTCTTGCTTGGCACCCCCTTGCTTCAACAGGAAATGACCAAGGAATGTGGTTTGTTGGAGACCAAGACCCGACTGTATTGAATTTTGATGCAAAAACAAAGGGGCTTGATTATTCTATTTGTGCCAGAATATCAACTGATGGCTATGTGATTCTTCAACGCCTTGGTCGTCGCCCAATTGACATGACAATTTTTGAGGAAACACTTTGGTTTGTTGATTACTCATCGAGTATCGATTTATATTCAATCCGAAAGTCTGGTATCGATCATCGAACAATTGTAAAGGCGACGATGCAGGGAATCCTAGAAACAGATGCCGTTCCTACGGAATTGGTGGCACTTCGAGAAGCAGTCGTTGTTGGATGTAGTGCAAAATCTTTGCAGGTGTTTTCATTCGATGGGCATGACTGGGAACAACTACCTACTCTCGATGAACCGAATGCTCGTTTAGCAAACCATGATGGAACTCTCGTCGCAGTAACTCCGCACGAACAAGGGGCAATGATAAGGGCATTTTCAGAGGGAAAGTGGCAAGCGGGCATTCTTGTTGGATTGCAGGGCACATTTTATGACATCATGACAAAACAAGACTGGCTTCTTCTTGTTTCGACCGAGGGAGAAAAAGCTCACGTTCTTGGATTGCAAGGGGAAAAACCAATTTCGATTGTTTCATTTGATATTCCAAAGGGTAGTTGGTCTCTCGTTCCATCGCCAGCGGGAATGACGGCTGTCGGTGTTGAACGAAATGGGACAACCTCTGTACTTGATTTGGGGTGGCCCTCAGGGAAAACCAATGCATGGATTTCTTTACACCAAGATACATCGAGTTCGCTCTCATTTTTTGATCGTTTTCCCTTTGTTGTACCAGCAACATTAGTTCTTCTGCTCTTTTTAATGATGTCCAAGCGAACAAAGATCAAAATAAATTCAAAATAAAAGGCAAAAGCGTATATACTCCGATAAACGAACTTGATGACATGCATGGATGCATGGCGAAGTAGGTAGGAAGAAGAAGAGTCGCAACGGATTGCATGAGACACCAACGCCCAACAAAAATAGATGAACATGAGTTCGTCCAATGAATAACAAACTCAAGCAGATTCTGTTCGTCATTGGATTGTTTTGTTTTGTTGTTGTTGTGATTTTTGCGACGACCACTGAATTGAAAGAGGCAGAGCCAAGTGGGTTGGCGAGTTTCGTAGAAATTGAAAAAACTCCATTGTTGAAGGAAGAACCTCTTTGGTCGCAAAATTCTCCGGAATTTTTTAGCGACGATTTGCAAAAAAGCGAAGAACTACTCCAAGCCAAACTGAAATTTGAAAGTATGCGGAAGGGTATTGAAAATGCCTTAGGGGTACGATCTGCAGTCGTGAAGGTGACTTCTGAGTATCCACCCTTCGATGAGCTCGCTATTCCGTTGAGAGACATGAAACAAATTGCCGTGTATGTGACACTGCCTTCTACATGGGTGACAAAACGATCCGCTCAAATCGGAAGTGAGGAAATTGCGGTTGATTCGCTGCGCACTATAATCGCATCCGTCGTGCCTAACGCGAAAATATCATTTCACATTGTGGAAGTTCCACCCACAGTTATCACAGCAGCACCAACTCAAGAATCGTACGCAAAACAAATAGTATTGTTGGTTGGTTTGTTCGGTTTGTTGTTTGCGTCGTTCATCGTAGACCATCGAAAGTCCCCAATGGAACATCCAAATGCAGTACAGTTTGACAACCCTTCTAAAGAAGCGAAACGCATACTTGAGATGTCGTATGGTGAAGCAGTTCACGCGATTGATGCGTTGCGAGGGGAACACAAAATGGATGTCTTGCAATCTATAGTCTCTTACGAAACACCATGGGAAGACCCGACCGTCATTCAAGTTACATCCACGGCAGAATTAGCCGAAAGCATCTAACCCTCTGAGAAGGTTCCCCGCGTGAGCATTAGTTCGAGAGTTTGGCATACGATTTCGACCTCTCGTTTCGTCATGCTTGTATAAAAAGGAAGTGCAACTGTACGTTGTGAGATGGAATTGGACACAGGGCACAGATTTTCCCCACAGGAATACTCAGAAAATAATGGGAGCGTTGGAATTGATTGATAATAATCGGCGGCACCAATTTCATGGCGATGTAAACCACGAATGATCTCATCTCGATCATCTCGAGTGTATCGATCACTCAAGCGAACAACAAAACCATCCCAACTCATCTCCACGCCAGCATCAATTGTAGGGCACATGATGTCGGCAATTCCGCCAAGATGCTGGGTGTACCAACTTGCGACATTATCACGACGTTGTAATATTTCTTGAAGTCTTTTCATCTGTACTGTTCCAACGGCAGCGTGGACTTCACTTAAACGATATCCATGCCCCATTGTTGCCATAAGTTCATCTGTTCGAACACGGTGTAACTCGTCTGTTGACAGAGTTGGGTCATGCATTAATCCATGATTTCTCCGAGTTCGACACTGCAAGGCGAGCGTGTCATCATCGGTCGTAATAACCCCGCCCTCTACGCTAGTTGTTTGCGTTGATGAGTGAAATGCGAAGATGGCAACTCGTCCAAATGTTCCAACTTGCCTGCCGTGTAATTTACTGCCAATTGCTTGGCTTGCATCTTCAATAAGTGGGATTTCATGTTCAAGTGCAACTTTTGCGATGGCATCAATACCTGCGGGATTCCCGAACGTATGCGTTGCAATAATGGCCTTAGTGGCTGGTGATATTTTTCTTGAAACATCCGCAGCATCCATATTGAGTGTTCGAACATCGCAGTCTGCAAAGACTGGCTTTGCCCCCATGCGATGAATGGTCGCCGCAGTCGCTGGAAAGGAGAATGCTGGGGTAATGACTTCGTCATCCGCTTCGATAGCAATTGCTTCTAGAGTGATATGCATTGCACTGTGAGCAGAGTTTGCCGCAATCCCTGAACTGCTTCGAGCATGTTGTGCCACCGCGTCCTCAAACCGTTTCGTCCAAGGCCCTAGAGCGAGTTGTTCGCCACGCAATGCGTCACTCGCGGCGTGTATCTCGCGACTGGTGATATCAGCACAACATAAAGGGATTTGTGAAGACACGATGTATTACTGAGATCTAACCGCTGCGAGTGCTTTGTCAGCGAGCCCCAATCGTTTAAGGTAGAGCCACGCGGCTTGAGTTTCAAGAGCAGGGCTTAAATGCCCTCCGCCGGCTGCAATGATGCCGAGGTACTCTTGATCATTCTCTTGAAGTGGCGACGCTCCCCGGGCAACAAGTAAGAGTGTCATGATGTCTGATTTGTTCAACCCGATTCGTCGTAATTTTGAAGCCTCTTCGACAATTTCTTCGTCCGCAATTTGTAGCATCGCGAGAAGCAAAAGTTGTTGCTGGTCACTGTCATCCTTCGCTTTTCGTAAGATGTTCCAAGCAGAGTCTGGCGAAAGAGTAATCAAACGAACAAAAGCCTTTACTGCGACCGCATTTCTTCGAGCATTGCTCGATTCTGGAATTGTAGAGAGTGTTTTATAAAAGAATCCTGCAAGAGAGTTCGGGAGACGGTCCTCCACGATACGAAATGCCCATTCTGTGGAAGCACGGTGCCCACGTTCAACGAGTTCAACAAGGGCTTTTGCATCTTCTTGGGTTATTGTTGCCACATCTGCGTTCACATTCCCCGCTCGAACCATGAGTCCAAGCAGGGGATCTTCAATGTCAATCCGAAGGCGCTCGATTTGTTTTGTTGTTGGGGTTACCCCAGATTCTAAAAGCAGGAGTAAAAATTTCACCTGCTCTCTTCGCTCAGGTTCAGTGGGAAATGCTCTATGCCAACTTTCAAGCCCTTGCTCCTTGTCAATTGTAAGCAAGGTAAACAGTGCCCAATATCGTTCTTGATCTGTCAGTGTTACAGCATTCTGCTCAAGCAATGAAAGAAGCCAAAGATTTGCGTTATTCAATTTGTATTGACGAATCAGCCTGAATGTATTTTGTAAAGAGTTAGTTCGGTCTGCACTGGTCGCTCTTCGAAGACCTTGAGTAGTATTCTCAATGCTCTTTTTATCTCCTGATAGTAACGCTGCAAACATCGCAACACTCAAATCAGTGTTGTTCGCAAGATTCTTCAGCATCTCTGTATTTTTTGTAGAGTTGCTTATCTGTTGTAAATCTGCAAGCAAAAGTAGACGAGGAGCAGTTTCTAGAAGAGGCCAATTTAAGAGCACTTCAATTTGTTCTTTTTGAAACAAGCCATCGTCAAGCGCTTGGGCGATAACATGCTCACGTGCTGTTGGAGCAATTTGTTGGATGAGCCAAGGGTCAACCGTATTGTCATCACTCAGTTCTGCAATCCCCAAAACCGCATGCACTTGCACAGCCCAATCTGGGTGTTGAGAAAACTGATGAAAGAATGGACGAAGATCTGGATCTCGCAATGTTCTAAGCGCTGAGAGGCTCAGTAAATGTTCGCCATTGCGTTGGGTTTTTGTAGCACGGTGAAGTTGACGTAATGCAGCTTCAGAATGGTCACTTCCATAAGACCCACCATAAGACCAACAGGGGGAAGTGGTCATCGCGAATGTCAGGATTGCTATGCAGATTCGCATGGTGTGATTGTAGCATCATACCCAAAGTTATCAGTGATTTATTGGCTCAGAGAAGCAGTCACATCCTTTGATCTGCTTCTCCTTGCCAACAATTCGCGTCCAAATCCGTTTGGAATCACGGTCTTTTCACCCCTTGTTTTCATTCGCCTTCGCTCTTACAGCCCAAGTGAGTTGGTCAACGACCTCCCTGACATCAATAGGTTCATCTTTTACGTTGATGATGCTCGTGGGCTGTTCCAAGAGTTGGGTTATTCGTTTTACAGCCGCGTGTACTGTTGAGTGATTTTTTCTACCCACTGCAGATGCAAGTTCAGGGTAACTGTGTGATGTGAGTTTCCGACCGAGATAGGAGGCGATGCTACGCCAAAAAACGATATGGGATGCTCGAGATGAGCCCCTCAAATCACCTACTGAGAGCCCAGCGCGTGCAGCGGTGACTTCAATGACATCGCTGATTCGAATTGGAAGCGATGTTGGGGGCGTAGAACGCAGTAATCTCGCCACCGCATCAACCCCAATAGTGGTATCACCCTCCCTCGCAAAGAGCGATGCAGTCGCTCTTAGTCGCGTTACGGTGCCCTCAATTTCTCGAACTGAGCCAACGGCTTGGCTCGCAAGGTGCTCTACAGCGCTCGGAGTCATTGATATGCCGTGCTGGCGAGTCAATTTATTAATGATATTACACCGAGTTTCACGGTCTGGTCTTTGGACCTCAGCAATCATTCCAGCGACGAACCGATTGGCAAGTGCTCGATTTAACCTGCGAATGTGTCTTGGGTCTTCGTCCGAAGCAAGGATGAGCCTCGCTCCACGTAACCCAGCAGCATCGAGCGTATGCAGAAGTTCTTCTTGTGTTTTTATCTTATTTGCTACAAAGTGAACATCATCGATGGCAAGTAAATCAAGGTTACGGTACCTCGTGCGGAAACGACTGAACTCTCCACTTCTTGAGCTTGCGATGAACTCATTTGTAAATTGTTCCGCTGTGACATACCGAACTTTACTGGGAGAAAGTTTTGATGCACGATGGCAAATCGCTTGGAGTAAGTGTGTTTTGCCAACACCACAAGCGCCATGTATGAAAAGTGGAGAAATCGTGTTTCCCTCTTTTTTAGTAATTTGTTTCGCAGCAGCGCAAGCAAGTTGATTGCATGAGCCAATAACAAAATCGTCAAACCGTAAAAATTTTCTCGCTGGACTTTTCCTTACAGCAGAGATTCGAGCGGGTTGCTGCGCAATCGAGGGATGCTGAGGTGAAGCCGCAGGTTCTTGCACTGAAACATTGACGAGAATCTCTCGGCCACAAGCATTTTTTGCGGCGTCTTCGATAAGAGATGAGAATCGATTTGAAATCCAGCTCGCAGCAAGGGGAGTTGCAGCGAAGATATCAATGCGATCCTCATGGCATTGCATTTCTGTATTTGTAAACCACATCCTGTATGGTCGTTTTCCAATCGTATTCGTTAACTCTTCTCTGAGTTGGTGTTCGATTGAAGAAGCGATTTGTGTGGACATGGGAGGAGGGGACCAACCCGCGAGTGCGGCAAAAAATACGATGAAAAACAATGGGTCCTTCCGACATCCGCCCCCAGTAGTTTGAGCAACGCGAGTCGCAACAAATATTCGGCGCCGCTCATCCTTGTGCGGTTTGGGGAGAGTACAGAAATGACAGCCAAATGCAAGAGGCACTGTCAACACTTTGTGCATTTCTATCAGTGCACTGCACGTAACTCCTGTGTTCTACTGAACCAATGAAGTTGAAAAAAAATAATTTTGTTGTTAAACGTAATTGTCAACAACTTGTGAACAACTTCAGCACAACTGACGAATCATGGAGAGTCGATGGCGGGTTGTATGAAAATTCCATCGTTTATAGAGTAAAGTCGCTGGACTATTTGCACAATCGACCGCAAGAACTATTCGAGGCAAACCATACTCAGAAGACTGTTTCACGGCAAGGGACATAAGCGCATCGCCGATGCCCTTCCCCCGCGCACTGGGGATTATTCCAAGGTATGACAACTCCATACATGTCGCTTCTGGTAAAGGACTGAGCAATAACACTCCAACAGGTTCATCCTCAAGTTGGGCAATAGTCCAAAGTTGCGCGTCGTACAATCCTTGATTGCGGTGTCCCTCGACGATATCTTGTATCTCACGAAGACCGTGAATTTTTGGACAATCCAGTGAGCCGATGTACGTATTTTCTAAAGTAGTTTGAAGAACCTCATCCGAAGTCTGCTCCATAGAGACAAATAAAACATCGGTTGATGGTGGCAGAGGAACTCCAGCAGATTTCGAACGCTCCATGTATGTCAAAATAGAGAGTTTATGAAACCCCGCATTTTCATACGCTTTGAAAAGAAGCTGCTGTTGCGTTTCCATAACCGTTTGGGCTAATCCTATCTTTCTGTTTTTGAGTGTTTCGATTGAGGCTTGAATCAGTTTGGTGATTTTTTCTACTTCGCCCTCGGTTTTGGGTTCAGTGACAAGGAAAGTGGTTGTATTTCCAACATTATGTATGAGAAGGGCCGCGGATTCGATGTGATTTCGCTGCGACCCTAGAAAGTGATAACTGCCAAGAGTCCGAGTCTCAAGGGTTTGGAGCAACACCTTTGCGTGCCTCTTATTTCCTAGGATCGCTGTGGCTGCCTCAAGATGCCTATTCTTTGGAAGTATCATCACGAAATCGTATCCTACTGCTAGAATGTCGTACTGCTAGGAGAACAATCAATGCGATTATTAATGAGCACACTTATTCTTTTTATCCTGACCTCAGTTGTGCAAACAGGGTACGGACATCCAAAAGCAACCGATCGAGCAGAGCGGTGGCAACTTCGTCTTGATACTGGAGATTTACGGTTTTATCGTGATCCCGAGACGAACCAGGGGTATTGGATTTTAATCTACGAAGTAACAAACGAAACGAACGAGGACCACCGTTGGATTCCTCAGTTCGAGCTTGTTACAGACAAGGGCGACATCATTGCTGACGGGGACGAAGTCCCGCGCGATGTGCAACTCAACTTGCTTGATATCTTTGGTGATCCACTGATGAAATCGCAGTCCGATGCGAGTGGTCCATTGTTGCAAGGCGAGGAAAACGCGATTCGTGGCTTGACGGTTTGGAAGGTTGGCAACGAAGATGTCCGAGAAGTTCAGGTTTTCGTAGGTGGGGTCAGTGGAGATACTGCAGAGGTGATTCATCCAATTACAGGTGAACCCAAAAAATTACATCGTGTGATCCAACTCTCTTGGTTTGTCGATGGCGGGGTTGATCAAATCGTTTTGAAACCACTCTCGAAGCGATCTGTCGGTGGTGGAACGAGTGTACGACGCATTGACACTAAAACCGAGGACACCGTCGGTGGCCTACAAGTTCAGCGGAAATGGATTTTTAGGTAATTCAATGGGTTGAATCGAGCCCTTTTGAGTGTTACAATACGGGGCTCTCATACGATTAAGAGTGATGAACAAGGAGTAATGCTGTGGCCCATAAGAAGAGCGGTGGCTCAACAAACAACGGACGCGATTCGAACCCTCAATATCGCGGAATAAAGTTATATAGCGGTGAAACCGCAAAAGCGGGTTCCATCATTATTCGCCAGTGTGGAACGAAGTTCAAAGCTGGGTACATGGTTCGTCGCGGTAACGATGACACGCTATACGCTACGGAGCCGGGTAAAGTGAAGTTTCGTGGACGCTATGTTGACATCATTCCAAGTGATGAATCTATCCCACAGTTTACAGCCGTAAACTAATCGTTGAAAACAAATGTTAGTTGATCGAGCCAGAATCTTTGTTAGAAGTGGTAAGGGTGGCGATGGATGTATGAGTTTCCGTCGGGAAAAATATATTCCTAAAGGTGGACCAAATGGTGGCGACGGTGGGGATGGTGGCGATGTGATTCTTGTCGGGGACAAGAGCATCGACACTTTATTGCCCGTGACTCATCGACCCCACTACAGGGCAACCAAAGGAATTCAGGGAATGGGAAGTCAAATGCATGGTGCCAACGGAGAGGATTGCATTGTCAAGGTACCCCTCGGTACGCTTGTGCGACATGAGGGTACTGGCGAACTCCTCGCTGATATTTCTGAAGAAGGTCAAGAATTAATTGTTGCCAAGGGTGGCAAGGGCGGTTGGGGAAATGAGCATTTTAAATCGGCGACGAATCAGGCGCCTCGAGAAACGACTCCCGGCGAGCCGTTTGAAGAACACATCCTGAACCTTGAACTGAAGTTGATTGCGGATATTGGTCTTGTTGGGATGCCAAATGCGGGGAAGTCCACGTTTCTTTCAGCAATTTCTGCAGCGAAGCCAAAGGTGGCGGATTATCCATTTACAACGTTGCACCCTCACCTTGGAATTGCCGAACTTGATGTAAACCGAAGGCTCATCGTTGCGGATATTCCCGGTCTTATTGAAGGTGCTGCTGAGGGTGCAGGTTTGGGACATCGTTTTTTGAAACACATTGAACGTACTGCCGTGCTTCTTCACCTCGTTGACGCGATGCCAATCGATGGTAGCGACCCTGTCAGTAATCACAACGCTATTCGCGGTGAGCTGGAACGCTATTCTCCAGAACTCGCGGCCAAAAAGGAGATTGTGGTTTTAAACAAAATCGACCTTCTACCACCAGATGACAGAGCGAGGATGCTTTCTCAAATTGCGAAGGAATTGCACCTCGACTCGGTGATTACCTGCTCTGGTGCGACCCTTGAAGGTGTACGCAATGTCCTTGAACATTGCTGGTCACTGACTAAAAGTTAATGTTTTTGCGTTGATATCACCCTTCATTCTAAAATATTCCGGGGGCGGGGTATACTGCGAATTAAATTGAGGAGATTCGTTGCTCATGCGAATAGGAAAGTGGATTGGAATTTTCATTGGTTTTTTCATCGTGGTCTATGGAGCGTGGATTCTAGTAGCGATGACTCGAGTCCCGACGATTACAGTGGACTACGTGGCGTTGTTAAATGAAAAGGCCGCAGCGGTTCCAGAAGAGGAACGCGCATGGCCCTTTTACAGAACGGCAGGGGTTGCTTTGCGGCACTCACCAATGCCAAGTAACATTTTTTGGGAAGAAGAAATCGAAGTGCCGACATGGCCAGCGCAGGAAGGCTGGAATCATTTTGATGAATGGATTGAGCACCACGCTAGCACACTTGATGCAATCTACGAGGGTACATCAAAAGAGGGTTCGGGGTTCCTTCTCAGTGGACAAGTGAGCGATGCAGATAAAGAACTTTGGCCATCTGAGTATGCAGCACAACAAACACAACAGCCAAGCAATGGTTTTGTCATTGCTATTGTCCTCCCACAACTCAGTCCCTTTCGACAGATGGCACAACTCTTATCAATAGATGCAAAAGTAGCAGCCAGTAATGGGGACGCGAAGCGATGTTTGCAAGACATCGAATCCATGCTGAACCTTGGGACGCATGCGAGAGAACATCCAGTACTCATTAGCGATTTGGTTTCACACTCAATCTATTCCATGGCATTCACCACGATTGGTCAAATAATGGTATACGAACCCACACTGTTCTCCAAGAGACAATTTGCAACCGTAGAACATGCCCTTGCACAACTTGAAAATCATCTTTCAATTCGTCTCGATGGCGAACGTTATTTTATGCTTGATGTATTGCAACGAATCTATACCGATGATGGCAATGGGGATGGAAGCCTTGTCCCTTCGAACGTTACTCAATTGTTAGGACTCACCCAAATCGTCCCTCTTGGCGGCACAAATCTCGCACTCACTCCTCCATACTTTGCACCACTTACCGATATTTTTCACCCGTCAAGAAAAGAGTTGGAAGTGGAATATCTGAAACGAATGGACTTTGCTCAAAACAGCGCAGGCATCCCATTGTTTGAATTGAAAGAAATGAATAACCCATGGTCATCCCCTTGGGCTCAACCGGCCTCTCATGTGTTCGAACCCTACTTTATATTGGATTTACTTCTACCAGCCCTCGACAGGGCGATGTTGCAAGCAAAGTACACTCGGGCATCTCGCGATGCGACCCATGCTGTTCTTTACGCTGTTCAATTCCATAATGAGACCGGGGCATGGCCAAGTGATCTCACTCCTGCGGGAGTCGTCGATGCTTGGAGTGGAAAACCATTGTTAATCACTGAAGTCGATGGCGCACCCGTGTTGTACTCCGTTGGCTTCGACCAAGAAGATGATGGAGGTCTGTTTGATTCAAGGGCAAGGGGATGGGATGTGAGCGCAGACGGCGATTGGATTATCTGGCCTAGTCCAGAGTAGACTATACCGATGCCCGTAGGACTTACATCGCACGATCTTCAAGCATGGCATGCACGGGGGCTGACCTACGACGACTATCTCGCACAAACACCAGATAAATCAGCCCCTTGGCGGAATAATGATGCGAAGTGTGACCTGTCAGAAGCACAACAATCGCTCCTTGAATCTTTCGTTCGCGAGATGAAGGTCATCGTTATCTCTGGCGTGTGGTGCGGTGATTGCTCAGCACAAGGTCCAATGCTTCATGCCATCGCAAGTGGCTCATCGAAGATTGACCTGAAGTGGCTTGATAAGGATAGCGCAATAAAACTCTCTGACCACGTGAGAATCAATGCAGGTAATAGGGTCCCAACCGTTCTGTTTATGGCAGAAGATTTCGAGCCAGTCAGTGTACTTGGTGACAGGGCACTTGCTCGGTACCGAGCGATTGCTTCCCGTCAACTCGGGGAAGCATGTGATCTTCCTAGTGCGCAAATACCAGAAGACGAGTTTAACGAAACCCTTCAAGAATGGCTTGATGAGTTTGAACGGGTGCAACTCTTGCTTCGTCTTAGCGCTCGCCTTCGGCAGAAGCATAGCGATGAATGACCCCGCGATGGGTCTGGTGCAGTTCACGAAAGAGAGTTTTTGCCGTTCGCTTTATCACTGAGCGTACGAAGCAACTCGAATGCTTCCATGGGACTCATCGAATTGATATCAACGTCTTTAAGTTCATCAATCAATGGGTTTTGTAAGTATTCGGTGAATAAACTCATTTGCGGGGAAGTCGATGGTTGCGAGCTTTCTTCACTTGCTTGCTGGGTGTGTACGGTTAGTGTTTCAAGTAACTCGTTCGCCCGTTTTACAACATCCTGAGGAACACCTGCAATTTTTGCAACATGAATCCCGTAACTACGGTCGGTCCGACCCTTTTTGATTCCATATAAGAAGACAATCTCGTCTTGCCACTCTCGAACGGTGACATGTAAATTCATAATGGCAGAATCGTGATCGGCAAGGGTCGTGAGTTCGTGGTAGTGGGTGGCAAACAACGTTCGGCACTTTCGACTTGCAAGAGTCTCAGCTATTGCCCAAGCAAGCGAAAGTCCGTCAAGTGTACTTGTTCCACGACCAATTTC
>Ga0315336_1003151_pt1 | contig 22844 bp, 15 predicted proteins | sample ASW5metaG_FD_204512 | JGI IMG/M metagenome (GOLD analysis project Ga0315336, IMG submission 204512) | Ammonia-oxidizing marine archaeal communities from Monterey Bay, California, United States - ASW #5 | ecosystem: Environmental > Aquatic > Marine > Intertidal zone | place: USA: California... | reverse complement strand
TCTGCCGAATTCTTGGCGAGCATCTTGTTCACGATCCATTCGAGGCCCATCGGCACACCGGCCCGGATGGCTGTGAGTGGTTCTTGTGCTTCATTGAGGATGCCGTACATCACCGCCTTCTCGTATTCACCCCCGAATGGAAGACGACCAGAAATCATCTCGTAAAGGACAACACCCAGACTCCAGATGTCCGTGCGCTGGTCGACCTCTTCACCACGAGCTTGCTCAGGACTCATGTAGGCAGCGGTACCGAGGGTCGATCCCATTCGGGTGAGCTGTGTAGACTGCGCGGTCTTGGCCAGTCCGAAATCGAGTACTTTTGGATCACCTTGCTCGGTGATCATGACATTTTGTCCCTTGATATCGCGATGGACGATGCTCTTTTCATGCGCCGCTTTAAGTGCATCAGCTATCTGGGTCGCGATGGAAACTGCATTTTTCAGGGGCATTGGCCCCTTGTCGATCTCGCTTTTTAGCGAATCTCCATCCACGTATTCCATCGCGATAAATGGACTGGGTTGCGTTCCGTGCGGAGCGTCGCTCGGTACGGCCTCGTCTATTTCAAATATCGTGGCGATATTAGGATGATGCAGTGCGGCCGCAGCTTTTGCTTCGCGGTAAAACCGGGCGCGATCATCGTCGCTCGAAAGCGTTGTCGCGGGAAGAATTTTTATCGCGACGGTCCTGTCGAGCTTCGTGTCTTCACCCTTGAAGACGATGCCCATACCACCCCGGCCGAGTTCAGCTGTAATCCTATAATGTGATAGACTTGAGCCGATCATTTACAATGGCATCCTTGGTTCGCGTTGTCCAAATTCGTAATCAACAGGAGGCTGTGCTCCAATTAGGTGCTGCACAAAATAGTCCCAACGGCGACGCATCCAATATTGGCCCAGACCATGCCCGCTATTAGGGAAGATGAGCATATCGAAGGTCTTGTTTGCATCCATTAGTGCTTTTACCAGCAGCAAGGTGTTGTTCACCGGCACATTTCCGTCCAGCGATCCGTGGCCTAGCAAGAGTTTGCCTTCAAGCTGGTCCGCGATCAGATGATTGGCCTGGTTGTCATAGGTGGTCGTGCCGTCTTCGTTTTTCAGGAGCATACCCTGCCATTTTTCGCCCCAGTCATCTTCGTAGGTAGCATTATCGTGGTTTCCTGATCCAGAGACCGCCACTTTGTAAAAATCAGGATAGCGCAATAAGCCGCCTGTTGAAGCAAATCCGCCTCCCGAACCCCCATAAATACCGATTCGGTCCATATCCATGGACGGGTTTTCTTCGCCAAGCTGCGTTATGGCAGCCATCTGATCGGGTAATCCATTGTCTCCCATGTTGCCGTAGTAGGCGTCATGAAAGGACTTCGATCGATTTGGTGTACCCATTGCGTCCACTTCAATCACGATGAAGCCGAGTTCTGCGACGGCCTGTTTATCAGAACGCGATGGATTGAACGAGCGGCTTCCAACACTTCCAGACTGTGGTCCAGGATAGAGTGGATTGAGGACCGGGTATTTCTTGGCAGGATCGAAATTTGAAGGCCGGTACATGAGGCCATAGATGTTAGTCTCTCCGTCGCGAGCTTTAGTCGTTGTTTGGATAGGAGGGACCCAACCCGACGCGACAAGCGCGGAAATGTCGGCTTCTTCCAGCTCCACAACTATGTTGCCTTCCATGTCACGCATCACGATTACGGGTGGCGTCACGGGTGTCGAATAACTGTCGACGAAATACGTCCAATCAGGCGAAAACGTGATCGTGTGGTGTGCATCTTCGGGGGTGAGCAACTTCAGATCGGAGCCGTCCATGTTGACGCTGTAATAGTGCCAATAGTATGGATCACTTCCGTCTCGCCCGCCTGCTGAGAAATAGATCATCCGGTTTTCGCGATCTACGTAGCGAACGCGCTGAACCGCCCACTCGCCTTCTGTAATGCGATGTTTGATGTCACCTGTGTCCAGATCAACCATGTAGAGGTGCCCCCAATTGTCGCGTTCAGAGAACCAGATCACTTCGTTGGTTTCCGAGAGATAGTGCCAGTTAGAGAAGCCATCACCAGACTCGAAATAGGTATCCTGCGTCTCTCGCATCACATCCCATACTTCGCCCGTTGCTACGTCTGCCATACGAAGATCTGCGATCTTGTGGTCGCGCGAACTGGAAACGAAGGCCAGCATATCGGAATTTGAGCTCCAGCGCACGTCCAGAAATTCACCGCCTCGACCTGCAATATGATCTGTGGTCGTGCTGCGATGCTGGTCTGCCGGCATGTTCAAACGAACCATATCACCCGTCTCAACATCGATCACAACGCGGCTGATGCGAAAAATGAGGCTGTCGCCGGGTAGAGGGTATTTCCACTGCTGCAATTCCGGATGGCCCGACTTGGTCGAGACCATATACATCTCGCCGACACCGCGACCATCATGTTGGAACGTCGCAATTTTCTTCGAGTCTGGTGACCAGAGAGCTACCGGGCCAGGTCCCTTTGTCCAGCCCGCGTTATTGGTGCCGTATCCGTAGTCCTCGATGCCATCAGTCGTGAGCTGCGTTTCTTCCTTCGTGTTTGTGTCACGAATCCAGAGATTGTTCTCGCGAACGAATAGCGACTTGGTCCCATCGGGCGATAGCATCGTACCTCGGTTTCGCATGAAGCGAGCGAACGGAGATTCGTCCGCCATTTCTTCTCCTTCGCCTTCGCTCGGAGAACACTCATAGCGTCTTAAGGTGCAGGAATAGGCCGTTCTGTTCGCCGAAAAGGAGATAGAACGCTCATCCTCACTGAATTCAAATGAGTTGAATGGCAGTGTGGTGGCGGTATAGGTAGTCTCGTCGTCCGAGAGCGCATCTGCGAGACGGGCGTGATCGAAAGCGCGCGCGCGCGTTCCGCGCTCGGCATCGACCAGAATAAATTCTGAACCGCCCGCAATCGTGTTTCGGTACCACATCCGGCCATTATCCAGCCAGTTCGGCGAAACAGTGGAATTGTACACGAGAGGGCGCGTATAAGTGCTCAAAAAACCCTCAGCGCGTGCATAATCATCTGCCGTGACAGACTCTTGTGCTTGAGCGGGAGTAAATGCGAGTAAAAAAACCAGAATGGCGGTGAGATGGCGCATGATGTCTTTAGGATTGAACGTGGAAGCCTTGTACCAGATTAACATATTAATAGACGCTCAGGTGTCAATCCAATTCCGTTTCGTCAGGAAATCTCTGCTGCGAAAGAGTGCTGGGCCGAGCCTACATCAATTATTTGATCTGCTCAGCTCATTAGTCAGATTCACGATTAGGCGCAAATCAATATCTGCCACCGTGCTGTCTGACGCAATTCCGGGATCAATGGACGGGTCTGGATATCCGGTCAGAAATACATCCTTCTCCGGAAAGGTGTCAAAAAGGTCGCCCTGCATTACATACCAGTACTGCGAGTAATCTGTCGGAGCCCCAATTGTCGAAAACACAGGGTCGAGCTGAACTTCAATTCCATCTCCACCGCTTACATCGTCTCGAACATATAATTGGCTTCCGTCATGAGCCCATCTCGGAAGGGACTTTCCGTTATCCCATACATTGTACGGCGTACTATCAAAGTCCTCGATAGATTGAACGAATATCGCTCCCTGATCCTCGTAAGCGAAGTATTTTCCATCTGGTGAAAAATCGAAATGTCTGGGATTCCCGTTTGGCGTCTGCAGCACCTTATCCCAATCTCCAGGAAGCGTGGATGCTGAATTGTCCAGATCCCAGAACAATATTTCTGACGCAGCATCCATAGTGGTCGACAGCCCACCTGCCATCAGTGCCGTTTTTCCGTCAGGTGAGATTGTAAGATCTACGAGACCTGGTATGGCTGTTTCGAGCAACAATGTTTCGCCGCCACGACCTGTTGCAGCTCGAACCATGAGCGCATCGTTGCCCTCGGTATTTATGTAATAAAGAGAATCTCCGGTCACACTCCATGCCGGATAGTCGCTGAATCCATCTGCTGTGATTGCTCGACGAGTTCCTGTTTCAAAATCCAGAATCCAGATGTTGGAAGCTGCAACTCCTAAGTCACCGACCTCACTTTCCACTACAACGGCGGCTTTTGTGCCGTCGGGATTCACCCTTCCACTCCGGTAAATCGCTGAGGGGTGTTCTTCAAACGGTGACACGGTCATCATCGTCGCCTCAACCTGCCTCAAAATCATGGGCACGATTGGCAAGGAATTGTTCACCACTCCAACCTGGGCGCCTACATGCGCAAGCGTTCCTTCCTGGGATAATGAAAATCCTTCTGGGCGAACATTTTGGTCGAGAGAGATCAGTGGACCCGCCTGCTTCAATTCGTTCAAGTCAAACGGCATCGCCATGATATCTCCGTTCATAACGAAAACAAGATGTCCGGAATCAATCCATTGCGGCCGCAATCCCGGCAGGTCGATAACGCCCTTATTTTCCCCAGACTCCAGGTCCCAAAACCCGATTCGATCACCTTCTCCTCTATACTGAGCAGTGGCGACCATAGTCTTTCCGTCCGGCAGCATCATCGGAAAATCCAGATCATACTGGCCTTCGAGGGAATCCAGGACCACCACGGCTCGCACTTCTCCCGAGGTAAGCGAGCGTTCATACACCGATGTGACGTCTTCAAAAACAATGGTTTCTTGATCTACCCATTCTGCGCGCGGTCCACCTTCGGTTGTCGTCATTACGTCCACGACAGATCCTGAATCGAGTGACAGGATGGAGATTCCAGTCGAGGTGGTCAAAAGCAGACGCTCACCGTCAGGCGAAAATGCCAGATGAACGTAGACCCCTGGTGCGTCATACGTTCGCATCGTTCCCTGCGTCAGATTCAACACCTGAATGGTAGAGCTTGCGAATGCCACTCTATTTCCATCATCTGAGATATCCAACGCACCGATCAGCGCTCCTAAAGGGACGGCCTGAGTTACGCGCTTCATTGTTGCATCTGTTCTAGCGTCGGAACTTCCCGCTCCCAAAAAATATCCGCTTACGAGGATAACCGCGGCTATGGCAATCAATACGGCGGGATGTAGTCGTTTGGTCAGCTCAAAGGTGCTGGACTTCGCGGCAGCAGGAGCTACCGGCATCGACGCCACACTCGTATTGCGCGACATCCCAGCCTGTGAAAGGTCGACCGTTTTGAGGTCCACGACTAAGTCCTTGGCACTTTGATAACGCTCGTCAGTGTTCTTAGCGAGAAGCTTCGAGACGATCCACTCAAGACCCATCGGCACGCCGGTCCGAATAGCAGTCAGGGGCTGTGGGTCTTCATTCAAGATGGAATAGGTCACCGCTTGTTCATAGTCGCCGCCAAAGGGGAGACGTCCGGCAACCAGCTCGTAGAGAACCACACCGAGCGCCCATAAATCTGTTCGATGATCGACATCTAGGCCGCGCGCCTGCTCGGGACTCATGTAGGCCGCCGTTCCGAGCGTCGAGCCCATCCGGGTCAGCATCGTTGAGTGGGCCGTTTTGGCGAGCCCGAAGTCTAACACTTTGGCGACACCTTTTTCGGTCAGCATCACGTTTGCAGACTTAATATCCCGATGCACAATATTTTTTTCGTGTGCTGCTTCGAGAGCGAGAGCAATCTGTGACGCCAGACGAACCGTTTCCTCCAGAGACATCGGTGCTTCTTTGGCCTTGTCCTCCAGCGACACACCGTCGATATACTCCATCGCGATGAAGGGCCTTGGCTCTTCACTAGAGCCACCTTCAGGTACCGCTTCATCGATCTCGTGAATCGCTGCGATGTGGGGATGATTGAGCTGTGCGGCCGCTTTTGCCTCACGATAAAACCGTGCCCGATCATCTTCGCTCGTTAGTGCGGAGGCCGGTAAGATCTTGAGCGCAACGGTGCGGTCAAGCTTCGTGTCTTCTGCCTTGTAGACGATTCCCATGCCGCCGCGGCCGAGTTCCGCTACGATGCGATAATGGGATAATGTCGAGCCGATCATAATGGTGCGGGTAGTGAGAACTGCCCAATAATCGCTGTCCGTTAGTTGAAACGCAATGCTAGGAGTGAACGTAATTGTAAATCCCCACTAGAACCGTGTCGAAGCTGTATGAAGCCCCTTTTTTCCTTTGTCAGGATGACGTGTGTAGTTCTGTCCATTTTCGCTCTTGGTTGTTCCGATTCTATTCCGCAGACTGCCGTATTAGAAGACGGAACGCCAAACTTCAGTTTTCTTTTTGGCGGAGAATACAGCCAGGTGGTTACGCTGGAAAATGCTTGGTCCATTGAAGCACCCCAATGGGATTCCTTGTTCTTCGCCACACAGGCAGATTTCGGATCGTTGAACTTCTTTACGGCCGTGACTGAGATCGATGATACCGAGGCGAGGGCTCGCATCGTGACACAGTCTCTGGCACCGCGATTCCCAGGTGGCACCGTAGCTTTAGCCTTTGACGAGGAAGGAGCTATCAGGCGGGCGGCTTTATGGGGACATCCTGATTTTGACGAAGACACGCTGGCGGCGTGGGAGAATTTCTATCGCCAGTTTGCGTACGGCCGCTCAAGTGTTCGAGCAGATATGGCTTTGACTGATTCAGCGCGTGACGAGCATGTCACAGTAACCGGTTCTGATGAGGGGGTTGCGGCCTGGTTACACCACATACGCGGGATGGTTGGAACCAACTGGCTCATTCGGCGGACTTTTGCCGAGTCTGCAAATGGCAGTGTTGCGCCAGCAGAATGGTATGAAGAGCAGCAGGCGTTTTTTCAGTCGATGGCGAATCAATACGAACCACTCCTAGCCGCGCACGGGGGAAGCCCGGCAGCTCAAGAATATGCAGATCTCGCACAGCGAGCCGCTGACGATATGGCTCCCGTAATTGAAGCCGCCAGAGTGAGTGATGGTAGCAAAGTTCGAGACCTAGTTGGAAGCCTCCGTCGCAATACGTGTGGCGGGTGTCACAATGTGGAATCGCACCAATTTGGGCCAGAAATGGGTATTCGTGACGGAATGAGAGATCTGTTTCCAGAACTAGGTATTCGCAAGGACATCTTCAGAGTCAATCACGACCTGTGGGGTGTTCCGGGCCGAGAGGCTGACAGCCAATACATCGCGGACGTTGCCCGGATCATTGCAGTCGCAGCAGGCGAGACCAGTTGGTAATTTTGAACAAGGACCGAGACAGCATGAAACCCACATCTCCAGTTATTTTGATCGTACTTGGCCTGTTTGTAGTCGCGTCGTCGATGTTTACTGAGTCCAAGACAACCGATGAATATGAAATCGTATTCGCCTCATTTCGTGGCGGTGATTTTTCGAGCTCAATACATGCGATCTCTCCCGATGGAACCGGAGAACGTCAGCTCTCGAGTGCGCCAAACGGGCTTCCTGGCTCGCTCGATCCTGGTGTGACAGTCGATGGAAGCACGATCGTTTTTGGGCGCGGAAGTGACGGAACACACCGGACCTCTGTCTGGACGATGGACTTCGATGGATCGAATGAAGTCCGGAGAAGCGACTGGGTGATGGTCCGATTTAACAATGGAAGGACGTGGCCTTCGCTCAGGCCGGGGACAGAACAGATCCTTTACGTAGCCGAACTTTCAAGGCGGCGTACCCTGATTTTATCAGATCTGGATGGATCTGGTCGAGATGAATTGGGTCTTGGGGAGTTTCCATCCTTTTCGCCCGACGGATCGCGTCTCGCATTCATGCGGGATAAAGTCGTGACGGTCCTAAATCTCGACTCAAGAGAAGAACGCGAAGTTGGTTTACGCGGAGACGATTATCCTTCATGGTCGCCAGACGGGACTCAATTGTTGATCAGCAGATCCGCGGGCGAGAACGCTGATTTATTCCTCGTAAACCTAGCTGATGGTTCTGAAGAGCGCATTACGAACACGCCGGACGTTTCAGAAAAGAACGCAGTACTTTCTCCAGATGGGGAAATGATTGCATTTCGAGCCTTGTCGCCAAACGCTCCTCAAGGCTGGGAGAACAGCATCTTTGTGATGGATGCCAGTCCAGGTAGCGAAGCAAAAGAGATCACCGACAGTCGACATAACGACACCAGACCCTCCTGGCACCTCAAGCGCTGATTGGGATCAGGAGCGGATCGCTTTTACGGGATCGGCCACAGCCGTTCGTGCAGACTGAAATCCAACGGTCATCCACATAACGACTAGCGCGCCAAAGCCAGCAAAAATAAATACAAGCGGCGATACGTCAACCCGGTAGGCGAAGGTGCCGAGCCAGCTATTCATCACGAAGTAGGCAATGGGAGCGGCGAGTATGGCAGAAATTGTGACGAGAAACGTCATGTCCCGATTGAGAAGTATGACAATGTCCCGAACTGAGGCTCCCAATACTTTTCTCACTCCAATCTCTCGTGTGCGCTGCTCGGCCGTAAAGACTGCCAAACCAAATAGGCCGAGGCAGGAAATAAATATGGCGAGCACGGCAAATACCACGAAGAGCTGGCCGAACTGACTTTCTGCTTGATAGAGCCTAGCGAAGTCATCATCGAGAAAGAAATATTCGAACGGACGATTGGGATTGCTGCTGGTCCATGTCTCTTCGACGTAGGCGAGTGTTTCATTGAGATGAGCGGCGTCCAGTCTCATCGAAATGTATCCAAACCAGCTTGGCCAGACCGTCATTACGAGCGGTTCTAGCGAGTTTTGCAGGCCGGCAAAATGAAAGTCTTTTACGACACCAAGTATGGGTCCATCAGAATTCATGTGGAAGCGTTTGCCAACTACTTCATCCGGCGTCATTCCCATCTCTGCGACAGCTGCTTCGTTCAGTAAAAAGGACTCACCAAGAGCCGCAGACTGATCGATGCTGAAGTCCTGGCCAGCAACGAGTGTTAACCCGTACGTCTCTGCGAAGTCAGGGTCGATGATAAGGGCGTTGATTCCTGCCGATGCGTCTTCATCCATCCCTTCTATCCAATAGCTCATGGACGTGAACATGCGGCCTGGCACGTCTCCGGACGCGGTGACGTGCTGAATAGAGGTATTCTGAAGCAACTGCGTCTTCAACGTGGGGAAGGTTTCTTGAACCGCTTCATCCCAAGAGAACGGAATCACGGCGATTTGCTCCTGATCAAATCCTAAGTTTTCGTTGCGCATGAAGTCAATCTGCTGCATTGTGATGACGGTGCCAGCAATGATGCCGATCGACAGCGTGAACTGAAATACGACCAGCCCACTTCGAAGGACACTGGCCAAACGCTGGCCGCCTCCCGTCATGGCGCCTTTCAGCACGCGAGCTGGGAGAAACGCCGAGAGCAGAAATGCCGGATAGCTGCCTGCGAGCAACCCAACAAACGCGGCGAGTGCTACTGAGAGGGGTAGATAGGCCCAGTGTGTTGACCAGCTGACTTCTAGAAACTTGCCCGAAAATGAATTAAATCCAGGCAGCAGTGCGAACAGGAGCATTGTTGCGAGGACAAGCGAGAAGAAGCTCAAGAGAACAGATTCACTCAGAAACTGCCGCACAAGCTGGCTCCGGATGGCACCAAGCGACTTTCTGACGCCTACTTCGCGCGCTCGACGTGTCGAGCGCGCGGTAGCAAGATTCATGAAATTGATGCAGGAGATCAGCAGGATGAAGACTGCGATGATCGAAAAGACGTAATTGTTGGTGAGGCTACCGTTCGGCCCCATCTCCTGGCGCAAATCTGATCGCAAGTGGATGTCTCCCAACCGCTGCAGCACGAGACTGTACTGGGTCCCAAGAGCAGGCTGTGGGCCGATGTGACGTTCCAAAAAGCCCGGAAGCTGCGACTGGACGGCGTCCACCTGGTCTGCACTTGTGAGCAGAGCGTACGTGTAAAATGTACCCGAAGACCAGATGCTATCTAGGTCCCGACCGCGAGCCGCTTGAATGTTTTGATAGGTGCTAAAAGAGAGCAGCATATCGAATTGAATATGAGACTGCTTAGGGACGTTCTGCGCAACACCCGTCACGACGAATTCGAGGGTGTCGCTCATCACAATCACCTTTCCGATGGGATCGTCACTTCCAAAGTATCGCGCCGCTGTTTCCTCGGTGAGGACCGCCGTGTTGGCCCGTTCGAGAGCAACCGAAGGGTTTCCCTGAATCAGTGGAAAGCTGAAAACATCGAATACCGATGCTTCAGCGAAATAGATCTCTGTTTCGTTAAAGACCTGATCTCCCGAAACGAACGAGCCGGAATAGGCCTGAAATCGAACTGCAGCCTCCACCTCGGATATGTCGCGTTGCAGATTGGGGGCGACTGCTGGATTCGCGCGCGCGAATCCGTCCGTTTCTTGACCATCTGTATAACTAGAGGTTACGCGAACTATTCGATCCACGTTCTCATGAAAATCGTCGTACCGCTGCTCATTCTGCACATAGAGTGCGATAAGCATAAAACAGACGAGGCCAACGCTAAGCCCTAATACGTTGATGCTGGTATAGGCAGGATGCCTTCCGAGGGTGCGAAGGGCGACTTTGAGATGATTCTGGAACATGGAAAAGGAGAGTAGGCTCTGAATATTGTTCTGTTCTACTCTCCTTCGACATCTTTAACTGCAAAAAAGATGGCAACGAGCGAAGCTGATGATGTAACGCCCGTCATCTAGTTTCCAATTAACGCGATGGCCGCATCCGCAAAGCGCTGTCCCATAACACGATACCCCTCGACCGACATATGCAGGTCGTCTTCGATTTGGTTGCCAGCTGCATTCAAGCCATCGTTCAGGTCATCGGTATCCACCCAGGCTCCCGAAGGGTGGTTTTCAGCCGTGAAAACCAAGGCGTCCCGAACCATGGTCCAATGTGGATAGCGTTCATTATCCATATCGAAATCACTAAGGCGCCCCACGACCAGGTTGATGTCGTTCCGATTCAGGTCAGATTTCAGCTGCTCCATTAGTCCGATGAGGCTTGCTTCATAAACATCCCCATGTGATTCGCGCGCGTCTCGTTCTCCTTGCATCCATACGAACGTAACGGACGCAATCGGTTGCTCAGCGGTGAGAGAATCGACGCGTACCATCAGCCGGTCGTATAGGTCTCCACTAGCTTCAGGTTCAATTCCCACCACGGGCTTCCATTGTTTGTACCATCGCCGAATAGGCTGGCCTCCTTGCGCGTCTTTCACGACGATCACCGCTTCAGCACCAAAAGCTGCCACTACAGCCGGCGTAAACGACAATTCTGGATCCATGCCAGCCATATTGGATTGGCCTGAGAGGATAAACAGGTGTTTTCCCTGATCTTGATTACAAGCGAGGGAGAGCAGACCGAGCAAACAAAGTAGTCGCAGCGTTTTCAAAACGAGTGGGGGCTGAGGTTCGAGTGGCGAACCTCAAGAGTAGGCAAGAATTCTCTTTCGTGCCTGGGAGCAGCAGTCAGGCCGCCCGACGCCAATTAGGATTACTCTCAGCTCAGCAATTTATCCAGCACGTCGGCTGCCGTGAAAGACGATTTGCCCGGCTGGATAAAATCCTTTACCAATGGAAGATCGTCGCCACTCGTAACTATGGGCGCTTCAACATAGCCGCTCTTTCGAGGCTTCGCGATGCCGATGGTAGCCAACAAGTTGTTGCAAAGACACGTGCGGCCTTTCGCTCCTTCTTCGGTGCCACCTTTTCGGACAAAATCGGCGACCGGTTCAGATGGGCACCGATACTCTACCACGCCGTCCTCATTGACGGCAAGCGTACGTAACATGCCTACATCACACACGCGCGTGCGTTCATCAAACACTTCTCGCTCGGACATCGTCCCTGGGACTGTAGCGATCTTGAAAGGAAATCCGGTAGGAGACTTATCGGCTCTGGTAACCACTTTTGCTTTCCCATCCTCGATCAGGCCGACTATGTCTGCATTTAGCGAATCTTCGATACCAGACTCCTCGCACAAGGAGAATGCGGTACCCACCTGAATCCCTACCGCTCCAGCTTCTTTTGCTTTTTTGAGGCCACCTTCTCTCCCGTATCCTCCAGCGAGCCAGAATGGTTTGCCGAGTTTGGCTATCTGAGAAAAATCTACTTCATCTTTCGCGCCATAAATGGGTTCTCCATCTTCAGAAAAGTTCATTTTTCCGCGTGGTGGAGCATTGTGACCTCCCGCTATGGGCGCTTCAACTACAAATCCATCGATCGATCCCTCGCTACGCTTAATGAGCGCCATGCCAAGCACGGCTGAAGAGATAATGGGAACGAATTTGGGTCTTTTTAGCAAGCCAAGCTGGTGTGCAACTCCGGGAAAGAGGCGATGGGGATCCAGTTCGATTTCGACCACGTCGTCCCGATCGGCATTCTTAACATCCAGGCGATAGTAGACCCGGTCATGTTTGGCCAGTTTATCAAGCATGCCGGCGACCTGCGTCGGAATACCAGCACCCATCAAAACGTAGTCAACTCCGGCCAGCATGGCGCCATAGAGAGATGCCGGTGTGGGAAGCTGGATTTTTTCCAACAGATTGATTCCCACTATCCCGTCATGACCACGTTTTGCGAGAAAAACCTCAACGAAATTGGCCATCACGGTCATCTGGTCTAAAAACGCCGAAGGAAGGATAGAATGTAGTGGATGTGATTTATACGGCTCACCTTCTCGTCGGCCGCCTTCCACGAAATAGCGCTTCAAGAACTTCAAAACGGGGGCTTGAAACGGGAAGTTTGCAAGGGCTTCTCTCATGTCGCCCGTGGGATCGCCATCATTTAAGCGCGCAGCCAGCACGTGACTCATCGCCGTTCCCGACACAACACCGAGTTGACCTTGTTGGGCCACTGCTGATGCCAGACGCCAATTCGATACGCCGACTCCCATTCCGCCCTGGATTATTTCAGGGAAATTGTTCTCGTTCATAACGAAGCTCTCGCGAGTGAGTTGGGCAATGGAGAATAAAAAAGACAAAATTGTCTTAAAACTATATTGAGCAATAATACCCCCGAAAGTTGATCTCGACAAAACTTCCGTGTGAAGGACTGACTGATTCTTTACTGAGTTGCCGCAAACGTCCGTTGCGGCTGATCGTCCGTCACGTAATTACTCGTGCGGCTCCAGAACGATTTTTCTCAATTCGCTTGCGCCTTCAAGTGGACGGTTGTTCTGGCGCAAGAAGGTCTGCGTGAGGTCACTTCGTTTTGGCGTAGTGAAGGCAAACATGGCCAGAAAACGGGGCACGACCGCGTTTCTGCTGCCATAATGAAAACATTTACTCGAGTCGATGAAAAGCACGTCGCCAGGCTTGCCCGTAAATACAATCAATTCTTTGGGATCGACGTGTTCATACATCATTTCGTCAGAAATACGATAGGGTACAGAGCGTTTTCCGTAACGCAGCTTGGTTGCGGCTTTGGCTGATGTCTCAGCACCCAGAAATGACCACGGCCCGCTTTGCTCAGTCACTTCTTTCAGCAAAACGAGGCAATACATGAACGGATGGCTGTGCCGATCCAGATGATAGTTCTGACTTTCTCTGTGACCCGCATCTGGAGTCGGATCAAACTTAACATTTGATTCCATGATGCGGACACCTGGAGATAGTGTTTTGGACAAGACGGGTACTGTCTGGAAGTAGTCTCCAACTGTCTTCAAAACAGCGGAGGAGGTAGGGAAGTTGAGCAAGGAAGGGCACTTCGTGATATCCTCCTTCTTAAATAAAGACCTGAAAAAATTCTGCTGGATGTACCCGATTACTTTCCCTTGACGCTCGTCTACAATTGGCCCGACTTCTTTGAGAATATCCTGAACAAAAGGAAGCGTCCCAGATCGATCGAAGCAGTAACCATCCTTCATCACGAGCGAGTCTTGGTTGGGCGAAAATGGACCGTTGCCGGCCAACAACTCGTCAAAGCGCTCTTGGAAGAGTGATTGGTGGAGTTTAATGCGATCTTTGTAACGCCACCCATTGTATGCGTGAGCAATGGCCCGAGCATTGTTCAGCCCCGACCATTCGCCATAATTATGCTGAGTAAATCGCCCAAGGGGCTTCACCAGTTTGTCTGCCAGCTGTCTTAAGCTCATCATGTTCCATGTTGGTGGGGAGGCTGAAGATATTTGTTCAGACGACCAACCTCAACAGAACGGAAATATCGGCTTGCGGATTTGGATCAGCTTCGTCCACGAGGGGATGAGATCGATTTCGAGGTTGGGCGTGGTATTCTGGCTCATCGAATGTAACATTTCTTGTTACATTTGATGTCTTCATCTAAACCCAGAGACGAAAGCCCCGTAGGGACCTGAATAATGCAATGGATGCTATTTCACATACTGTGCGTCGCTCTTTTGGGCTGCGATTCGCCCGATTACGATGTAGCCTCGGAGCCGGGTGCCCGAGCCGCATCGGAGATAACCATTCATCGAGATGAGTGGGGTGTGCCACACATATACGGGCCGACCGATGCGAGCGTGGTTTTCGGAGCGGGGTATGCTCAGGCAGAGGACAATTGGGCGCAGGTAGAAGATAACTTCATTCGCGCACTGGGCCGGGGAGCTGAAGTACACGGGCGTGATGCCCTCATGGACGATTATTTGGTTCGAGGGATGCAGATCGAGGCCGTATCAAAGGCTGAATACGAACGCGCCCCAGCAGATATGAGAGCGTTGTATGAGGCCTATGCGAGTGGTCTGAATCAATTCCTCAAAGACCATCCGAATGCCGAGCGCAAATTGCTTGAAGAAATTCAGCCATGGTACACGATTGCGCTCATTCGATTCAAGTATTACCACAATGAGTTTCTGGGATATGCCGGTCTCGCGCAGTCTCAGAGCAGGAGGGCGATGTCAGCAAGCTCGTTCAGTGCGGTCCCAGACGACAGGGAGAACACCTTCGCCAGTCTGGCGTGGCCCTCTGAAGTCGTGTCTCCCAACGGAGAGCGGTCCCTCGGGTCGAATGAATGGGCGATTTCTGGCACGAGGACGGAAAGCGGCTTTCCAATGCTCTTGATCAATCCGCACGTGTCGTTTTTTGGGCTTTCCACCTATTGGGAAGTTCATCTCGAGAGTGAAGAAGGGCTCTCTTTTTCAGGCCTCACGCGGTTTGGATTCATGTTGCCCTACATGGGCAACAATGCCCATCATGGTTGGGCCTACACGGATAACTATGGTGATCACGGAGATGTCTACCGCGAGACATTCAATGACGATGGGACTGAATATGCGTTTGGAAATGAATGGAGAGATGTCTCGACTTGGACCGATACAATTGTAGTCGACGGAGAAGAGCGAAAGTATGAGTTCAAGAAAACCCATCATGGGCCTATTCTGGGTAGGGACGCAAACGGTGGCGCCCTCGCGGTACGTCTGGCCAAATACGAAGAAGGTGGGTGGTTCGAGCAGTGGTATCGAATGATGCGGGCGAGCTCGTTCGAAGAGTGGCGGGATGCTCTTTCTGTTTTAAGCGTGTCATACATGAACACGATGTATGCCGATGCCGAGGGTAATATTTTTTATCTCTACAATCACACCATTCCGCGTAGAAACGAAGGATACAATTGGTCTGGAATCTTGGACGGGAGCGATCCCGGAACCGAATGGGATGGATATCACAGCCTTGAGGAGCTTCCGCAGATTTTAAATCCCGAAAACGGCTATCTGCAAAACACAAACTCGACGCCGTTCCAGGCCACGACCGCAGCCACAATCCGCCGGCAAGACTATCCGGACTATATGGTAGGGGCTGAACGGGATAATCGGAGGGCTCAGCGTTCACGACAGGTCTTGCAGGATGTCTCTCGCGCATCGCTAGACTCGTTTTCAAGAACGGTGTGGGATACGTATATGATTGCGGCCGATGAGGTGCTGGGCTCATTGTTCAATGAATATGATCGTCTTCGGGAGAGCAGCCCAAGCAGGGCAGGGAGGTACGAAGAGCCTATAACACTCTTGCGCGATTGGAATAGACAATCAGAACTGAGTTCGGTGGCTACGACCTTGTTTGTGTTGTGGATCGAAGCCAGCAATGGCCGAGGCGGACTAGATACACTCGCCCGGATTATGCAGCAGTTGGAATCGAGTCATGGAACGTGGCAGGTGGATTGGGGAGAAATTAATCGATTGCAGCGGCCAGATGCTGCAGGCAACGCTTCCTTTGACTCTTCGCTTCCAAGCGTTCCGGTCAGAGGGGCTCCGGGCTGGCTTGGATCCGTGTTTACGTACACAACCCGGGCTGGGTCGAAAAACACGAGATATGGGATCCACGGCAATTCGTTTGTGAAGGTGATCGAATTTAGTCCTGGAGCACCATCAAAATCGCTATTTGTATTCGGACAGAGCGGCGACCCGAAATCGCCTCACTATTTTGATCAAGCAGAATTGTATTCGAGCGGTGAGATGAAACCTGCCCGGTTCGATCGCGCTGAAATAGAGCGGACTGCGGAAAACACCTACACGCTCAGCACAAATCGATAAAAGAACTGTTGCGGGGCCCATTGGGCCCCGCAACAGCATCAAACTAAGACCACAATTATCGATTGAAACCGCCCAGGGTTCCATAAAAGGCTGGGCCAAAACCGGCGAGGGCGCCCTTGACCTCATCGCTAGCCTCTCCGTAAACGACGAAAGCTGTGGGCACGACCATCGACATGAAGCGCTCCGCGAATGTCGCCCCGAAGTTTCCAAGATGGACCATCATCGCTGCGGAATCAGCATATCGCTCATTGATATGGCAGGAAGATCCATCATCGCTGATGAACCACTCGTAGCAAAGTGCACCTGCTTCTTCGCGCGTGGCAGCCACCATTTCTTCCATGAGAGAACGGAATGCGTCCTGGCTCCCATCGTTGATGTTTAGTTGCAGGTTCCAAGAGACGTTATTGGACATAATTATTGTCAATCAAATTGTTGGAGTAAGAAGTTGGAAGCTCGAAAAACAATTCTGCTGAATCAATCCCACGGGTCAAATCAATCAAAACAAAGTTTATTACCTAAAAAGTATAACTAAATAGAAATGCTCCCGTACTCGCATTAATTCTACAATTTATGTAATACTTCCTGAGATCCAGATCAGCTTAACAATCACGCTATGAAGCTTTTAACTCGTTCCGAAGAAATGCTCCTTCTAGCCGTCTGGAGACTGCAAGAAGAAGCATACGGCGTCACCATTAGAGATCAACTGGCCGAAGTGTCGGGTAAATCATCTTCCTTTGGTGCGCTCTTCGTGTCACTAGATCGTCTGGAACGAAAGGGACATCTCGAATCGTATTTCTCCGACCCACTTCCTGTGAGAGGAGGGAAGAAACGGCGCATGTTTCGGCTGAGCTCGAAGGGCCGAGTGGCGCTCTGCGAAATTCGAAAAGTGGAGCGAGCGCTCTGGCACGGAATCTCCGAATCAGCACTTCTGGCAATCCGATGAACACCCACACAAGACAAACGCCCGGCACAAGACCAAATCGAATCCTGAGCTGGCTGTTCGAAAAACTGCTTCCCTACGATCCACAAGGAGTCTTGCTGGATGATATCGAGGAAGTGTATGCGAGCATCGTCCGCGATAGGGGCAAACTGAGAGCCGACTTCTGGTACCTCGGGCAAATTTTTCGATCAATACCTGCTTCTCTGGACAACACAAACTACTGGGGCCTTTTCATGCTCAAGCACTATGCAACTGCTGCATTCCGAAGTTTCAGGCGCCATCGCCTGACGACATCACTGAATTTGATGGGACTCTCAGCCGCCGTAGGAGCAACAATCGTGATGTTTCTCTTTATCGACCTCCAGTTGAACATGGATCGATTCCATGAAAATCTGGACGACATCTACCTGGTTACCTACGAAGCGCAGGTTGGCGATGCTATTGAAGCGTGGGGCAACTCTCCGATGCCTCTCGGACCCGTGATTGAAGAAAGCGATCCTGCAGTTCTACACTCTGTGCGCATGGCCCGCGCTGGGGCAACCCTTCGGTTCGAAGATGTCGTGGGAAACGAATCGATTCGATTCATCGACCCGGCATTTTTCGACGTGTTTACCTTTCCACTTGTCAGCGGTAGTAGTACCGGATTTAAAAACGGATCAGGTGTTGTTCTTTCTCAGAGGATCGCCACCAAATACTTCGGAGCGGATGACCCAACGGGTGAAGAGATATTTCTGACGCTCTCGAATGGCAGAACGGTTGGAACCATCGTTTCTGCCGTAACCGCGGACATTCCCATGGCGTCCAGCTTCGGGTTGACCGTAGCGGCGCCCTTCTCGATGATGCGAGATCTGGATGTCGATTATTCTGATTGGAGTTCTTACGTGAATGCAACGGTTCTCATGCTCCGTCCCGGTGCCGATCCCACGACGGTGGAGGCAAATATGGCGTCACAATTGCAGCAGGTTGCCTCGGCTAACAGCGAACGGGTGGTCACACACTTGGGGATAGAGGCATGGGCGGAGGTACCAACTCTACCAGTTCGTCTGAACCAGAGTCCCGTTGCGAGCATGCTACCTGTGGCATACATCATGTTTGGTTTGATCGCGCTCATGGTACTTCTAGTGGCCTGCTTCAACTACGTTAATATCGCGATGGCCACGGCAATGCAACGCTCGAAAGAGATTGGGCTTCGGAAGGTGGTGGGCAGCTATCGCATTCAACTCATCGCGCAGTTTTTGGGCGAAAACATTCTCCTAAGCACCGGAGCGCTCTTTCTTGGGGTGTTCCTGGCTGAATTCCTGTTTATCCCTTGGATCAACACGACGCAGGAAGGTCTGGCTTTCAATCTAAACTACTTGGATAACAAGCTCTTGTGGGGCTTCTTGCTGGGTGTTTTGGGCATCACCGGAATTGGTGCCGGCTTGTACCCCGCTGTTTTCGTGTCTCGTTTTCAGCCGTCGCAGGTCTTACGTGGAACGCTACAAGTGACCGGGAAGAAGCGAATGACCCGGTTCATGCTCGGCACTCAGCTCGTTTTTTCATTTTTATTGCTGGCTTTCGGTACTGTGCTCCTGCAGAATGCCGAGCACCAGCGCAGCATCGACTGGGGATATGACCAAACGAATCGTGTGGTAATCCCGTTTCGCGATTCAGCTGATCTACGTCAATTCGAGAGTGAATTGGCTTCCAATGCGAGCGTCATCCAGATGGCGTCTTCTACCGAACATGTCGGCACAGGTGCTCAGCCCACCGCTTTTATTCATGAGGGGCAGGAATACGAAGCAGATCAGTTCTCCGTCGGATTCGGCTACCTCGAAACGATGGGTATCCGTCTGAATAGCGGCCGAACGTTCAAGCAGGAAAGAGGCTCGGATAGATATACTTCCATTGTGGTCAATTCGAAATTTGCGCGACAGCTAGGCATTGAAGAGTTGGACACTGCCGTAGGCCAATTTGTCACGATGACAGACGAGCAATTCGAGATAATCGGTGTGACTAACGACTTTCACGCTAGGGCGTTTATTTTTGGAATCGAACCGATGATGTTTCGGATTTCAGAAAGAGATCGGCATCAATACCTGACCGTTCAGGTGGCAGAAGGCTCGCACGACGCGATGAAAGAAACGATAGCGGCGACATGGAAATCTCAGATGCCAGACTACCCGTTTGCAGGATTCTCTCAGGAGTCCATCATCGATGACTATTTCAATGGTCTTGACGGGAGTGCCAAGATATTTCTCTTCATTTCCATCGTCGCGCTGGCAATCGCCGTTATGGGCCTATTTGGGTTAGTTCTGATTACCGTGACTCGTAGGGGCCGAGAGATTGGGATTCGTAAAACGATGGGCGCGACAGACTGGAACATCATTCGAGTGATGCAGGGAGAGACCGTAAGGGTGGTATTCGGGGCGCTGCTCGTCGGAACTCCGATCGCCTATTTTGCCATGAAGGTCCTGATGCAGGCACTCAGCAACAATGCGTCTTCATCCAGCGGCGCATTTGTAATGGAAGCGGTATATCTGATCGGTCCGGTAGTGTTGATTCTAGCTGCCACGTTTGCCACATCCATCGCGGGGACATTGCGCGGAGCTAGAATGAAACCAGTCGATATTCTCCGTCAGAACGCCGACTAATCAGCTAGACTTATCGCGCGGTAGTGAGAGGTGAGAAGCTAATCCCATCGGGCCAGCCGCCGGTATCGAATCGGCCCACGATCTCGAGTGTGTTTAGGTCGATCGCGGCAACCTGGTTGAGCGCCTGAAGTGAGACGTACGCGTATCTACTGTTTGGTGTGATGATGAGTCCTTCTGGCGACGCAGATCCAGGAAATTCCGCACTTGGGAGTGCTTCTTCGCCAGCGATTTCGATTGTTTTAACGTGCTCAAGCGTTTGCGCGTCAATCACGCGGATTTCGCTCTTTCCGGGATCGCAGAGCAGCGCATATTTGCCGTTTGGCATTACAGCCATCCGGTATGGGAATCCAAAATTGTCGAACGTGGCTTCCGTATCTCCGGTGCTGACGTTCACCACGTGGACGCTCCTCTGGGCATTGCTACCAATCCAGGCGCGAGAACCATCTGGTGACATGGCGATGCCTTCAATCATGGGTGCGATCGAAAGCACTCGTCCGCGTTCTCGAGTGATCCCATCAAATTCGGTTACCGTTCCGTCGACAATGTTGGTCGTGAACATGGAGCGAGCCGAAGGGGTGGACGCGAGCATATGGGAAGCTCGTTGGGTTGTGGACAGCGTATCGACAACCTCTCCCGAGCGAATATCAACGAAAACGAGGGTTCGCATCACTTCGCTCGTGATGGCGACTAGTGTGTCGCCGGGAAGAAAGAAAGCACCATGAGGCCTCTCATAAATTCCCAGATCGAATCGAGAGGCGACTTCTGCTTTTCGAACGTCTATCAAAGACAACGAATGGCCGAGTTCTTCTCGATTGCCGTAGTTGGTCACGATGGCCCATTCTCCTGAAGGAGATACGGTTACTTCGTGAGGCGCAGGCCCCGATTCAAGCGTCGCGATTTCTGCCCTTGTTGCCGCGTCGAGAATGGTCACAGTATTGTCGCTCATATTGGCAACGATAACGGTACCCGATTCCTGGGCTCCGGCTGGTGGCACTAGCAGCGTAAACATGACTAGTGCAAAGCTCAGTCTTTTCATTTTGTCTCAGGAAGCTTGTTATTCAGCAGTTTTCGGGATAACCATAACCGGACAGGAAACCACATCGAGGATCTGAAGGGCAATCGATCCAGTGGCAAGCGCGGCAGTCAGGCGATTGCGGTGCTTGTGACCGATAATAAGTAGATCGGCTCCGTTGGTTACGTCTTTCAGCATTTTTGCTACGTTTCTTCCCTTTACGATCTTGAGGGGAATCGTCTCAGCAAGCTCTGGATAACCTCTGAGTCGAAAATGATCTCTGAGATCTGCTTCAGAGTATTTGCGAAGTGGATCCATCATCATGGTCAATTCGCCCGCCTTCGGCAAGCTCATGTGAATCGCGTGTAGCTTCGAATTCATGAGGCGCGAAAAGCGAACTGCTTCGTGTATCACTCTCGGGTTCACGAGGGGTCCGCTCAGCGAGACGACGATTTTGCCAACAGGTTCTACGACTGGAGACATGATGATTGGCTGAGGGTGAATGGTGAAGAGCTAAAACCGGAATAGCGTTCCAAGCTACTTCCCACCGTTAGATCCGTAAAGAGTTTCCACTCCTGACTGCAGGATGGCAACTTCCCGTCGTCAGCAGCCTCTTGTTATTTGGAGCCTCTAATCAATCGAAGGCAGCCAGAAGGAGGTCTTCACACTGTTCAGTTCAATCATTATATAATCATGAAAAAGATCTCAATGCTCGCGTTGATAGCCTTCATATCCGTAACAGCTTCACATGGCCAGGCTTCTAGCGAAGCCACTTTCGAACATTACAAGGCTTTCAATAACATCGAATTTGACTACACTATCCTGATGCCCGCCTCTTATGATGCCGATCAGGAATATCCAGCTCTTTTCGTGTTTTCTGATGGAGAGATGGATCGCGAATCGGTCTCCCGAGCAGCCGAGGATATGTTTGGCTCTTCAGCAGCAGCAGAGTGGTTGATTATTCTTCCCACCATTCCGGAAGACAGCTGGCACACTCATCCCGCTCATCATGCGCTGGAAGCGTTCCTTGAGCAAATTAAAGATGACTATAACGTTGAGGGTGACACGTTTCACTTGACGAGCTTCGGTGAGGGATCTCGCGCTGGAATTACCTATGCAAGTATGTCCAGTACATTTTGGTCTTCATTTACGTTCACAAATCCTCGCCCCTGGGAAAACTGGCAAGACCGAGACATCGAACGCGCGAGCGATCGAAACAAGCACATCTCCTACAGGGTGGTAGTTGGGGAGAATGACCAAGAAGGGAAGGCTCTTGCGGAGAAGGTGGCCGAACTATTCTCAAAAAGCGATGCGCCGTTAACAATCGAAGTGGTCGCAGGGGAAGGGACGAATCTACGTCAGGCTTTGACCGGGCTGCTCATGGCCGAGGTACAGAAAAACGCCGGGCGATAGTGCAGCCTGTCTATTCGAACTATCCAGCCGACAGATCAGCGTCTAAATGCAATTTCCTAGTCGCGCTTAACTGATATTGCCTCTCACGATCACCCATCTCATTGGTAATTCAGATTCACATGCCACGTTTCGTTTTCTCTTTGTTCTTGTTAGCTGCACTGCTGATGCCACTCATTGCCAGCGCTCAACCGAGCGCCAACCCGGAGACTATCCAGGTTTCCAACCGCTATCTCGAGCTGGCATCGGAGCTGGACTATGATGGGCTTCGCTCGCTCATGGCCGATAATGCGCGATTCTCGGACCCAACGGGCGATGTCTTTGGTGGCCCCGTGTCCCAGGGCTTAATAGAGGGTGCGGACCTGATTATCGAGACTCAGAAGGGCTGGGGATTGAGTGGCGTAGAGTTTAATCCGACGGTGTCATTCTATGTCGGAGAGTATGCAGTTCACCGTGGAATGTATAGGGCTCAGTTTGAGCAAGGGGCCGCGTGG
>Ga0315336_1003150_pt1 | contig 22852 bp, 19 predicted proteins | sample ASW5metaG_FD_204512 | JGI IMG/M metagenome (GOLD analysis project Ga0315336, IMG submission 204512) | Ammonia-oxidizing marine archaeal communities from Monterey Bay, California, United States - ASW #5 | ecosystem: Environmental > Aquatic > Marine > Intertidal zone | place: USA: California... | reverse complement strand
GAGAACGTAATGGTTGCCTCGTCACCTGTAATATTCTTTGGAATTTTCAGGTAAAATACGCCGCTTAGCCAGCCAGAGGGGTGGTAATGTGGGTCCAAGTGACCGCTTTTGAGGAGTCTTATATGCCAGCCGTAAAGCTTTGAATTACGCGGCCATTGACGTATCAGGCCATCTTCCCGATCCGCGTAAAGTGACCGGTATTCCTTGATCTGCTCTCCGATGACATCCTGAAGCGCCAAAATTTCAGGAGTACCCAAATCGAATAGGTTGCCTTTGGTATGAAAACCTCCCCTCGCCGCATTGTCCAGAGGTTCCCAAATCGACGGGGCATATTCGATTTCCTTAATGACCTTTTCGAAGAACCCATCGAACGGCGCCAGATGGGATTTGACATTTGCGGTATAAATGAAATTTAGAGGGGTCTTGCAGAAGGGATAGGGGTTTTCTGCACCCAATTGGTGGGCCGCAAATGCGCTGATGGCTGCCACCCGTCTGTCGACCGGGTTGCTCCGGCAAAATTCAGACAGAATTTCGTTGTATGCGGTGGTCTGGCCAGCGCCGTAAAGGCATTCCAGCATTCTGGCCTTGGTGTTTATATCATCGTTACCTTTGAAATGAGAAATAGCCTCGTCGAACCGACCGAGATGTTGCAACAATGTGCCAAGATTGTTATGTGCCTCGGTGTAGTCTGGATTGATAGTAAGTGCTTTGTGGTAACTAGTGATTGCTTCGTCAGACCGGTCTTGTTGCACCAAGGCATTCCCCAGATTCATATGGGCCTCAGCGAAATTCGGATCAATTCGCAAGGCTTCTTGGTAGCTAGCCACTGCCTCATCCAGCATGCTCAAAGCTTGTAAGGCATACCCCAGGTTGCCGTGATAGCCGGCAACGGTGGGATTATTCTGGATGGCTCGGGTGATTAGGTGAACTGCAATTTCGGCTTCACCCATTTGATGGGAGAGTACGCCTAGCAAATGGTTGGCATCAGCGTGATCAGGTTCGGCATCAATAACTTTCTGGTAAACCTTTTTGGCCTCCAGAAATCGCCCAGCCTGGTGCTCTTGAAGCCCTCTTCGCATGAGTTCTTGAAGCTTGGGATTCAAGACTGACCTCTTTTGTATACAAAACCCATCGATTTGACCTTTTGCTGTGTCAAATCTGCATTTCTTTGAGGACACAATGATACCGTAACATGGCATCTATCTGAATATATTCAGAAAGAGTATTCCCTGGCTGTTTTCCATTAGGGCGGAGACCGGCGCCTCTTTACCCGACACCGTCCCGCGAGACACAGGGGCCACGGGGAGGGTAGAATCACGGCACCATGATCAATCGGCTTTCAGTCTGGTTCGGGCGCCTTATTTCGTCTCCCCGCGGTTTTCATGCCTTCATCGGCCTCTACCTGGCGGTGACCTTCGTTGTGCGCACCGCCTTGTTCCCCGGTGCCAGTACCGACGATTCCGAACAGTTGCTTTTTTCCCAGAGCTTCGCCTGGGGTTACGAGCTCGGAAATCCGCCACTGATCACCTGGCTAGTTATCGCCAGCCACCAAATCTTTGGTGTCTCCATCGCCGCCACCGAAGCCGTCAAATTCCTCATGTTGCTCCTGACCTATTCGCTTCTTTTCTTTTCGGCCCGCCGTATTCTGGGTGATGGCCTGGCAGCGGCGGTATCGGCGTTGTCGTTCTTGGCAATTTATTTTTTCGCCTGGGAATTTGTGGTCAACTTCAGCCATACGGTGATGCTCAGTGCCTTTTGCGTGGGTCTTTTTTATACTCTGCTGCGCCTGGAAGATCGTCCGGACTGGCCCGCCTATGTGGCCCTCGGGGCGGTTCTCGGTTTCGGTTTCCTGTCCAAATACAGTTTCGCGATGTTCGCCCTTTCCCTAACGGCGGCGGCGCTCATGGATGCGCGCTTGCGTGTCCGCCTCATGGACTGGCACATCTTCCTGACTCTGGCCATCGCCCTGGTGATTTTCCTACCTCATGGCGCGTGGATGGTCGCTGGCGCCGAGGGAATCGACGAGGTCCTAAGGGACCGGCTGAAGATATCGGGGCCCGGGGCTGGCTATGGTGCCGACCTTGCCAAAGGGTTGGGGCAATTCGCTATTGCCCTGCTCGAGTTTCCCTCGCCGTGGATGTTGCTGGCCTTGGCGTTTTTCTGGCGCGCCCTAGGCCCCCTTCGTGTTAGTGGCGGCGAGACCGCGCGCTACCGCCGCCTGCTTGGAATTCAACTGGGGCTGTTGGTGATTCTCCTGCTGGTGCCAACGTTCGCGCTCAGCGCAACCCATTTCCGCACTAGCTATATGTTATCCCTTATACTGTTGCCGCTCTATTTCTTCACCCGTGTTGTGGCCTGCCCCGGGAGCGGTAAGTCGCTGGCCCGGTTCGCCTTGGTGTTGGTGATGGTCGGCGCCGTGGTTCCGGTCATGCTAGTGTTCAAGTTTGTGACCGAGCCGGGGGGTTGTAAGAGGTGCTATTTCCATGTTCCCTACGCCGAAATCGCGGGTGAGTTGCGTAAAGCGGGGTTCGCGCGCGGGACCATCATCACCCGCTCCCATGCCCACGCTATCAGCGGCAATCTGAGGCCCTATTTCCCCGACTCGCGCATCATCTCCACCACGTATAGACGGTATAGGCCGCCGAGACTATCGGCGGCGGGGCCCTGCCTGTTGATCTGGCCAATGACGGGCGGCAGGCGCACGGAGCGGCGCAAACGCCGGTTGATCAATAGCGCTAAAATTCTTTTGGGCGTCGATATTGATCCCGCCACAAAGGTCCGGACCATCACCCGGCGCCTGGCGATGTCGGAATCCCGGCGGGTGCACTACCAATACATTATTGCCCGCGGGGGAGCCGGCGACTGCCGCTGAGGGTCATGGGTGGGGTGTAACCCGTTTGCCGCGATGAATTGAAGTTAGAGCACTTAACGTGACAATTCTGGCATTAGGATCAGGATGTTTAATTATTTTTTGCCGGCAATCCTTTTTGACTTTTTTGCAGAAGGCCTCAAGCCGATTTTTTGGTATTCGTTTCTGATTGACGAGAAGGGGCCGATTACCATTGGCGTAGTCGCGGATCGAGGAGAGGCCCAAATAAGTTTTAATTTTTTTTATGTGTAGCCCTTCGACGCTTTCGATATTCCACTTACATGTGTCTCCGATGCAAGGAACTATTTTGTTAAGATCGCTCGCTATGATCTCATGGATGCCTATGCGTTGGCCCGTCGAATGCTTGATCCAATAAACGTTATAGTCTGGGTCCTGCGCCTCCCAACGACCTGTTTTACCATTGAAAAACTCAAGAAAGGTATGGGATGGGAAATTCTCCCCTGGATCGTAAACCACGATACTACGCGCTAAAAAGCCAAGTTGTCTGAGCATGATTGCAACAAGACCGGCTCGGCTCGAACACTCTAAATGTGGGGGAGTGTCCTCACCACGGTAATGCGCTGCCAGACGGCGGAAAATACGCTCATTGTCGCCCCAATGAGCATAAAATTCGGCATCTATTTTATGAACAGAATTGGCATTTATGAACTGACGCACTGCATCAGCGACCGCGCTCGGGGCCATTCCTGAGGTAAGATTAACAAGCTCTATAGTATTCTTGGCTGCCTCGGCAACGCGCGCCGATCTATATGTTTGTAGACCTTCATTAACCGCTAGCCAAGTGAGGCTAGCGGCGATAGCGATGAAGCTAAAAATTCTTAAGGATCGTTTCGAGATTAAGATCATGGGTAAAATATACCACATTGATACCCACGAAAATTGCCCGCATTTTGTATAGTGAACGGCACCTACGCAGGGGGAAAGTACCGTGATTCCGATCAAACAAGGTTCGTAGCTACGGGGCCCTTAATCTTTTGCCTGATCAGCGCTAGCTTTTATTTCCTTAATACTAAGAACGGCAAGCAAGATATCGGCCACGGTATATACTAACAAGAACCAGATGTAGACAATAACGGGATAGAAAAATCCAACCAACAGAACACACAACCCAGTACTACCTCTCATTACAGCAGAAAAATCTTCTGCCAGCATGCCGTAGGTTGCAAAGAGTAATAACAAGCCGCCCCCAATTATCACCAACCGAGCAAATAATTTACTGTAATAAAGCAAGCTCTTTAAACCGATTGCGATTATTCCAACTAAATCACTAGCGGCGCCGCTTTTTGTGCTAATGCTCATGTTGATAATATGCGGGTTAAGGACCGGCACAGTAGCTAACAAAACGAGTACGGCGCCAGCAAGGCATCCGAGGAAGATGGTCAAACTTGATTCAGCAATTGCGTAATAAATTCCGCCGAAGAAGAGCCCGACGACGAAAAAAATATTCAGGAAAACAATAAGCTCAAGATAGGCATTGGAACTAATCGAAGTTGGGTTCGACTTTATTGCCGCCCTGCAGGCCCCATGAAATTTTTCAGAAATAAAGTCACCGAAGAATACAAAAAATACCGCTAGGATCGCCAAAAACAAAGGCGTCGCCGTCGACAATTTTATTGAAAAAATGAGCGCCGAAATTAGGATAATAACTGCAGATAATGGAACAAGGAGAGAATTAGTAAAATTTAAGTATTTTTCAATTTTTTCTATCAATCCCTCAGAAAAAAATGACTTGCAAAGCAAGAAAAACCGCGAGAATTGAGCGCGTGAGAATTCAGTAATAATATCTAGTTTTTGCATTTTAGCCTCCCCTTTTGACTTCATCAGGGGTTGCCGAATGACCAGCAGCCCCCACTTTCATTAACACCAAGTACTTCATGGTTGCAATGAAGGTTATAGCGAGATGGCCAAAAGAATAATCAAGATATTCTTGATCGCAGCGATGTTAATGGCTGGGGCCGCTCACTCGCTGCCAGCCTGGGCACAATCTGGAGAGAGTGTGGGGGTAAGTGTTGCTCTGCCTTAATGCCCGGACACCTACCGCAAGACCACTTGGACGAACTGTGTTGGAAGTACGATCCTGCCCGAAGGAACGACCCCAGTGAACACTGGCGACCATTATCAGGGTGCTTGGATAAATGGAAAACCCGAAGGGCAGGGTGTCTTAACCGGAAAAAGGAATGGAAATTTTAAGTATGTTGGTGAGTTTAAAAACGGTGGCGCACACGGTATAGGTACCTTCACCGAACCCGGTGGATACAAATACGTCGGTGAATGGAAGGATGACAAAAGGCACGGACAGGGTACAGAGACCTATGCCGACGGCACCAAATACGTCGGTGAATACAGGGATGGCAACCCTCAAACGCCGGAGCTGGACGCCGCCTTCAAGCAATACCGGGCGCTAAACAAACAGGGAAAATATGCCGAGGCCACCCCATTTGCCCAAACTTTCCTCGAATTAGCGAAAAAGGAGTTCGGGGCAACACATAGACATTACGCCACCGGCCTCAACATCCTGGCCGGGCTGTACGTCGACCAGGGCCGTTACGCCGACGCCGAGCCGCTCTACAAGCGTTCCCTGGCGATCGATGAGAAGGCCCTTGGCCCGGATCATCCGGATGTCGCCACCGTCCTCAACAACCTGGCCAGGCTGTAATTGTCTGAAAAAAAGCAATACCCAAGTAATACCCTACGGCAGGTTAGTGGTACCCTCTCCGCTGGGATTTAACACAGTTAAATTTTTAAGCCTCGTTTGGCGTTAAGCAGGGTGTGTCTTCATGCACGCGGATGGGGAACTTTATTATTTAGTTTCAAATAAGGAGAATTCCACCATGCGTCGTAATCAAAATAGCAATTCTAAACTAACTCTATTAGCAGCAACGTCTCTAACTCTCTTGTTTTCCATCAGTGTATTAGCCGCGGGAAGTCATTCGGGGGGTCACGGTCATTCCGGTAATCACTCAAACGCGACAGGAGAACCAGGAAAAACACAAGATGTTGTCCGCACCATTGATATGGTGATGACTGATAACCGTTACGCACCTGAAACCATTCGAGTTGCAGCCGGTGAAACAATCCGATTTATTGTTCGCAACAAGGGTGAATTGGTGCACGAGTTCAATATTGGTACCCCGGACACGCACAAAGAACATCGGAAAGAAATGATGGTGATGGTAGATCAAGGGGTTCTTGAAGCGGATCGTATCAACCACGACCGGATGAAAATGCCCGATGGATCCACGATGAAACATGATGATCCAAACAGTGTCCTGCTGGAACCTGGGAAAAGGCAGGAAATCATTTGGAAATTTTCAAAATCAGGAAAATTCGAATTTGCCTGTAACGTACCCGGTCACTACGAAGCGGGAATGGTCGGAGACGTCACAGTCAATTAACGAATTAGGGTATACTTCCCCAAAGGGGTACACCCTAAATCCACGGAGAATAAAAATTAAAAAATTTTTATTCATTGGGTGTTTGGTATTTACGATTCTGAGTCAAGGCGTTCACGCGCAATCATTGTTGCATCCTTCAGATAGTAGGGTCGTTTCTCAAGGTTCATTAATTTACAAGCAATACTGTGCGAGTTGCCACGGTAGAAACCTTGAGGGCGAAAGGAATTAGCGATCTCGTCTTCCGGATGGAACATTACCCGCTCCACCTCATGACGAGACAGGTCATACATGGCATCATTCTGATAAATTACTCTTTGATATAACTAAAAAAAGGACTGAGAAAATTGTAGGGGGAAATTACAAGAGTAAGATGTCCGTGAATATGTCCGTAAGAAATACAAAGGGTGTTGAGTAGAACTCCACCCACAACCCATTATCTCTACCAATTCCGCATATTCTCTGTCAGACTTCCCGTATGAGAAACCTGACCGCCACTCTCTGCCTGACGATTGCCGTGCTTCTTGGAAGTGCGGGGATGAATTATGCATTCTCTCAAGACTTAATTGAGAAAACCAAAATTCACAAAGATGCAAAGAAAACACAGAATCTCAAATTTCTAACAAACCTGAGAAAATCGGAAATTTATAATTTCGTCGGTAAGGGGACAGTTAATTTTAGTCGGTCTTTCCTTAAAAAATACGACAAATTTACAAGCCATAGTAATCCCGCATTCTTATATGCCACACCTGATGGTAAAAAAGGCGGTTGGAGTTGGTGCCGAGGAAGTGCTTGCGATAGACGTTATATCTTTTCCAATGACGTGCGCAGCTATATAGAAGATAAGTGTGCGTCTAAATGGCGACGCACTGATTGTGTCCTTGTGGCAGTAGGAGAGAATGTCGATCTTAACCTCTTGGATGAGTTTCAAGGTAAGGTGGTCTGGGATTTTAAAAGAAAATAGGCACGTCAATTAGAGGAAGAAAAGCTTCGATCCGTAGCGGTTGCAAAAGCTAAGGCGGCCGCTCTTGAACAAAAAAAGAAACCTGTGAGCCACACTTTGTCTGCCGCACAGAACCTCGCCCGTGAATGTGTCCGTAAGAAATATAAAGGGTGTTGAGTAGAACTCCACCCAGACCCCTTTTCCCTTTCCAGATCCGCCTTGCTGACGCCTGCGGCAATAGAAAATACGCATATTCCGGCAAGCGCTGGCCCAATGGGCACGATTTCGATCGATGCGCACTCATGCTACGTTTTCCGTGGTTGCGGTGTGTCATCTGGTTACTCTCCATTGATGGGCTGCGGGTGGTTTCTGTGTGATGAGGGAGAAGACTATGGAACGGCTGGATTATCGGAAAATTGGAGCGGACAAATGGCGCGATTTAGGAACGCTAGCCGCGACCATCGACAAGGGAAGCCTGTCGCGCGCGTTGTTGGAGCTGGTTAAGCTGCGAGCATCGCAGATCAATGGCTGCGCGAACTGTGTCAATCTTCACGCCAACCGGCTTCGCGCGGCAGGCGAGACCGAGGAGCGTATCCAGAATGTCGTCGTCTGGTGGGAAGCAACCTGTTTCGATACAAGGGAAAATGCAGCGCTCGCTTGGACCGACGCGGTCACGTTGGTGGCAGAGACGCACGTCCCCGACGACGTCTATGCCCGGGTTGCGGAGCAGTTCAACGAGAGCGAACTAACCGATCTAACCTTCGCGATCTGCACGATCAACACCCACAATCGACTCGCGGTGGCTTTCCGCCGGGCGCCGGGGAGTTAACGAAGGAGACCGGGTCCTAGAAGGCTTCCGCGCCAATCGTAGTGGCAGCTTCACGGGGTAGGGTCTGCGAAAATCCATAAGGGAGGAAGAGTTTCATGCGGATAGAAACTAGCCACTGGCTTGGCCGCGAGTTTCTGTCGATCATCGGCGAAGGGCCTGAGATAGGTGATCCCGAAGCGGAATCCGATGCTTTGTTCGCGCGCTTCGGTGAAGAACTCGCTGCCCATGGCCTCAGTCTGGACGACACCATACGCAGTCGCATCTGGGGGGCGGATTCCGACGCTCGTACAGCCTGCAGCACGGTGCGGACCCGAACGTTGTCCGGCCCGGCGCGTGCGGCCACTTCCAGTTACATAGCGCCTGCTAATTTCGATTCGGGGGCCCGCGTTGCGATGGATTTGATTGCCCTCCGCCCTCTGCCCGGCGAAGAAAAAATTGTCACCGAGCAAGACCCACCCAAAGGCGTGATCAAATGGCTAACGGTCGGCGAGTTGCTGGTGCTGCCGGGCATGAGCTGCAACGAGGGCGGTTCGTTTGAACACCAGGCGGCTGATATTCTGGGACGGATCACCGTCTGCTTGCGCGAGGCCGGCTGCGGCTGGTCCGAGGTGTGCGATGTCACCTTGGTTCACGAACACGGTGTACAACATAGCAATATCCATGCCTCGTTGCGCAAGGAAACCGAGGACATGCCTCCGCGTCTGACGCTGCTCCCGGCAGAGGGTTATTCGCGGCCGGGCAAGTTTTTGGAAATCGAAACCATGGCGATCATGAATGTCTGAATTGGAAACGAGTTCTCGGCTTTCGCCAATACACATCATCAAGGTCGGCCGGGATGACGGGCAGCGTTCGACTTGAGATAGCACGACCCGCCCCAAGCAACATTCAAACGCGGCTGATGTGAAGAGCGCAACGCGATTGACGTTGGTCTAACCAAGCTCGCGGGTATTGGACCCCAACAAACTGGGCCAGCTAGCTCGCTACGAGGTTCACCTCGATCGCAAGCTCGAACGAATGCTTTCCTAGGCCGTGAAACAGTGAAACAGCCTTATTATGCAATACCAAGGTGAGGCTCAAGGATTTACGGCCCGAGACCATTGAGGTTTAGTCCGTTTGGCAAAAAAGTATTTCCGCCTAGGCACCAAGGGATATGTGGTGAAACGCTCGAAGGGTAAGGGTGCGTCAGGGTTTGTTGCTCAGAAAGTCACCTGAGTAGACCTCCACCCACTCCCCTTACCCTCTACCCATCCCAGACATTCTCTGCCAGACTTCCCGTATGAGAAACCTGACCGCCACTCTCTGCCTGACGATTGCCGTGCTTCTTGGAAGTGCGGGGGTGGGTTGGAGTGCTGATTTCCAAAAGGGTAAAACCGCATACGAGAGTCGTGATTACGCAACTGCTCTGCGTGAATGGAAACCTCTTGCGAAACAGGGGGATGCCCGTGCCCAGTACAATCTGGGTCGGATGTACGCAAACGGACAAGGTGTTCCGCAGAACTATAAGATTGCGGTGAAGTGGTGGAAACTTGCTGCCGAACAGGGGAATGGCGCTGCACGTAGGGGGCTAGATTTTGCAGAAAGAAAAGTTGCATTTGCAAAGAGAATGGCAGCACAAAGACAGAAAATAGAAGCAATGAAGGCGGCGCGGAGGGCGAGTCAGGGTGATCTCTTGGCGAGGCAGAGGGCGAGGGATAAGGAGGCGGCGCGGATAAGGGCGGCGAAGAAGGCGAGTCAGGGTGATCTCTTGGCGAGGCAGAGGGCGAGGGATAAGGAGGCGGCGCGGATAAGGGCGGCGAAGAAGGCGGCGCGGAGGGCGAGGCAGAGGGATAAGGAGGAGGCGGATTTGCAAAGGTGGAGGGCGAGCAGGGCGCGGGAGGCGAAGGAGGAGGCGACGAAGAAGGCGGCGCGGAGGGCGAGGCAGGCGGCGCGGAGGGCGAGGCAGGCGGCGGAGGAGGAGGCGAAGCAGTTGAGGATTCGCCAAAGGAGGGCAGCGGAGGCGGCGAGGGCAGCGGAGGAGGCGAAGAGGGCGGCAGCAGAAGCTATGAAACCAAAAAACCAACTTGCGACGAGATATGAACAATATTTGACGTTGAAGGGTTGTCATCAACTGAGCACGTTGTATATCGATGCACCAAAATTTAAAACTGTTAAATCGGCGATTAGGGAGATTGAGACATATTACAAAAGTGTGGATAAGAAGATGGACACAGATGCCATCTGGGAAAACGCCAACAAAAAATTTGAGAAAGTGCGCCGGTATTTCCAGATTATGCAAGCAGTGGGAAATTACGATAAAAAAATTAATGGAATGTGTAGATTGCAATACATGAGTATAACTTCATTCCGCATTCCGGGACAAAAAAATAAAGGAAGAAAAAAAGACTTTTAAGAATCTTGAATCAATTTAAATAATATCTTATGGGGTTTACCTAATAAACCGTGAGCAAGCAATTCAAAGGGTGTTGAGTAGAACTCCACCCAGACCCCTTTTCCCTTTCCAGATCCGCCTTGCTGACGCCTGCGGCAATAGAAAATACGCATATTCCGGCAAGCGCTGGCCCAGCATCGGTCCCTCCGATTAATCAGACGGTACTGCCCGGTGGTGCTTACTATGTGCTTACTATCATTTGTTGGAATTAGTGATAAACACATTAACCCATTGAAAAGATGGCGCACCCGACAGGATTCGAACCTGTGACCTCTGCCTTCGGAGGGCAGCGCTCTATCCAGCTGAGCTACGGGTGCATCTTTCTCGGCACGCCCTAGGCCGCGGGGCCGTGGGTCTGGCGGCGGCAATCTACGCCAATGGTGGGCTCGGCGCAAACCTTCCTGCCCCCGTCAATATAGCGCAGGTGCCCCCCAGGGCGCGCTGGTCAACAGCGGGAACGCTATCCAGACTTCTCTTCCCCCCTGATAGAACTCCCGGAGCCGTGCCTGGGTTTTTGTGTTAACTTCGCAGTAGAATGGCACACTGAATATTCCCGCCTGAAGGACTCCCCGATACAGGCCGATTTGAAAAAGAGGTTTGATCATGCCACCCAAGAGTTATGACGTCGTCGTCGTGGGGGCCGGCAATGCCGCTCTTTGTGCGGCCCTTTCGGCCCGGGAGAACGGCGCTAGCGTTCTGGTCTTGGAATGCGCGCCGGAGGACCTGAGCGGTGGCAATAGCCGGTTCACCGCCGGGGCCATCCGATTCGCCTATAACGGGGTTGAGGATATCCAGGAGATCGTTACCGACCTGACCGAGGAAGAAGTCGCCACCACTGATTTCGGCACCTATACCGAAGACCAGTTCTTCGACGATATGGCCAGAGTAACACAGTACCGTAGCGATCCGGATCTGTGCGAGGTGCTGGTGCGCCAGAGTTTCGCCACTGTGAAATGGATGCGCGAGATCGGCGTGCGCTTCGTCCCCATCTATGGCCGCCAGGCCTTCAAGGTGGACGGCAAGTTCAAGTTCTGGGGCGGCTTGACCATCGAGTCCGTCGGCGGCGGCCCCGGCCTGGTCGATATGCTGACCAATTCCGCCACCAAGGCTGGGGTGGAAATCCGCTACGAGGCCCGCGCCTTGTCCCTGATCACTGACGGCTTTACTGTCCAGGGGGTCAAGATCCGCCACAACGGATTGCTCGAGGATATTCCAGCCAAGGCGGTGGTCCTGGCCGCCGGCGGCTTCCAGGCCAACGCCGAGATGCGCACTCGCTATCTGGGCCCGGGCTGGGATCTCGCCAAGGTCCGGGGCACCCCCTACAATACCGGTGATGCCATCCGCATGGCCCAAGATATTGGTGCCTCGACCGCCGGCAACTGGTCCGGCTGCCACGCCGTAGGCTGGGAGCTCAACGCGCCGGAATTCGGTGATTTAGCGGTGGGCGACAATTTCCAAAAGCATTCCTATCCGTGGGGCCTAATCGTCAACGCCCGGGGCGAGCGTTTCGTCGACGAGGGTGCAGATTTTCGAAATTACACATACGCTAAATACGGCCGCGAAGTGCTGGCCCAACCGGGCCATTTCGCCTGGCAGATTTTTGATGCCAAGGTCACCCATTTGTTACGCGACGAATACCGCATCCGCCAGGTGACTAAGGCGTCTGCAGATACTCTGGAGGCGCTAGCCCCTAAGCTTGAAGGCGTCGATGGCGAAGGCTTCCTGCGCACTATCATGGAATACAATGCGGCGGTCAGGACCAATGTGCCGTTCAACCCCAACGTCCTCGATGGTCGGGGCACTGACGGCCTCGATCTGCCCAAAAGCAACTGGGCCAATACTTTAGACGAGCCACCCTTCGAGGCCTATGCCATCACCTGTGGTATCACCTTTACTTTCGGCGGCTTGCGCATCGACCCCGAGGCCCGGGTCCAGAGCACCGATTACAGGCCGATACCGGGCCTATTCGCGGCCGGCGAGTTGGTCGGCGGCGTGTTCTATCACAATTATCCTGGGGGCTCGGGACTGATCAATGGCGCTGTGTTCGGGAAGGTCGCCGGGCGCTCGGCGGCAGACTACGTCAATTCGGGATAACATCCGGCGCTACCTTGTCAGGGGCCGCGCCGGTGGGTTAAGAAGGGGCGCGACATTGCGCCACCGAAGACGGAGCGGACTAGACATGCAGACAGCTATTCCTGCGTTTTTTATGCGGGGTGGAACCTCGCGCGGGCTTTATTTCGAGGCCCATGACGTGCCTCAGGACGTGGGCGCTCGTGACCGCATGCTGCAGGCCGCCATGGGCTCGCCCGATCAGCGTCAGATCGACGGCGTCGGCGGGGCGACGTCCCTGACCTCCAAGGTCGCCATCGTCGGCCCGTCCCAAGAGCCCGGCATCGATGTCGATTACTTCTTCGCCCAGGTTTCTGTGGCCGACGATATCGTCGATACAGGCCCGACCTGCGGCAATATCCTTGCCGGCGTCGGCCCCTTCGCCATCGAAAAAGGATTGGTACCAGCCGAGGATGGAGAGACCCGGGTGCGCATCCGCCTTTTCAATACCGGCGATCTGGTGGAGGCAGTGATCCAGACCCCGGGCGGTGCGGTGCAATACGCCGGGGAGGCGACCATCGACGGCGTGCCGGGCTCTGCCGCACCAGTGATCCTCAATTTCATGAATTGCCTGGGCTCCAAGACCGGGGCGCTGTTCCCCACCGGCAATCTAGTGGACGAGATAGACGGCATTGAGGTGACCCTGGCTGATGCAGCAATGCCGGTGATGATGATGCGCGCCGAGGCCATGGGCAAGACTGGGTATGAAACCGCGGCCGAACTCGACGATGATGCGGATTTTTTTGCCCGACTTGAGCCCATCCGCCTGAAGGCGGGGGAGATGATGGGCCTCGGCGATGTCACAAATATGGTGATCCCCAAGCCGGTGCTGCTGGCCTCAGCGTGCCATGGAGGCACCATTAATTCGCGCTATTTCACGCCCCACGCTACCCATGAATCCCATGCGGTGACCGGCGGTATTTGCCTCGCCTGTGCCGCCGTGACGCCGGGCACTCTGGCCCATGAATATGCCGATATCGAGATAGCAGAGAAAATACAGATCGCTATCGAGCATCCCACCGGGGTGATCGACGTGGCGCTGACCCTGGACCTATCGCAAACTCCGCCCCAGGTCCAAAGCGCGGGTATCCTGAGGACCACGCGCCTGTTGTTCCAGGGCGCGGTGATGGTTCCCGAAGGCATCCTGGAAGGAATAGCAACGGCAGCCGAGTAATTCTGATCGTCGTTAATCTTCTTTCCCGAGCCATTTGCGGCCTCCGGCCTCGGAGCCCGACGGTAGGGGTGCGCGGGGGTCCCTGATCCAGGCCAGCACGTCGCTGAGCACAGCATCCGCCTGTAAATCGCGCAGCAGCATGTGATAGCCGTCGGCATAATAAGCTGCCCGCGCCCGGCCCTTGGCCATAACTTTGGCAGCCACCGCGTGGGTGGGGTCCTTGGGAATGACCTCGTCCCTGGCGCCGTACAACAAAAGCAGCGGGACCTCGATCTTGTCGGCGGCGGTGAAGGCGGCGTCCATCAGATTCACAAGGCCCCAGATGGCATCGACCCTGGTTTCCTTGATGATCAGCTTATCCTTGCCCAACGCGCGCAGCATGGCAATGTTGTCCGACGCCTGGATGTCCAGTCCTTCGGGCGTGAGCCTGAGCCAGGGTATGGTGTGAGCCGAGAGCCACAATGCTCCCCGCTTGAAAGCGCCCAGATGTTGCCGCCCCCAGACCGCGGGCGCCGCCAGCACGGCGCCGTCGATGGGGCCGCCGGGGTGCCGCGCCAGGGTGACCATGGCGACGGCGCCGCCCATGGAATCGCCGAGCACATGGAGCGGCAACCCCGGATGGTGTTTCTTGACGGCGGCGGCGAGTGCCCGCAGATCGGCCACCATGGTGTCAGTGCCGGCCCATAGTCCGGTATAGGGGGCTTGGCCAAAGCCGCGTTGGTCTATGGCGTAGGTGACAACGCCCTTGTTGGCCCAGTGCCGGGCGGCGGCATCGAAGGCGTTGGAATAATCGTTGAAGCCGTGCAGCGCCATCAGGACGGCCCAGGGTTTTTGCGCTTCCGGCCCCCATCGCCGCAGTGGCAGGCGGGCGCCGTCGCGGGCGATCAGCGTCTCGTCGTCAACGCGCGGCTCACCGGTCATCGGGCCGGTCAGCTGCAGCCGCGGCGCGCAGGCCCCCGCCGTGAGCCCGAGGACAAGGCAGCACAACGCCGCACAGCGCCGATGGGCGGCCCGGTCAGGACGCGCCATGGGGCGCGCATGTTCCGCCTGATTCCCTCTTCGGTCCTGCAGGCGAAAGACGGTCATGGACGGATACTTTCTCGCGGTTGATTGCGGTGCGGCAATCGGTATCATCGTGGGGTCGGGGGGGTCAATACGTCCCTTCCGCCAATTGCAAACCCGAACCCGAAAGTCGAGACGCCATGGACCCCGTTGAAACCATCCAGGTAGAGGATAATACGGTCGGCTGCGATGGGGGAACCCTCGGCCATCCGCTGGTTTATCTCAACCTAGGCCCGGAGGGTACGGTGGATTGCCCCTATTGCGGCCGCCGCTATGTCCTCGCGGAAGGTGCCAAGACCGGTGGTGGCCATTGAACGCGGCGGATAAAGGTGCAGGCGGTGACGGGCCCCGCCACTTGTTCCTGATCGACGGTTCGGGCTTCATCTTCCGCGCTTATTACGGGCTCAAGACCAACCTGACTCGCTCCGACGGCACGCCGACCAATGCTGTCTATGGCTTCTGCAACATGCTGATGAAGCTGCTGGACGACACCGAGGCAGACTACATCGCCGTCATCTTCGATGCCGGGCGCAAGACTTTCCGCAACGATATCTATCCCGAGTACAAGGCCAACCGGCCGGCCCCCCCGGAAGACCTGATTCCGCAATTTCCCTTGGTCCGGGAAGCCACCGAGGCCTTCAACGTGCCGGCGATCCAGATGCCGGGCTATGAGGCCGACGACCTGATCGCCACCTACGCTCGCCAAGCACGTGAGGCCGGCGACGAGGTCACCATCATGTCATCGGACAAGGATATGATGCAGCTGATCACCGAGCGGGTCACCATGTGCGATCCCATCCGCAACGGCCGAATCGGCACCGAGGAAGTGCACGAAAAATTCGGCGTTGGACCGAAAAAAGTGATCGAGGTGCAGGCGCTGGCCGGTGATTCCACGGACAACGTGCCGGGGGTTCCCGGCATCGGTGTCAAGACGGCGGCGCAGCTTATCAACGAATACGGTGATTTCGAGACCCTTCTGGCCCGGGCGGGAGAGATCAAGCAGCCCAAGCGGCGCGAGAATCTCCAGCAGTTCGCCGACCTCGCGCGGGTTTCGCTGGAACTGGTGACCCTCAAGGACGACGTGCCCGTGGACGATGATTACCGCGCCTTTGCCAAACGCGAACTGGACCACGAAAAACTCCTGAAATTCCTGCGTGCCCAGGAGTTCGAGCGCATCGCCGCCCGCGTCATGAGCGAGATCGGCGGCGATAGACGCGTCGCCGAAACTGCCGCCGCTAGACCCAAGACCGCGAAGCAGAGCCCCGGGGAAGACACTGCCAGCGGCGCGGCGCATGCCGGGCCAGAGGCGGGGCGGGACTACGAACTGGTGACCGACGAGGCGGCACTCACTGCCTGGATCGCGGCGGCGACCGAAATGGGCCGGGTGGCGGTTGACACGGAAACCACCTCGCTGGACGCGCAACGCGCCGAACTGGTCGGCGTCTCCCTGGCCATTGAGCCGGGCCGGGCCTGCTACGTCCCGCTCGCCCACCGTGGCGCGGTGTCCCAGGGGGCGTTGGATTTGGGCGACGGTGGCGGCGAAGCGGCCGGCGGGCTATTGACCGGCCAAATTGATCGCGCCACTGTGCTGGCACTGTTGGCGCCGATGCTTGCCGACCCCTCGGTCCTCAAGGTTGGGCACAACATCAAATACGATACTGAAATCCTGACCCATTACGGCGTCGATATCGCACCGGTCGATGACACCATGGTGCTGTCTTATGTTCTCGACGCGGGCCTGCACGGCCATGGCTTGGACGAGCTGGCGCTGCTTCATCTCAATCACGTCAATATCAAGTTTGCCGAGGTGGCCGGAACCGGAAAGCAGCAGGTCACCTTCGACCTGGTGCCCCTGGAGGTGGCCCGCGACTACGCCGCCGAGGATGCCGACATCACGCTGTGCCTGCACGATCTCTTGAAGCCCAGGCTCATCAGGGAACACATGTTGTCGGTCTATGAGACCCTGGAGCGCCCGCTGATCCCGGTGCTGGTGGACATGGAGCGGGCCGGCATCGAGGTCGATCCCAAATGCTTGAAGACGCTGTCCCGCGACTTTGCGAAACGGTTGGTTGTGCTGGAGATGGAGATTCAAAAGCTCGCCGGCCGCGAATTCAATGTTGGCAGCCCCAAGCAGTTGGGCGAGATATTGTTCGAGGATATGGGACTTCCTGGCGGCAAAAAGGGCAAGGCCGGAGCTTGGTCGACCGGCGCCGACGTGCTGGAAACCCTTGCTGCCCAGGGCCACGATCTGCCCGCCCGGGTGCTCGATTGGCGCCAGCTCGCCAAGCTGCAATCGACCTATACCGACGCCCTGCAAAAGCAGATCAATCCCGGTACCGGGCGGGTGCATACGTCGTATGCCATGGCCATCGCCTCCACTGGGCGGCTGTCGTCGACCAATCCCAATCTGCAGAACATCCCGGTGCGCACCGAGGAAGGGCGCAAGATCCGCGGGGCCTTCATCGCCCGCGACGGCGCCAAGCTGATCTCGGCCGATTATTCCCAGATCGAGCTTCGTCTTCTGGCCCATGTAGCCGATATCACGGTGCTAAAGGAGGCGTTCAGGAACGGCGCCGACATTCATGCGCTGACGGCATCGGAAATGTTCGACGTGCCGCTGGAGAAAATGGATGCCGACACCCGGCGCTCGGCCAAGGCCATCAATTTTGGCATCATCTACGGCATTTCCCCATTCGGCCTCGCCCGTCAGCTGGGCATCCCCCAGCAGGATGCGAAATGCTATATCGAGGCCTATTTCCGCCGCTATCCCGGCATCAGGGACTACATGGAAGACACGAAGGCCTATGCCCGCGAACATGGTTATGTGACCACCATTCTCGGACGCCGCGTACACACGCCGGGCATCAAAGCCAAGGGACCTCATAAGGCGTTCTCCGAACGGGCGGCCATCAACGCTCCCTTGCAGGGCGCCGCGGCGGATATAATAAAGCGCGCCATGATCCGGGTGCCGCCGGCGCTCAGTCAAAACAAACTCAAGGCCCGTATGCTGCTTCAGGTTCATGACGAGCTGATCTTCGAAGCGCCCGAGGCGGAGGCCGAAGCGACCGCGAAAATGGTCGCCAAGGTGATGGCCGACGCGCCCTTCCCGGCGGCCAATCTTTCGGTTCCCCTCGAGGTGGAAACGGGGATCGGCGACAGCTGGGCAGAGGTCCACTGACAGAATAATGGCGCACCCGCGCGCCAATTGCACCAGGGAGAACGCCGTTGGATCCGGTTCCAATCCGAGCTCAGGCCGCGATTTACGCCACCGGCCTGTTCAGCGGCTCGCAAACCGCCCTCATCGCCGTGGTGCTGCCGTTATGGCTTCTCTACCTCGACGCCAGCCCGGTGATGATCGGTCTCGCGCTCGGCAGTTACAATCTGTTGCCGTTTTTCTTTTCGGTCCACGGGGGCGCGCTCATGGACCGTCTGGGCGCACGCAGGGTAATGATTGCCTTTGCCCTGGTGGGCGCCTTGACCCCACTCTTGTATCCCGTGTTGCCCTTCATATGGGCGGTGTTCGCGCTGCAAATGATCGGCGGGCTTACCTCCACCATGGGCTGGGTCGGCGCCCAAACCCTGGTCGGCCAGTTGATGAAGGGCAGTCCCGTGCATGCCGGCCGGTTCACCTCCATCAGCGTGCTGGGAAACATGGTGGGCCCGCCCATGGTCGGCGCGGGCTGGGATTTCATCGGACCCTGGGGGGCGTTTGGGGTGCTGTTTGTTTGGACGGTGTTGCAATCTCTGGCGGTTATGGCTCTGCCCCCGGCGGATGGCGGTGGCGCAAGCGAGCCCGATGGCAGGCTCATGGCGCGCGACTTCAGGCCGGAAATTAGAAGCTACACCACTGCTTTCAGTTTGCTTGCCCTGCCCATGGTCGCCTTCGTGGTGATGTTATCCATGGTGCGGCTCTCGGGCCATTCCATCCAAAGCTCGTTTTACGTGGTTTATCTCAACGAACATGGATTTTCGGGCACTGCCATAGGTGTTCTCATGGCTACCGGTGCCATCGCCGCCGTTATCGGCGCTCTGGCTGCGGCGCCACTTGCTCGCATGATGCATTCGTCGTGGTTGTTGGCGGTGACGTCTTTCTTGTCCCTCTTCGCCATATTGGTGACACCGCTGCTCGGGATCTATGTCCTGTTTCTCGCCGCCCAGGTCGCGCGAGGCGCTAGTGTCGGCATCTCGACGCCGCTCATCCTTTCGGAAATGTCGCATGCGGTGGGGACGAACCAGGGCAAGGCGGTGGGGTTGCGGACTATGTCAAACCGTTTGACCTCCACCGTGACGCCGGTCGCTATGGGCGCGGCGGTCGCCTGGGTCGGCCTTGATGGGAGTTTCTTGGTGGCGGGTGCAGTAATCACCGCCATGACGGCGGCTATCGTTTGCTTTGGCCGGGCCAAGGGAATTCTTTGAAATTCCTCGTTCCTCGGCGACCTCATCCTTCGACAAGCTCAGGATGAGGTCATACGCTCTTCCTCGTCCTGATCAGCGCGTGAAGCGCGCGTGTTGAAGGCCAACGGTTCCGAGTTTGGGCGGCTTGAGCAGATGGGCTTTGCGGGCACAACACGCTGGCTCCGCGGGCCCGGTGTTATCAAAAGAGGAAAGCCTTTAGGCGGCGGCGTGGATGGCCGCTTCCTTGACGCTGTCCTCGACCTCGGGTTCGAAATCCTTGAAGTTTTCTTCGAACATGCGCGCGACGTCATGGGCGGTCTTGTCATAGGCCGACTTGTCTGACCAGGTGGTCTTTGGATCGAGAACTTCGTTGGGCACATCGGGGCAGTTGCCGGGCACCAGCACCCCGAAATTGGGGTCAGGGGTCATCGGAACGTCGTTGAGCTTGCCGGCCAGCGCCGCGCGCAACATGGCCCTGGTATGGGCGATCTTCATGCGGCTGCCGACCCCATAGGCGCCGCCGGTCCAGCCGGTATTAACCAGCCAGCAATTGGTCTTGTGCCGGGCGATGCGCGTGCCCAGAAGATTGGCGTAAACCGTGGGATGCCGCGGCATGAAGGGGGCGCCGAAACAGGTGGAGAAGGTCGCCTCGGGTTCGGTTACGCCGCGTTCGGTGCCGGCCACCCGCGCCGTGTAGCCTGATAGGAAATGATACATCGCCTGGTCGGGGGTCATGCGGCTGATCGGCGGCAGCACGCCGAAGGCATCCGCTGTAAGCATGACGATGTGTTCGGGATGACCCGAGGTCAGGGTATCGGAGATGTTGGGAATGAACTCGATAGGGTAGGAAACCCGAGTGTTTTCGGTGAGTTCTTCGGTATCGAAGTCGAGCGCGCGCGTCACCGGATCGATGGCGACGTTTTCCAGCACAGTGCCGAAGCGCCGTGTGGTGGCGTAGATCTCCGGTTCCGCCTCTTCGGACAGGCGGATCGCCTTGGCATAGCAGCCGCCCTCGAAATTGAAGATTCCGTTGTCGGACCAACCGTGTTCGTCGTCGCCCACCAATATGCGCGAGCCGTCCGCTGAGAGCGTTGTCTTGCCAGTTCCCGACAGGCCAAAGAAGATCGCCGCATCTCCCTTTTCGCCGACATTGGCCGAACAATGCATGGGCATCACGTCCTGGGCTGGCAGCAGGTAGTTGAGGATCGAAAAGACTGATTTCTTGATCTCGCCGGCATACCAGGTGCCGGTGATCAGCACCTCCCGGGCGCCAAAGTTCATGACCACGCAAATGTCTGAATTGGTGCCGTCGGTGGCCGGGTCGACGTTGAGCCCGGGCGCGTGCAGGATGGTGAAAGCGGGATCGAAGGAGGCCAGCGCGTCGTCGGTGGGTTGGATGAACATGTTGTGGGTGAACAGCGCGTGCCACGCGGTTTCCGTGACCACGCGCACATTCAGCCGGTATTCAAGATCGGCGCCAGCATAGTTGTCCTGGATAAACAGATCACGGTCGACATAATAATCCATAATTTTCTGGCGGATCACGGTGAAATGTTCTTCGGAAATTGACTGGTTGACCGACCCCCACCAGATATTGTTGCGGCTGGTGGCTTCCTCAACAAGAAACTTATCTTTGGGCGAGCGGCCGGTGTATTCGCCGGTCTCAACTACTAGTGCTCCCCCAGGGGCTAAAAGCCCTTCGCCGCGTTTGATCGATTCTTCATATAAGCCGGGTGGGGTCATATTCCAATAGGCGGTGCGGGCGCCTTTAATCCCGTGCTTTTTTAAACCGATCTTACTTTTGACAAGTCCCCGTTCTTCCAATTCCTCGTCTCCTGTCTGCACCCAGATCCGTTGCGTCTTATGCGTCGCGGGCAGCCTTTTTATACGGGTTCGCCCCAAGGGATACCAGCCCCGAATTGCGAATCTATTACTTTTTGATTTTACTGGCTTTTGTGATGCATCACGGGGCCTCCACCGTCGAATATCGGTCTAAAATCATGCTCGTGGTGACGCCAAGAACGATCCAAAACGTGGCTGATGCGGTCATCGAAGCGGCTACAAAGGACGCCACCAGTGCCGCTGGCAATTGTACCCCCATGCCAGTGCCCTCTGTCGGTCCACTGGGGATGAGGGGGTCGACGAGGAAGGGGAGTGCTAACAGAGCTAAGCCGAGAGCACGGGTGGGCCACCGGCCGGTAAAGGCAATCAGGCCCAGTCCCGCCCCTGTGGCCGCTGCGGTGCCCAGCCACCAAAATTGACGTGTAGTGAGATCACTTTCGGCCATTCCTGGGAGGTGCGGCGGCAGCACCTGGCACGGGGCAAGGGTAAAGACCGTGAACCCGGCAAATCCCCAGATCAGGCCCTCCACCAAGGTAGGGTTGCGGCTTGAAAAGGTAATGGCTCCGGCCAGAAAGAGACCAAACCCGGCGCCCGTTAGCAAGTTGGCTGCCAGGGTTAATCCGGTCTCCACAAGGGGCTGCCGCCAGCTGGCAGCTGCCAACACGACCGTTCCTGTAGGTATCCCTTTGGGGTGTGATTGGGGCTTGGCTGTTCCCTCGAAGGTTTCCGCCTCACGGATGAGCGGTATCACCTTCAGTGCCTGGATGGCGAACCCAACGGTGCCTGCAATAAGCCCCGCTACGATTCCGGCCAGTAAGATGCGGCGTATCACGGACCGGCCCGATCAGCTGCCGGGGCGGTCAGTGGCAAGGAAATGTGAACCCGTGCCGGGTGTCATGGGCGGTATCGTGGAGCAGATTAGAATGGGCGAATCCTGTACCTAGTAATAAAAACGACCCCAGGAGAACAGCGGTCAGTCCCGCGTAAAGGCGTTCAGACCGGTCGCTTGCCCACACAGAGGCCGTGGAATTCTGTATAAATGACATATATGGCTCTCTCTATTTACTCGCCACCCAATTCCGTATTCTTGGACGTATCGCCAGCAATACGGAATTGAAGAGACTCCGGCCGATCCTGTCAAGGTATCGCGTATCTACACCTATTCCCGAGAATAGGCGTTCTATTGTAAAAGTTCGCCGGCGAACGCCACGCGCAAGGCGATGGAAACGCCCAGCACTACGGTGATGACACCAACCCCGGCGGTCAGGCCGCGGAATGCCCAGGTCAGGCGCCTCGCGGTGAAGCGGAGCGGCAGGGCAATAGCGCAAGACAGGATTGCCATGCCGACGACGGATCCGATGCCAAACAACAGCATGTAGGCAAGTCCTAGCCACGGTGACTGTATTGTACCCAGGGTCAGCAAAACCAAAGCGGCGGAGCCGGCCAACCCGTGCACAGAACCGACCAGCAGGGCGCGAATGGGCAGGCCCTTTGGATGGGCATGGGCATGGGCAGTGGTATTGTGAATGACTTTGGGCACGTGGCGGTGGGCGTGGAAATGGCGCGCGCCGTCATGGGAATGGCCATGAAAATGGGCCTTGCGTGGCGCCATCCGAACCAAGAGGTCGATGCCGAGTCCAACCAGCATCAAGCCTACCAACAATTCCAGGATATGGGCGATGGTTTCCGGTACCATCCAATCCATCACCAACACCACGCCACCGATTAGAAACAAGGTAAAGGTATGGCCAAGACCCCAGGCCACGCCCATCCGAGTGGTTTCGATGA
>Ga0315336_1003149_pt1 | contig 22855 bp, 17 predicted proteins | sample ASW5metaG_FD_204512 | JGI IMG/M metagenome (GOLD analysis project Ga0315336, IMG submission 204512) | Ammonia-oxidizing marine archaeal communities from Monterey Bay, California, United States - ASW #5 | ecosystem: Environmental > Aquatic > Marine > Intertidal zone | place: USA: California... | reverse complement strand
AACCGCGTCCCCGCACCGGCCACGCTGCTCAGCAGCTTACGTAACCTATATCACCCCTATCACTCGACTTCCCTAAACAATTCCGCAAGGTCGAGCGTCATTAACGGTTGTAGACACGAAGGCGGCCGCCTCCCATATTTCAGTAGCTAAGGGAGATCACGATGAAATCGTTATGTATTGGTGCGTTCGCCGTGGCGGCGCTCCTCGTTGGTTGGAGTATCCTTCAGCCCGACCGCGTTCGCGGCAGCGAACCCCCGAAAGAGCACGAGCTTTTGCTTCCTTCGCAGCAAGACCCCAATGTAAAGAAGCCTGAGAAGGAGCCGCACGTAAGCCCGTCGAAGCAATCGCTTTGGGACTGGACTGGCTGGTTTCCGTGCAGGGAAACGACGGCGGTTGGGGCCAGGACGGCGGCCACAACTCCGACGTCCGAGAAGGCGAAAACCTCGAATCAAGCGGCAACGATGTGGCCAACACCGCGGTAGCTGTGTTGGCGCTCATTCGCTCGGGCCACACGCCTACAGAAGGGAAATATAAGGAATCCGTCCAGCGCGGTTTGGATTTCATTATGGAGCGCGTCGAAGCCAGCCCGCGGGAGGGCTTGGCGTTGCTGACCGTTAAGGGAACGCAGATCCAACGCAAGCTTGGCCCCCACATCGACACGTTTCTTACTTCGATGGTTCTGAGTAAAGTCGACGGCGAGATGAGCGACCCCAAAATGGACCAGCGTGTCCGGCTGGCGCTGCAGAAGACCGTCAACAAGATCGAGGAGAATCAGCAGGAAGACGGCTCCTGGAACATTGCCGGTGGGTGGGCGCCAATCCTCGGCACGTCGATCGCCTCGCGAAGCCTTTTCGAAGCCAAGCAGAAGGGCGTCGATGTCGATGAAGTCGTACTCGCAAGGGTTGACGACTACACGAAGAAGTCGACCGAGGGGGCCGGCTCCGAGGGCAGCGCCGGTTTGGCCGGCGGAAGAGGTGTCTTCGCATCTTCCCCTGCAGATGCTGGAATTGCACTGTCAAAGGTGCGCAGGTTCTCGAGCAACTCAGCCGCTCAGAAGGAGACCGTGAAGCCAACAAGAACGAGATTGCCGCAGTCACCGGAGAACTTTCCAACGCGCGGTTCGTCGACGGTTTCGGATCGATCGGCGGCGAGGAGTTCTTCTCGTATCTCAACATCAGCGACAGCCTGCAACGAGCCGGCAGCAAGGAATGGGATGAGTGGAACGGCAAGGTCCAGACCAAACTAGTGCGCCTTCAGAACGACGACGGCACTTGGGCGGGCCATCACTGCATCACCGGCCGTGTCGCGGTAACAAGCGCAGCCATTCTGACCCTCGCCGTCGATCAGCGCGAGGGCGACGCAAGTGCCGGAACCACTCCGACCGACGGGTAACACTCCTATGACTGCGGTCACACGGCGAAGTTTTCTGTCGGGTGTATTGGGAGGGGGTGTGAGTTGCTTGCGGGAGCGGCTCGCGTCCCTTGGCCGCCGCGATGCACTGCGGACGCCGCCGCTTACCTTTGGGATCGCCAGGGCGACGGCGGAGGTTGGCACAGCACGCACTACGGCCTGTTGCGCTCCGGGCAGTCGCTCACAGGTTTCGTCCTGAATGCCTTGCTGGATATACCTGGCGACGTACCCGAATTACCGCGCGATCGGATGATGGGCGCGACATCGTTCCTGGTTGATCACATCGACGACACCGGCGCGGTAGGACGCACGGATCCCGCCGGCCCCGACTATCCGAACTATGCAACGGCTCTGGCTCTAGAGGCCCTTTGCCGTGCGCCCATGCCGTTGCGATTATTCTCTCCGTTCGCGCTGGTCGAGTGTTTGCGGCGGTAACAGTTCACCGAAGAGAACGGTTGGACACCCGACGATGCGGCCTACGGAGGACGGGGCATGGGTGGCGATGTCCGCACTCCGCCCGCGCCGGGTCATGTGGATCTGTCGATGACGCGGTATGTACTGGAAGCCCTCGCCGCAAGCGGCGTGCAGACTGGCGACCCGGCCTTTGAAAAGGCAGTGGTGTTCCTGGCGCGTTGCCAGAATTTCGGCTCGGGATGGGATGGCAGTTTCTACTTTTCACCCGTGGTAGTCGATGCCAACAAAGCAGGCCCGCAGGACGAAAGCTATCGCAGTTACGGGACAGCGACGGCGGACGGCGTTCTTTCATTACAGGCGATCGGCCGATCGCCGGTCGATCCGCGGGTCCGTGCCGCCGCCGACTGGCTCGTAGCCAACCATGCCGTTGATGCGGTACCCGGCTTCGCGGATACGGTCGACACGAAATGGACGCAGGGCCTGTGGTTCTACTACGCCGCCGCGAGTACGTCTGCGCTCGCGAAACTCGGTCTCCCGCACACGCCCACGCTAACTCCGGCGCTATTGGAACGCCAACGACCGGATGGAAGCTGGGTGAATCCCGAAAAACAGTTCAAAGAAGATGACCCACTGATCGCGACCGCACTGGCCGTGCGAGCGCTCGTGGCGAAGATGGATTCCGGCCAGCCAATGGCTTGACCCGTCATGGATACAACAGCCGCCCCTTCCGATTGGTTTCCGATCGGAAAAGGTGCCCGTCGGTGGTGGTGACATAAAGGGTCGATAGGTCCGAACCCGCGAAGGTGCAGCGCGAACGAACCGAATCCACCCCCGCGCCCATCCTACAAAACGTTGTACGCGGAATCACCAAACAAACCCGAACCATCGCACCCGGGCCACTTGGGGTCAGTCAACGCCGGCTCACGCCCGCAGGCGCGCGGATTTCCCATCCGCACCTCTGTCCCTTATTGTCCGAATCACGAAACACGAAACACGAATCACGCCATCGAGCTAACTCAATGACATCCACATCGCCTCCTAGCCCTTTCCCCCTGCGTCCTATCATGATCCCCGACGGCCAGATCCGCTCCTAAATTTCCCTCGAAACCCAGACCACGGGAAGCCACGCCCTCCGAATCTCCTGCGATAGAATGAACTTCGTTTCCGCCCTGCCCGTCGAGGTTTGTGATGCCCGCTTTCTCCCTTAAACCGCAGTCCGTTCCCCCTGTTGAGACGAAATATCGCCGTATCGTGACCCAACTCCCTGTCCCCGAATCCGTCCCGCTGCTCGAACGCCTCCAAGCCGCTGAACCTCGCGCGATGCAGGGTCAGCCGCCGGTTATGTGGGACCAGGCAGAGGGTTTCCTCGTTCGTGACCGCTGGGGGAACCAGTGGATCGACTGGTCGTCGGGCGTCCTCATCACAAACGCAGGGCACAACGCACCGCGTGTAAACGAGGCTATCCGCAAGCAAGTCGAGCACGGTCTGCTCACGAACTACTGCTTTCCCAGCGAGATGAGGCTGGCGTTGGTCGAGCGCCTGGCGTCGCTACTTCCCGAACCGCTCAAGAAGGTTTTCCTGCTCACAACGGGCTCCGAAACGGTCGAATGCGCCATCAAACTCTGCAGGACCCACGGTGCGGGCATCGGAGGAGAGAGAAAGACCGTGATCGTCTCGTTCGCGAACGCCTTCCACGGTCGGACGCTCGGGTCCCAGCAGGCTGGAGGCATCCCCGCACTGAAACAGTGGATCGGCCACCTCGACCCGGGATTCGTCCAGATCCCATTCCCCGACGGCTTCCGGCAGACGGACACCAGCTTCGAGGCATTCGAGCGCGCCCTACAAGATCAGGGCGTCCCAGCGGACTCTGTGGCGGGTGTCATTCTCGAGACCTATCAGGGTGCAGATACATCATTTGCCCCAGTAGAGTTCATGCAGAACTTGAGGACGTGGTGCGACCAGCACAAGGCGCTGCTGGTCTGCGACGAGGTCCAAGCCGGCTTCGGACGCACCGGAACATTCTGGGGGTTTGAACACTACGGAATCGTGCCGGACCTGACCTGTTTCGGTAAGGGAATAACGAGTTCGCTTCCCCTGGCGGCCGTGGCGGGCCGACCCGATGTCATGGACCTACACGCGCCCGGCAGTATGACCTCCACCCACACAGGAAACCCGGTTTGCTGCGCTGCGGCGCTTGCCAATATCGACACGATTGTCGACGAAGACCTCACCGGAAATGCGCAACGAATAGGTGAGGTGCTCCACAGTAATCTCCACAAACTAAAGGATCAACATAATGGCGTGGCTGCGGTCATGGGTAAGGGACTCGTCGCCGGTTTCGTCCTCGCCGACCCCGAGACGGGTGAGCCGGATGCAGCCTTGGCGTTCGAGATCGTGAAACGCTCGATCGAAAAGGGACTCCTCATGTTCAGCCCTGTTGGTCCGGGCGGCGGAACGATCAAGATCTGTCCGCCGTTGATGATCACCGAGGAAGCTCTCGAAGATGCCTTGACCGCTTTCCGTGAAGCGGTCTCCGAAGCGGTCACCGCGCAGCAGGCACAACCGGTCGAAGTGGCCTGACTCCCTGTAAACAGCCCACCCGACCTTGTTCAACGGGGACCGGTTCGGATTCTGCAGGGGAGCCGCTGGAGCCACCAGACACGCTATTTTCGCCAAAACAATCAGGTAAAGACCTGTTTGGGTATCGGGCTCTCTATGGTACCCTAAAGCACTCGTTTGTGACTTGTGAACGTATCCCGTTGGCCCCCCGCAGCCGCGAAAAGGGATGCTGAATTTCACTTCGTATTAAGGTGGCCCCCGTTATGCTCCGTAAAAACCTGCTTCGATTAGGTCTCGTTTGGCTCACCGCTATTTCTTTGTTCGGTCAAGGTTTGACGACCGATGCCCAAAAGGGCGACTGGGAGGAGGTCAATTTCGCGTTCGATCGCGCTGTACTCACTGACGGTTATCCCAGCCTGTTGCGCTTGGCGGAACTACTCAAGCAGCAGACCGACTACACGGTCAAGCTGGAAGGCCACGCCGACCACATGGGGCCCGACGATTACAACGTCCGCCTGGCCCGCCAACGCGCTGAAACCGTGCGCGACTTCCTGATCAAATACGGGGCAAACGGAAGCCAGATCAGCGTCGAGACGTACGGAGAGAAGTCGCCGACGGCCACCAACCAGTTGCGCGAAGGCCGCTGGATGAACCGGCGCGTCGAGGTGACCGTTAAGGACGCGGAAGGAAATATCGTCAGCGACGGGGGTGTCGGTGACGCCATCACGTCGCTCGACGACCTGATGAAGGCACAGGAAGAGTGCTGCAACAAGATCCTCAAAGAGCTTGAGAAGCTCGACGACATCATGGCGATGTTGAAGAACCTCAAGAATGAGAACGACGACCTGCGCGGCGAGGTTGACAAGCTCAAGCAGGCGCAGACCGGCATCCAAGACGGTGTCAAACGGGCCGCTGCGGTACCTCCAGGAGCCACCAAAGAACAGGTCCGCGAAGTAGTTCACGAGGAAACGAAGGGTGGGCCGAAGTACTCCGCGGTTAACTTCAACGCCGGTCCTGACACTTTGAACGGCAACCTGACGGTCACCGGCCAGGGACGCACCTTCCTGCCTTTCCGCCGGACCATGGCGATTCAGGCTCAGGGCGAGTTCATGCACAACTTCATGCGGGATGAAGGCCAGGTCGACCTGGGTCTCGTCAACCGCTTCGGCAACTTCCAGGCAGGTGTCTTCTCGAGTTTCAAGTACGTGAAATTCAATGAGTTCGCCAACGCCGGCGCGCTGGGACAGGTTTCCGGTACGTTCGACTACATCTTCAACCGCGGCCGCGTCGGCTTGTTCGGCACCCGCGGATTCCTGGAAGGCGCGGTGCTCGACACCCGCGTTCTCGGACCCAACATCCTCGAAGAGAGCTACTTGAACATCGTTGAGCAGGTCGGCGTCAGCACGGCATTCGCCGCCTGGGGCGACACCTGGTTCGAAGGCAACATCGGCGCGCAGTTCCGCGAAGTGGCGGACAACAAGGCGGGCGGCACGATCCGCTACATCCATCCGATCACCGACCGGCTGGCGTTCACCGCCGAGGCCGGTGTCAACGAGAACTACATCTATACCGAGAATCCGGGCCGCGTTGCTGTCGGTCTGCAGTTCGGCAAGTGGATGAGTCCGAAGGACTACGGTCAGGACAGCGACCGACCCGTCCCGGTGGATATTCCCCGCATCCGATATGAGGTGCTGACGCGCCAGGTTCGTTCCGGCAACGACGCGCCGGTGGCCGACGCCGGCCCTGACCTGATTGGGATCGAGGCCGGTCAGGTCGTGCTTGACGGTTCCGGTTCTTCCGATCCTGATGGCGACCCGATCACCTTCGAGTGGCAGCAGATCGCCGGCCCCAGCGTGGCGCTTGGTGGTGACAATACCGCCCAGGCGAGCTTCACCGCCGAGGAAGGCCAGACGTATCACTTCCGTCTGACCGTCCGGGATGACCAGGGCGGCGTCGGAACCGATCGCGTGACGGTCAATACGCTGGAGCGCGACATCTCGATCATCCGCTTCACGGCCGAACCGCTTCGGATCACCGAAGGCGAGGCATCCTCGCTCGTTTGGGAAGTCCGCAACGCAACCGAGGTCGAAATCACCGGCATCGGCCAGGTGGACGTGAATGGTGGCAGCACCACCGTCAGCCCGACCAAGACGACCACCTACACCCTCACATCGCGGAATCCGAAGCGCGAGGTCAGCCAGACGGTGACAGTGACGGTCGATGCGCTACCGCCGCCGGAACCGCAGGATCCACCGATCGTCGCGAACTTCTTCGCGACACCTTCGGCCATCATCGTGGGTCAGACCTCGACGTTGACGTGGGATACCCGCAACGCCGACGACGTGACAATCTCGGGCATCGGCTCGGTGACCGCGCAGGGTACGACCACGGTCGCGCCGGATCAGACCACGACCTACACCATTACCGCCCGCAACAACGTGGGTGAGGTAACGGCAACGGCCACGGTTACGGTTCGGGGGCTCGCGGCGCAGGTCGAGATCTTGACCTTCACCGCCGAACCCGGCCAGTTGGCGAGTCCTGGTGATTCAACCGTCCTGCGGTGGGAGACCCGGAATGCGGTCAAGGTTGTGATCACGGGCGTGGGCGAGGTGCCGCTCAGCGGCGAAGTCACCGTCAACCCGACCGTGACAACGACCTACACGCTCAACGCGACCGACGTCGACGGCTCCGAAGCCGCCGCGATCGTGATCGTCAAGATCGAGAACATCAACCGCTCGCCGGTAGCCAAGCTCACGGCGCCGTGGTTGATCCATGGCCTTGGCGACGGGACGGTCGGCGTGATCAACGGCAGCACGTCATTCGATCCCGACGGCGACACGATCACGCGGATCTACCGCAGCGTCGGCAGTCTGTCGGCGACGATTCTTGACCAAGGCGCTGAACGGCCGCGAGTGCGATTCGACGGCGGCACCGGTCAGTATGAATTCGAGCTTGAGGTCAGAGATGAACTGGGGCTACGATCCTTCGCCAGGGTCATGGTCATCATGTCGGACCTTGGGCTGTAACCGTTAACCCAGCCGGGCCGGCTTAGCGGCCGGCCCGCGCTAAACCTTCAAAGGCCCCACCGTTTCGGTGGGGCCTTTTCTTTTGCCTCTTCCGTGGCGCGGCTCTGCCGCAGGCTGCGGGTTTGTCGGCCCGCTTCTTGACAGTCACCGAGTGAGGTTCCGCGCGGCTGTTGGGAGCGCTCAACGCAGCCTCACGGGCGCGGCTCTGAGTTTTGCTTGCGGTGATTGAGCGTTGGGGGAGGGGCCGCGGTGGTTTGTGGGCCGGTAACCGCCTCCCTGACGGTTGGGGCTCTGCGGGAAATGGGTCGCGGGGCTGGTTGGCTTCTATCGCGGGGCTGGGTGTGGGCGGGGCTATTGCGCTACTGCGTCTAGTCCTTCAGGACTCGCTATACGGGGCCCATGACAAAGAACAGGGCGACCAGTGAAAGTAGTGGGAGTATCCCTACGAGGACGAAGACGGGCGTGAAGGAATAGGTGTCCGCGACGTAGCCGACGAACTTGGTAAAGAGCACGCTGCCTAGTCCGGCGCCCACGCCGGAGATGCCTGATACGGACGCTACCAACCGCGAGGGCACCAAGTCGGCGGGGAGCGTCAATGTATTCGTCGAATAGGCGTAGAACGAGAGCAGCGCAATGCTCGACAGGATGAGCGCCGTGATATCCGAATCGACGAGGCCCACGCCGACGCTCGACATCATCATCAGACCGGTCACCAGCATGACCGTCTTGCGGGCGCGATTCACACTCCAGCCGCGTTCGATGAGCCGTCCTGAGATGCCACCGCCGAGGAAGCTGGCGAAGATAGCCGGCAGAAAGACCATCCAGAGCCGGTCGCGGATGTCTTTCTTCTGGTAGCCGCGCTCGTCGACGAAGTATTTCGGCAGCCAAGCGAGATAGAACCACAGAATCTAGTCCGAGAAGAAACGGACCAACCCCACGCCCCACACCTGCCGGTAGCGTAGGACTTCCGCCCAGCCCGCCAGCATCCCCTGTTTAGCCGGAGGAGTTGCGTCGGTCTTCTGTGACTGCTCTTTCTGGAGTTCTTGGAGTTCGTCGCGACGCATCAGCCAGTGCTTGTCGGGCAAGCGATAGAACCATAGCCACAGCGGGGCCCAGGCGAACCCGGTTACTCCCACGATGACGAACATCCAGCGCCAGTCCGCCCACCGGATGAGCTGAGCGATCACGAGGGGTGCGATCATCGCGCCCAGGCCTGAACCGGCCCCTGAGAAATAGGCGACCCCCAGCCCGCGCTGGCGCGTAGGGAACCATTCCTAGACCGCCTTCACGGAGGCAGGCCAGTTCCCTGCCTCGCCCCAGTCGAGCAAGAAACGGAATAGGCTGAGTCTAACGATCCCGCGCGCCGTCGAGCAGAGAATGCCCGACACGGACCAGAACAACATGATGATGAGGAAGCCGAGGCGGGTTCCCAGCACGTCCATCATGCGGCCGGTGACGAGTTGGCCGAGCATGTAGGCCGACGTGAAGGCGATATTGATATTCACAACGTCGTCGTTCGACAGGCCGAATTCCTCGACGATCGCCGGCGTCGCCACCGCGAACGTCTGCCGGTCGAGGTAGTTAATGAGCGTCGCGAGGAAGAGGAGGGTGCAGATCCACCAGCGCAGATTCTTCGCGCCGCCGTTTGCTTGAGCGTCCGTTGCCACGAGAGGTAGGCATTGTAGCTTAGACTCGGGGAATGGTGGTGGCGCCCACAGGGGTTCGGGTCTCAATGCGGAAATGAGCAGGAAGAAGAGGCAGAGTCCCGGCAGAGCCAGTAGGACGAAGAAGGTTACGAATCAGCCTATAAGCCAGCCCGTGAGCCAGCTCGCTAACCAGTCTGGTGGCGCGATGGGAAGGCTTGCTGCGGCCGGGGCAGTAGTGGTGATCGTCCTGGCTGTCGCCGGATACTTCTGGTTTAGCGAGGTCGATCCGACGCCCGCCCCGGTGGCAGAGACCCGCGAGTTCATCGCCGGGGCTGATCTGGGATACGCCGACCCGGTGGCGTGTATCGGGTGTCACGCGGAAATCCACGAGACCTACAGCCGCACGGGGATGGGCCGGTCATTCTATCGGCCGACCGAGCAGAACATAGTCGAGGATTTCGCGACCGACAACACGTACTATCACGAGCCTTCCGAGCGTTATTACACGATGATTGCGAGGGATGGAGAGTACGTGGTTCGCAGGCACCAGCTCGGACCAAGCGGCGAAGAAACAAACATTCTCGAGAAGAAGATCAACTACGTCCTCGGATCGGGAATCCACTCCCGCAGCTACTTGTGGCGCACGGCGGACGGAGGGTTGGCGCAGCTCCCGGTTTCCTGGTACTCGGAGAACGGAGGCTACTGGGCGATGAGCCCAGGGTATGACCGGCCTGATCACCAGGGGTTTCTGCGCGAGGCCGCGACGGACTGCATCGCGTGTCACAACGCATTTCCCATGGTCGAGGAGGGCTCGGACCAACAGGGTGCCGAACTTCGCTATCCCGCCGATATGCCCGAGGGCATCGACTGCCAACGATGCCACGGTCCCGGCCGCGAGCACTTGGAAGTCATGGAAGGTGCGGAGCCATCCGCCGAAGCGATCCAGGCGTCGATTGTGAACCCGGCGCGTCTTGACGCTGACCGCCAACTCGAAGTGTGCATGCAATGCCATCTCGAAACGACCGTTGAAGGACTGCCGCACGCCATGCGCCGTCCGGGGCGCGGCGCGTTCTCCTACCAAGCCGGGCAGCCCCTCGGCGAGTTCGCCGTGCACTTCGATTACGAACCGGACAAAGGCCCCGACGATCTGTTCGAAATTGCGCACGCCGCGTACCGGTTGCGCAAGTCCGCCTGCTTTCAGCAAAGCGGTGGTGAGATGACTTGTACGACGTGCCACAATCCGCACGATATTCGCCATGGGGCCGAAGCAAGCGCCGAGTACATTGCGGCTTGCCGCGGCTGCCACACGGCGAGCTTTGACGAGATGGTAGAGGCGGGCCGGCATCCGCGAGACGGGGACTGTCTCGATTGCCACATGGCGAAGCGGCGTCCTGACGATGTAGTGCGCGTCGCGATGACTGATCACTTCATTCGGCGAAAGCAGCCCGCGAGGAACTTACTGGCATCCAAGAAGGAGTCGCATGACGAGCCGTATCGAGGCCGTGTCATGCCGTACTACCCACCCGGTCTACCGGCCAGTCCAGATGATGAGTTGGTGATCGCATCTGCGCAGGTGGTATCGCAATCGAATCTCGAAGAGGGGATTCGTGAGCTGGAGCAAGCCATCCGTGAACACAAACCCGGCGAAGTCGACTACCAGTACGAGCTTGCGGAGGCCTATGGCCACACCGGGCGAACCGACGACGCGGTAGCAGCGTATCGCGAGGTCTTGCAGCGCGATCCGACGCATCAAAGTGCTCTCGAAGGGCTGGGACGGCTACTGGCGCAAAGCGGGCGTGCGGAGGAGGCCATCTCGGTTCTCCGTCAAGCGATTAGCCATAGGCCCGGCGCTTATCAAATCCACAGCGACCTCGGGCTCGCCTACGTGAATAGTGGCAGGCCGGCTCCGGCTATCAAGGAACTACGCACGGCCGTGCGCATCAACCCCGACACACCGCAATCGCAAAGCGGCCTCGGCGCGGCTTTGATCCAGACCGGTGATGTCCGAGGAGCCGAGCAAGCGTTTCGAAGAGCAATTCGCCTGAACCCCAGTTATGCGAATGCCCACGCCAACTTGGCGAATGTGCTGGCCGGCACGAATCGGCCTGCGGATGCTGAGCACCACTTTCAGCAAGCGCTGCGATTCGATCCAGAGGCGTTCGAGACGCATTTCAGCTACAGTCGGCTCCTCGCGGCCACCGACAGGCTCGGGGAGGCGGAGAAACGTCTGCAGTCGGCGCTGAGGATCAATCCCAGCGTCGTGGAGGCACATGATGAACTCGGCACTATCTTTGCCCTCCAAGGCAAGACCATGGAGGCCATCTCAACCTACCGAAAGGCTTTGGACGTAGACCCCCGCTATGGTTTGGTAGCGTTTAACCTGGGAGCGCTTCTACTCGGCGAAGGGCGGGGTGGAGAAGCCAAGCAGTACTTCATCCAGGCGCTCGAAACAGAGCCCAACCTCGCCGAGGCTCACCTGAACCTCGGGAACCAGTATGCGATGGAAGGTCAGTTTTCAGCGGCCGAGCAGCACCTGAGGCAAGCGGCATCCAGTGCCGATCCGGCCCTACAACAGGCGGCTCAGGACTCGCTAAGCCGACTCCGCGCGGCCAAGCAGCGGCAGTGAGCACCTCTCAGTACCGACAAGTATCCGGCGACTTAGCTACGGCTATAGCTGAAGCTCGTGGCACGACGCGTCGCCGGATAGCTCGGCGACCGCATCGAGATTCATTGCAATACCGAGGCCGGGACCATCCGGGATCGGCAGCATGCCGTCGGCGTCGAGGCGCCATTCGCCTGCTGTGATCTCGTCGATGAAGGGCGAACCGGTTAGGTATTCAACCAAGTCCGTATCGGAGAACGCCGAGGCAAGGTGTAGATCGGCCGCCAGTCCGATAGCGGTATTCCAACCATGCGGGATGAAACGAATGCCGTGATCGCGCGCCATCTGGGCGATGCGGCGCTCTTCACTGATCCCGCCGACTTTCGTCACGTCGGGCTGCACGATGTCGAACGCACCGGCGCGTAACCAAGGCTCGAAGGACTGGCGGCGCGTAAGCACCTCGCCTCCGCTGATCGGGACCTTGGCGGCGCGGCGCAATGCGACGTAGTCATCCAGTGCGTCAGGAAGCAGCGCTTCCTCGAACCACGCCACATCGTATTCGCAAAGCATGTCCGCCGTGTTCAGCGCCCACTTGTAATCGCGCGGCCAAAAGGCGTCGCTGCCGCCAGCGTCGACCATGAGCATGGATTCCGGACCGACCGCCTGTCGAGCCGCGCGGACGATCGCCTCGTCGGTTTGGCGGTCACGGCGTCCGAACGGGCCCCACCCGATCTTGAAGGCGCGAAAGCCCTGCTCCTTCACGGGCAGTAGCTCATCGGCCATGCGGTCCGGTTCGCGCATCAGCAGCGAGGCGTAGGGCCTCACGCGTTCCCGATAACGTCCGCCTAGCAAGCGCCCCACAGGCTGGCCGGTTGCTTTGCCGAGGATGTCCCATAGCGCGATGTCGATGCCGCTAATGGTGTGGGTAATCGATCCCCCGCGCCCCAACCAGAATGTATTCTGGTGTAGCTTCTCGCTGACGCGTTCGGGCTCAAGCGCATTCTCGCCTTCATAGAGTGGGCACAACACATTGAGTGAACCCCGCACCAACTCTTCGCTCGTAAATGCGCTGCCCCATCCAACGAGGCCGTCGTCGGTGCGAACCGCAATGAGTGTGTGGACGCAGTCTTCGGGTTGCAGTTCATTCGACCAGCCACCCTCGGGGGTGCGGCCGCGGAGTCCGAAGGCGCGAACTTCAGTAATCTTCATGACCTTCGATTATCCACCAAAGCGAAGGGGCGTTACCCGACATACCTGGATCAGGCCGCAAATCGAGAGCGCGCGATTCCAGAAGCGGTAGAATCGGCTAGTAGCAAAAACCATCTGGGGCAATGAGGGAGGCTGACGTGACTTACGCAAAGAAAACAACGACATTCGATTGGAGCCGGCGCGACTGGTTCCGCATGAGTGGGACAGCGGCGGCAGCGAACTTCCTCGCCGCTCTACCAGGAACAGCCGCCGCCACACTCCCTGTCCGCGGCGAGGGACCGGACGTGTACACGCGCATTGGCGTGCGGCCGTTCATTAGTTGCACCGCGACGACCACCATCAATGGAGGCTCGTCCCAGCCGCCGGAAGTGCTGGACGCCGTCTTCCAAGCCGGACACTACCACGTCAACCTCGACGAGCTCATGGCGGAGGTGGGACCGCGCATCGCGAAGCTACTGCAGGTCGACGCGGCCATGGTTAGCTCCGGCGCAGCGGCCGCCATGACCTGCGGGACGCTCGCCTGCGTCGCCGGCGGCGATCCGGAAAAGATCCGACAACTGCCCGACACGACCGGTTTGAAAAACGAAGTCATCGTTCCAAGTTGGTCGCGCAGCATCTATGATCACGCCGTTCGCTCGACGGGCGTAAAAATGATTGAGGTCGATACGCTCAATGATCTGGAACGAGCCTTCGGACCTAAGACGGTGATGGCGACCGCGCTATCGAGCATCCTTTGGCAGAACGGCCCGTTCTCCCTCGATCAACTTGTCGCCGCGGCGCACAAGCGGAACGTTCCGGTACTGATTGACGATGCCGGCGCACTGCCCGTACCGCCGCATCCGGTGCTGTCACACGGCGTCGACTTGTGCGCGCACAGCGGAGGTAAGGTGATCCGCGGTCCGCAGGGAGCCGGGTTGCTGCTAGGCCGCGAAGACCTAGTCAAAGCGGCCTTCATCAACAGCGCGCCGCACCATGCATTCGCCCGCGCCATGAAGGTGACCAAAGAAGAAATCATGGGCATGCTGGCAGCCGTCGAATACCTGGTAACGAAGCGCGACCCGGAGGCGGAGGAGCGCGAATGGATGAGCTGGTACGGCCACATCAAAGACCGTGTGTCAGAGATTGCAGGCGTGTCGGGCGAGATTGAGAATTTTGCTTGGAAGCGCTTCGGCTATCACCCCAGGTTGGTTGTGCGCTGGGACCCAGAAACAATCGGTCTCACGGCGGGGGACGTGGAGCAGATGCTGCTTGACGGCGAACCACGCGTTCGCATTCCACCTTCGGGCACAGGACACTCGTTCGTGATTCGCGGAGCCTCGATGTATGCGGGCGAATACAAGCTCGTTGCGGACCGGCTGGTGGAGATCTTTCGTGCCGCGCCTCCTGCAAGGGCGAAGCCGCCACTGGCACCGCCCGTTGCCGATGTAAGCGGCGACTGGGACGCCACACTTGAGTTTGTCGTTGGCTCGGCTGAGCATGAGTTTCACTTCGACATGCAGGCAAATCGGTTGACTGGTATCCATGTGGGCCGCATCACGCACGGTACGATCAAAGGGACGATCGATGGGTCCGATGTCCGTTTTCGGGCGTCGGGCCGCTACGAAGGTACGTCAATTCGCTACCGGTTCAGCGGGTTACTGGAAGGGGACGAGATATCCGGCATCGTTGACCTTGGCGAATATGGAACCGGGACCTGGAGGGCCCGGCGCAGGTCGTAAAGGCGGGTTCAACAGACTTAGTCGCCTTCTCACCCTGAAAGTGTGCCCATGGGAGATGCACTGATCGGCCTCGGCGTTCTGCTGGTGATCATCGGGCCGCTACTGCTGATTCCCGTCACCTGGCTGCTCTATCGATGTGTGTGGTGGGCGCTGATCCGTTCGGTCCCCGCGGAGAGACTAACGCGAGGCACCGCCAGTCAAGCGGCGGTGGCACTGCCGTTAGTACTTGTGGTGAGTGCCTTAGTCGCGTCGTACTTGCCGGGGCACTGGGAATTTGAGCGCTTGTGCGCGCAACACGCGATTCCGGATGCGTCGTTCCGCACAAGGGTGGACGGCTTCTTTCGCACGCAGATGTTCCCCTATCAATCTCACAAGTACCTGGATCAAGATTCGTTCTCGTACATCGAAGCACCTGATCCATATAGGAAAGGCATCCTCCTGCGCTACTCGAAAGGGGCCAACGGGGATCTTGAGGAAGATCAGGTCCCGGTAATCAGCAGCACATTTGGCTTTCGGGAAACGTTCTCTGAACTCCCCAGCGGCATCACGATGACCGAGAAGGTCATCTACGAAATCGCCACCGAACGGGAACGAGCCCGGGCCGCCAGGATCACCTACCACGGCGGGCCGCTTTCGCTCGTTCTGGGTAGCTACGGTATGTCTTCCTGCCCGGACATTCTTTCGGAAGAGGGTTCGCGGCACTTTACAACTTTCTACGATCTGGAGTCGATCGTTCTCAGAAGCGAGATGGACCCCTGACATTCCAAGCATGACCAGGTTCATGTCGAACGTAGTTCCGCCGGCTTTCCGCTATTCTCAATATCTACTAAGCGAGGTTAGAAGCATCGCTTTTGTACCAAGGAGACAGCTGGTGATTCAGAAAACACGGATCCAACGCCCGATGACGGCGCGATCTATTCTCGGCGTAGTCGGGGCGGTGCTTGCCGTGCTGTTGAGCGTCGGAGGGGCAAGCAGCGCTGAAAAGGTCTGCGCCGAAGGCGAGACCGAAACGACTGTGTTGGTCGTGCGGCACGCCGAGAAGACTTGTCGGCGCTGCGATGAACTTTCGGAAGCGGGCCTTGATCGAGCCAAGATACTCCCCGACGCGGCGCGCAAGATCATGGGCGAGATCGACGTCGTCTACCACAGCGATACGAAGCGCAACCGTCAGACGGTCGCGCATGTCGATCCGAAGCCGCACACGGAGTACGCCAGGGGCAGCGCGGAGGGAGATGTCGTCGAGGAGATCCTCAACAACCGCTGCGGCCAGAACGTCTTGATGGCCGGGCATAGTCACACAGCGGCTAAGGTGCTAGGGCTTCTGGGCGTCCCGGCGGCCCAGGTCGACACCGACAACTGGTTCCCTACGAAGCACGATAACGGCATGCGGGAGGTTTACCTCGACGATTTTGATGACTTGTTCGTTGTAAAGGTCTGCGGCCCTTGCGATTCTGGAAGACGCATCCTGATGCATCGAAACTACGGCGCGAGCACACCGGCGAAGTAAGGCTGTGCCGCGGACTCTCGTCCACGGGCGCGCGGATTTTCCATCCGCGCCTCCTGCCCTTCTGGCATGGATATCGCCGGAGCTGTGGTACGGTTTACCTAATCATGCGTGTATTCCGTTTCGTCGGGGCCGGGGCATTGCTCGTCTGTGGCGTCCTCAGCGCACAGCAAGGGCCGGGAGACGGATTTTCGCCCTCCGACATTCGCTTCTTTGAGAACGAGGTCCGGCCCATCCTCAGCGCGCAGTGTGCCGCCTGCCATAACGACAAACTGCGTACCAGCGGCCTCTCCCTTACAAATCGCGAAGGCATCCTGACGGGCGGCAACCGTGGGGAAGCGGCGACTCCGGGTTCGCCGGATGACAGTTTACTGGTCCACGCAATTCGGTACGACAACGATCTCAAGATGCCGCCGAGCGGCAAGCTGGTGCCGACGGAACTAGCCGCTCTCACCCGTTGGGTCGAGTTGGGTCTGCCGTGGCCCAGTAAGGAACTCTCGCGCAAGCCGGCAGGCGACGCAGCGATGCACTGGTCTTTTCAGCCGATCCGGCGACCCCGTGAGCCTAAAGTTTCCGATCGTTCCTGGGCACGGAATTCGATCGACCGTTTCATCTTGGCGCGTCTTGAGAAGGAAGGTCTGACTCCTTCGCCTGAAGCGGAAAAAGCAACGCTGGCGAGGCGAGTGTATATCGATCTACTTGGCCTGCTTCCCACGCCGGAACAGGTAGATGCCTTTGTGGCCGATGATCGCCCGGACGCCTACGAAGATCTCGTTGATGAGGCGCTTTCGTCTCCGCACTACGGTGAACGGTGGGGACGTCATTGGCTCGATCTGGCGCGTTACGCCGACTCGAATGGCTACAACAGCGACGGCCCGCGGCAAATCTGGATGTATCGCGAGTGGGTGATCGATGCTCTGAATCGTGATCTCCCTTTCGATCAGTTCGTCATCGAGCAAATTGGGGGAGACCTTCTTCCGAACGCCACCAAACAGCAGATGGTAGCGACCGGCTTTCACCGCAACACGCTATTGAATCTGGAGGGTGGCGTCGACTTCGAGCAATATCGCACGGAAGCCGTCGTCGATCGCGTCGATACCACGGGCATGGCTTTCCTGGGGTTAACCCTCGGCTGTGCACGCTGCCACGACCACAAGTTCGACCCGGTTTCGCAACGGGAGTTCTACCGCTTCTTCGCTTTCTTCAACAGCATCGACGAGTTGAGCGGCGAGTTCAACGACAAAGAGGGCCGAGCGCGAGCGTTCGAGCCGGTTCTCGAGTTCGGGACTCCGGAGCAATATGCGCGTCGCGAAGCCATCGAGGCACAGCTCGACGTAATGGAAGAGGAGTTGGAGCGCTACAAGGATCAACTCATCGAGAAGCAAGCGGAGTGGGAAGCGTCGCTCGGCGATGAGGAACTCGAGAAGTTGACCCCGGGGCAGCAGGCCATCCTCATGATTCCGACCGCTGAGCGCCACGAGGTGCAACACGGATCGATTCGTGGCGCCTATTTTGGTCAGGACGCTGCGCATCAAGAACGCAGGAAGGCAGTCGCGGCGGTCACAAAGCTCAAGCCCGAGGTCCCGAGTACTCTTGTGATGAGGGAGCTACCCAGCCCGCGGACAACTCACGTCCTGCTAGGTGGCGAATTCTTGGACAAGGGCGTCGAGGTTACGTCCGGCACACCTGCCGCACTACCCGCGCTACCGCACAAGGAACGCTACACCCGAGTGGACCTCGCTCGCTGGCTGGTCAACAAAAAGAATCCCCTCACGCCCCGCGTCACGATGAACCGAATCTGGCAACGCTATTTCGGCCGGGGCATCGTCGAGACCGAGAACGACTTCGGCACGCAGGGTTCCCCGCCTACACACCCGGAATTGCTGGATTGGTTGGCGTCGAAGTTCATCGACCAAGGGTGGAGCATCAAGGCGATGCACCGCTTGATCGTGACATCTGCAACCTATCGCCAGTCGTCGGCGCATCGGCCCGACGCGGCGAAGAAAGATCCACGGAATGATTTACTCGCGAGACAGAACCGATTGCGGGTGGAGTCAGAGATCGTTAGAGATTTGGCTTTGTCGGCGAGCGGGATGCTCACTCCCGAGATCGGCGGACCCAGCGTCTTCCCGGCCCAGCCGCCGGATGTCATGATTCGAAATACGTGGAAAGAAAGTGAGGGGCCGGCGCGCTATCGCCGAGGTCTGTATACGTATTTCTGGCGGCTGAGTCCCCATCCCGGCCTGATGGTATTTGACAGTCCGAGCGCATTGACGATCACAACAAAACGAAACCGGTCGAATACGCCTCTCCAGGCGCTCACTCTGCTGAACGATACCGGCTTCCACGAGTTCGCCCAAGGGTTGGCGCAGCGAATTCTCAGTGAGCGGCCGGATGCTTCGAACGCGGAACGGGTCGAGCACGCATTTCGTCTGTGTCTGGCGCGGCCACCACGCGAGATGGAGCAAGCCCGCATCGAGAGCCTGCTCGCGTCGCAGCTCGACGAACTGATGACCAGCCCGGACGAAGCGAAGGAGCTCCTACCGCTCCCAACACCCAACGGGGCCAACATTCCCGCGACGGCGGCCTGGACCATCGTCTCGGGAGTGCTTCTCAACCTCGATGAGTTCATCACACGGGAGTGATCTGAATATGCAAGACATCGGACTGCTTGACAGAACCAGACGACACTTTCTTAGTCAGTGTTTCGTCGGTCTGGGCAATATCGCACTGGGTAGCTTGTTGAGCAGCGGCAAACTCATGGGTGCGAACGCGCCTCGGGTCGAGAACCCGCTTGCGCCGAAGGCGCCCCACTTCCCTCCCAAAGTCAAGCGCGTCATCTACCTCTTCATGGCCGGTGCGCCGAGCCAATTCGAAACCTGGCTCTATCGGCCGAAACTGAGTGAGTATGACGGGAAGCCGACTCCCGATTCGTTCCTCGAAGGCAAACGCTTCGCCTTCATGGAACGGTTCATGAAGGATAAGCTCAAGCTGCTCGGCCCACGCCGGAACTTCCAGCAGCACGGCGAATCGGGCATGTGGGTTTCGGAAATCTTCCCGCACATGGCGAGCGTGGCCGACGACTTGGCCTTGGTGCATTCGCTCACCACGGAGAACTTCAACCACGCCCCCGCGAAGCTCTTCGTGAATACCGGCTCGACACGCTTCGGTCGTCCCAGCATGGGCTCCTGGCTGAGTTACGGACTGGGGAGTGAATCGCAGGACCTGCCGGCGTTCGTCGTCCTGCGCTCGGGTGAGCGAAGCTTGATGGGCGGCGCGAATCTGTGGAGCAGCGGTTTTCTACCAACGACATACCAGGGCGTTGAGTTCCTACGCTCGGCCGACCCCATCCCTAATCTATCTAGCCCGAAAGGCATGTCCGCGGAGCGTCAGGCGGCGCGGCTGGACGCGGTTCGCGACCTGAACCTGGCGCGGCTAGCGGATGTCGGGGACCCGGAGATCAGCACCCGTATTTCTTCCTACGAAATGGCCTATCGCATGCAGACGAGCGGGCCCGAGTTGATGGACCTTTCGAGAGAAAACCAAGCGACGCTGGATCTTTACGGAGCGAAACCCGGCGAGCAGTCGTTCGCCAACAACTGCCTGCTGGCGCGGCGCATGATCGAGCGCGGCGTGCGATTTGTGCAGTGCTATCAGACCGGTTGGGACCACCATGGCAATCGGCAGAACAACCTCAACGAGAAGCTTAACGAAGTGGCCCTGTCTGTCGATCGCCCGGCAGCTGCACTGATCAAAGACCTCAAGCAGCGCGGCCTGCTCGATGAGACACTCGTGCTGTTCGGCGGCGAATTCGGGAGAACCCCGATGGGAGAAGTGAGGGAATCCGTCGGACGCAACCATCACATCGACAATTTTCCAATGTGGTTCGCCGGCGGAGGGATCAAGGCTGGTCAGACAATCGGGGAAGTCGACGAGTTGGGTTTCTTCATCACCAAAGACAAGGTCGAAGTGCACGACGTTCAGGCGACGATCTTGCACTTACTCGGGCTCGATCACAAGAAGCTTACTTTCCGCTATCAAGGCCGCGACTTCCGGTTGACCGACGTGGGTGGGCATGTGATTCATAAGCTTCTCGCGTAATACGGGCCAGCCACTCCGTGTATACTGCTCTTAGCTTGAGGCGCGGCCCTCGTCCGCCGCCGACTCGTTTCCACAAGGAATAAACATCATGAATTGGTTGAAACCGGACCGTCGAACGCTCCTGCGCGGCATGGCTGCGCTTCCCGGCATTGGGGTACTGATGCCCGCCACGGCTTCGGCCGCTGCCGCCCGCTTGAGCGGGAAAAACCGAGACGTAATCAGCGAACTCAGAATTCGTTCCTTCATCAACGCGGCGGGCACCTATACCAGCCTGACCGCATCAATGATGCCACGCCCCGTGTGGGACGCCATGACCGTTGCATCCACCAAGTTCTGTCCGCTGCAAGACCTGCATGACGCCGTTGGCAAGCGCATCGCCGAATTGACGAAGGCCGAAGCAGCGCTGGTCAGCGCGGGCGCGGCCTCTGCACTCGCGATCGGCACGGCCGGCGTGTTGGCCGGAACGGACCGCGAGAAGATTCAGCAGTTACCTGACACGCGCGGCATGAAGAACGAAGTCATCGTTCAGAAAAGCCATCGCAACGGTTATGACCACGCCGTCCGCAACGCCGGTATCCGGATGGTCGAAGTCGAAACGGCCGCGGAACTCGAGAGCGCCATCCACTCGCGCACCGCGATGATGTTCTTCCTGCAAGCGGCGAATAATCGAGGCCAGATCGGCTACGAGGAGTTCGCGAAGCTCGGCAAGAAGCACAACATTCCGACCATGATCGACGCCGCCGCCGATGTCCCGCCGGTGAGCAATCTATGGAGGTTCCAACAAGCAGGCTTCGACTTAGTCATCTTCTCGGGCGGCAAGGGCATCAAGGGGCCGCAGTCAGCCGGCCTGCTGCTCGGTCGGAAGGACCTCATCGAGGCGGGCCGCATGAACAGCAGCCCGAACTCCAACTCGCTCGGGCGCATCAGCAAGGTCAACAAAGAAGAGTTGGTCGGCATGATGGTCGCCGTTGAGATGTTCGTCAACCGCGATCACGAAGCGACTTGGAAGGACTGGGAGAACCAGTGCAATCGCATCGCCGGCTTCACCAAGGGCGTACCCGGCATCAAGAGCGAGATCAAAGTGCCCGAATTGGCCAACATGGTGCCGCACCTGCACCTCGATTGGGACCATGCGGCCGTCGGCAAAACGCCGGGAGACGTCGTGAAAGAACTGCGTGAAGGTACCCCAAGCATCGAAGTGCGGCCCGGATCGGCTAAGAACTTCGTGATTGCGGTTTGGATGCTCGAACCCGGCGAATACCGCACCGTCGGTCGGCGATTGGGCCAGGTTCTTAAGGGTTAAGCCCTTTCACCGTTACATTTCGAAACAAGTTCGAGGGCGGCCCAACTTTGGGTCGCCCTCGTTGTTCTTAGCCTGCCTTTTCCTGCTGATCCTTCAGCAGGGATTTGAGGTTATCCAGTTGACCTCGTAGGTCTTTGGCGCGGCTCGCGATGGTGGCGACGTACAGGATGTGAATAACCCACGCCGCGCCGAACGCGTACCAGAGCCACTTCAGATTCTCTTCCATTTCGCTTCCCTTCCCACAAAACCCTTGTTTCAGCCAAGCGCGTGCACCATCCGGCGCACGCCTTCCGTCTCGCGCTGCAATTCGGCCAGCTTGCGCCGCTGTCGTACGAGGTACCAGAGCAGCACCAACAGCGCCACCATCGTGAACGCTAATACCATGCCCATTCGAGCGTCGATCCCGCCGCCACCGATCACCGGGGCCGGGTGCTGGGTCCGCCACCAGCGATTCGCCATGTAGATGATGGGGATGTCGATCATCCCGCAGATCGAGACTACAGCGCACACCACCGCGCGCTGGGAAGGCTCGTCCACCGATTGCCGCAGGATCAAGTAACCGATATAAATCACCGCCAGCAGCATCGCGCTCTGACCCCGTGCATCCCACGCCCACCAGATGCCCCAGATCGGCTTGGCCCAAAAAACACCCGTCACCAGGTTGACGATGCAAAATACCAGTCCCACTTCGTTGCAGGAAACGGATAGATCGTCGAGACGTCCGTCGCGATTCGCCAGGTAGCGGATCGCCGCCACTCCGCCGATGATGAACGCCACCCACGACGTCGCGGCCGACGGCACGTGGAAATAGAAGATCCGCTGAACGATGCCCATCGAATTTTCGGTGGGCACCCAAACAAAGATCAGGTACAGCGACGCCACGACCAGTGTCGCGCTGGCAACGGCCAAAACGGGCGTCAGTTTGTCGGGCTTGGTCGAGACTGCTTCAGTCATAGATACCGCCTGGAAATCAGCTTCATAGTGTATCAGCGACCGGTGTCCTGGAGACACTCTGGTCCGGCACCGCTTCGGCCGGCCGCGTCGACTCTCAAAGGCCTGGGGGGTTCTCGCAAAGCCGCAAAGTACCGCGAACCTCGCTATGGGCTCTGTTGGATGGGCACGATAGCAACTCCGGGGCAATTGTAACCCGGCGGGCCCGGAGTTTTTGTGGGACGGCTGGAACGTAGCCTGAGGGTGCCCGTTAGGGCGGCTGAAGGCGGAGTGGAAGGCGGCTCACATCGGGACTACAGTTCCTCTAGACTGGGGAAGGCCTGTGCCACTCCACCTGGAACAAGGGGATTCGTTATGTCGTCGAGGTTAGGTTTCTCGTTCGCAGCAGCAGCCGTCATGTTGACCCTGAGCG
>Ga0315336_1003148_pt1 | contig 22856 bp, 21 predicted proteins | sample ASW5metaG_FD_204512 | JGI IMG/M metagenome (GOLD analysis project Ga0315336, IMG submission 204512) | Ammonia-oxidizing marine archaeal communities from Monterey Bay, California, United States - ASW #5 | ecosystem: Environmental > Aquatic > Marine > Intertidal zone | place: USA: California... | reverse complement strand
TGTACCGCTCTTTTCTGTGAGGAAACGATGGCAGAGTCAATCAAGGTTGAAGCTGGCGGCCACTGGTCAGGCGTGGTTCCGAAAGGCGAAGCGTTGACGATTATCGACTTGAAAGGAGGCAGGGCGTTGATTTTCTTTGCTACAACGCTGATCAACCCGAGGAGCGGTATCACGCGCCCGACACGCTAAAGGCGGCGCTGACGCTGAGACTGATGACTCCAGATAATCGTGAAAATTAGAGCAAGAGCAATTAGGAGTTCAGTCTTCATACGCCACGGGATATTGCACGCTGTCGAGCGGGTCACCCGGAGATAGTTGATCGTTGAACAACTGTGGATTCATTCCGAGGCTTTTAAAGTAGGTAGTACCTTTTCCCGCATAGCGTACCGCGTAGCCGCGTCGTCGTTGTTGAGGAGTTCTATTCGCTCGCGCCCCATGCACTGTTAAGCCGTGGAATACCAGAATGTCGCCTGGATTCATAGGCCAACTCAATATCTGATACCGTTCCCGCTGGGTATCGAAATCAGGAAGAGGTTCGTACTCGGGATTAAATTGGTAAACACCTCTAGACGAGCCATCCTCTCCATCGTCGAACGGTTGAAACCAACGGTTCCACAGGTGTGAGCCACAAATAAATTCTAAGGCTCCAGAATCCGTGGTTACTTCATCCAGTGCTAGCCAGACCGTCATCACAGGCCAGCCACGTATTGGCCAGTACGGTTGATCATTGTGCCAGGGTGTATGCGGCGCGCCGGCTTCCTTAGCAAAGATCTGGTCAAACAAGAGATTAATCTTACTGCTCTTTAATAATGTGGCGGCTAGGGCGGGAATGGGTGACTCCAAACAGTACCATGCACAATCTTGATCATCCTCCCAAATCCGAACATGATCAAAATAGTTAGTCGGCTGGGTTAAGGTTCGATCTACCGCCTTACGTAGACGTTCGATAGCATCGGTATCGATACCTGAGGGAATCAGGGCGACGCCATCTTCATCAAAACGTTTCTGTGTGGTTGGATGGACAGAAGCTTGTTGTTGCATCGTATTCACCATTACCCATTTGTGATGTACAGACTCAGGATGAGGATCCTTGTTAGAGAGACTATAGACTAGAGACTACTCTAGTCTATAGTTTCATCGGGTTGTAAGTAGATTAGACCTCTGGCGACATGGAAAGTCAGGAACAGACAATCTGCCGATACACACAATCCGAGTTTCGATTGATTGCTCAGCTCCTATAGGTATCGACCCGAAACAATTCCGATGAGTCATCTCAATCAGGGGGGAGTATGCCTTGATTGAGATGTGGCCGGTTTTAGTATTGGATTCTGCCAAATAAACTAGTTCGTTGAGAGAAGACCGTAAAATAGGTTTAGATCCTGATGATCGTTAGGCCACTATAATTGCTACTAACAGAACCTGAGTTTCAAAGAAGTAACGATCCTATGCACATGACTCCGATAAGATATCGAGAGTTATAGGTATCGAACCACGCATCGGGGGATAAGGCAAGTGTTGCAAAACAAACGATGTTTAATAAGGGCATCGATCCTCTTTGATATCAAAAAGAAGGAGGGATAGGCTGTGAGCGCTCCAATTGAGCTAACTAATGTATGGAAGATCTTTGGGAAAAATTCGGAAAAAGCATTCCAATTAATAAAAGAGAAAAAGTTAACAAAGTCGGAAGTGCTAGATCAGTTTGATTGTGTGGTCGGAGTCGCGAATGCATCATTCTCTGTAGCAGAGGGAGAAATTTTTTGTATTATGGGGCTATCGGGAAGCGGTAAATCAACTTTGATTCGACATATCAATCGGTTGCTTAAACCGACTTCAGGGGAAGTCTTGATTCACGGTGAAGACATTCTTACAAAAAGTGATCGGGATCTACGTAAATTACGCGCTACAAAAACCGGTATGGTCTTCCAAAATATCGCACTTCTTCCCCACTGTACCGTTATAGACAACGTCGCGCTCCCGCTGGAGATTCAAAAATACACGATTAGGCAAAGACGGGAAATTGCGTTACGCACATTGGAGATGGTTAAACTGACTGGATGGGAGAACAGGTTTGCACATGAATTATCAGGGGGTATGCAACAGCGAGTCGGCTTAGCCCGCGCGATGGCAGCGGATCCTGATATCTTATTGATGGATGAGCCATTTAGCGCTCTTGACCCGTTAATCCGTCGGCAACTTCAAGACGAGTTTCTCAGGCTCGCGGAAATAACGAATAAAACGACGGTTTTTATCACCCATGATCTGGATGAAGCGATTCGAATCGGTCATCGGATAGCGATTATGAAGGATGGTGTGTTAGTGCAGATTGGAACTCCAGAACAGATAGTGACTGACCCCGCCGACGCCTATGTAAAGGATTTCGTTGCAGGGATTTCTCGATTGAAGCTGATTCGGGCCGAGACGATTATGGAGCCCTGGGAGTCATGGAGAACGAAGAATTCCCTTGATGCTGATAGCGGACCGAGGGCATCTGTTGATGACTATCTGGACCGATTGATTGATGTTGCTGTAGAACATGATAGCCCGATATTGATACTGGACGACAATGATCAACCGGTTGGGGTAATTGATAAACGTAATTTGTTGAGAGGCATCCAGGGAGGAAGTCAGCATGAGTAAGAAGTCAAATACCACATTGGAATCTTCCGGCTTCGAAGAGGGTGACATTCGAGCGTTTATCGGGATCAATTCAGCCTACTATTTAATTAATTTTGACCGATTGATAGGAAAGCCTGGCTATTCCTGGACCTTTAACTGGATGGCAGCATTGTTGGGACCGGTGTGGCTGGCTTCCCGACAGTTATGGAACCTCTTTTGGGTATTTCTGTTTCTTGAGTTATTGGCGTTCGTGCAAATTGCTCGAGGTATATGGGCTGACTTAGGCATTGAACAGTTTGAGCGGGGTCAACGACTCGCAAAAACTGCAGCTCTGCGGTTGGAGGAGGCCCAAAGTGCAGCCAGCAGTGGCGCCGCAAATGCTGGCAATCTAATGGACTCTGCGCAATCATTGGAAAGAGCCGCAGAAACGGCGATGGGTTTAGCACAAATGCAAGCGAATACTGCTCCTTGGTTAATCGTTGGAGGAGTCCTATTCTTGTTGGCGGTCAAGGCACTTGCGGGTAGTTATGGGAACTGGGCCCTCTTTAAACGATTCACCCGATGGCAAGCGGATCGTTCCATTGGTGCTGGCGTTAACCGGGTCCATGTAATCGGTGTCTTTTTTTTCATCCTGACATTAGCCGGTTTAACAATTTATCGATTTACAGCCAGTTCAATCCCAAAGTGGCTCGAAGCGGTTCCAGCACAACGATCTTGGCGTCTTGACCTTTCAAAAAGAGTAGATGAATTTTTCGAGTGGTTTACACTAGTCGGCGAGAACTTTTTCTCATCTATTACATCAGTTATTCGATCTCTACTGAATGCCATGGATGTAATTCTGGTCGATACACCATGGCCAGTAGTAATGATTGTCATCATTTTGCTGGCTCTACAACTGGCTGGACCAAGAGTTGCAGTCTTTACCACGGCTTGTCTGGCCTATTTAGGTGTATACGGCTTTTGGGAAAAAAGTATGGAAACTGTGGCACTACTAGGGACAGCCGCATTTATTTGTATAGTGTTTGGCATACCGCTCGGAATATTGTGTGCTAAAAATCGTCGTATATATGTAATCGTCCGCCCAATACTCGATCTGATGCAGACCATGCCATCCTTTGTTTATCTGATTCCGGTAATTGCATTTTTTGGAATCGGTAAGGCGCCCGGGGTTGTGGCGACAGTTGTGTTTGGTATGCCACCGGTAGTTCGCCTTACAGCACTGGGACTTTCTGGGGTACCGGAATCTGTTCGCGAAGCCGCCCACGCATTCGGTGTTTCAAAAATGTTTCTTTTGTTTCGTGTCGACCTACCACTAGCATTACCATCAATTATGACTGGCATCAATCAGACGATCCTCATGTGCTTATCTATGGTTGTTATCGCTTCTTTGATTGGCGCAAAAGGTTTGGGAGAGGATGTATTGCACGCCTTGACATATGCTGACGAGGGGCAGGGAATTCTGGCAGGAATGGCAATTCTTTTCTGCGCCATGATTCTTGACCGTATAGTCCAGGGGCGTAGAGCCCGGAATCTCGCATAACTACAACCTGACGATGCTTTCTTGCTAGATAACCCAGGTCAACCGGTATCTATCCGGCTTCGTCACTATCTGTCTAGAAGTCGGGAACTATATTGTTAGCGAGAATGCGTTGCTTACAGGCCTTTTTCGATGACTAGTAGACCTCTCCCTGCTTCTGCTCAAACAGTTATTGTGGGCGGAGGGATCGTTGGTTGTAGCGTCCTTTACCACCTTGCGAAATCAGGTATGTCGGACGTGGTCCTGATAGAGCGGAAAACACTTACCTCGGGTACGACTTGGCATGCTGCCGGATTATTGGCGCAACTAAGAGGTAGTAGGACAGAAACCGATTTAGCTCGATATAGCATTAATTTGTATGAGCAACTAGAAACACAAACATCACAGGCAACAGGTGTACGCAGAAACGGCACATTGTGTTTAGCGCAGACCGCGCAACGGTGGGAAGAGCTAAAGAGGCGCCATGATCAGGCCAATGTCTATGGTCTTGAAACAGTCTTACTTAGCGATGTGGATATCGGACCAATTTGGCCATTGATTGATACTAAGGATCTGACTGGAGGATTACTGATACCAAGCGATGGACAGGGCGATCCTACAGGAATTACTTTAGCGTTATCAGAAGCAGCCAAAGGATACGGAGCAACTATTAAGGAAAATTGTCTCGTGACCGATCTCAGCCAGAATGACAATCAGGGCTGGTGTGTAGAAACAACTGATGGATCGATTCAGTCCGATATTGTCATAAATTGCACTGGGATATGGGCTCGAGACCTGGCTCACAAGTCTTCGGCATCGGTCCCGCTACATGCGGTCGAGCATATGTACCTGGTTACTGAGCCCATGACAGGATTGAACCGGCAATTACCGTCGGTACGAGACTATGACAGTTCAATTTATTTTAAAGAAGATGCGGGAAAATTGGTCCTGGGCGGGAATGAACCTAATGCGAAGTTGTGGCCAGTCGACCAGATTCCAGACGATTTTGAATACTCACTTTTACCAGAGGATTGGGATCATTTCGAATGCTTCATGAATCAGGCACTTGACAGAATTCCCGCGCTTAAGGAGACAGGGATCCGCCAGTTGGTTGTCGGGCCAGAAAGTTTTACTCCCGACGGTAAGTATTTATTGGGAGAAGTCCCCAATCTTAAAGGTTACTTTGTCGCCGCTGGATTTAATTCGATTGGAATTGCATCGGCCGGAGGTGTTGGCTTGGCACTGAGCGAATGGATTCTGGAAGGTGAACCAACGATGGATTTGAGTGACGTTGATATCCGGCGGTTTCAAAGATTTTCGGGCAATCGGGCCTTTCTAAGACAGAGAGTGCCAGAGATAGTCGCAACCGGTTTCGCGATCCATTATCCTTTTCGGGAGTTAAAGAGTGCACGTGGTATTCGGAAATCTCCAATTCATCAACGCTTGGTTGAGCGGGGCGCACATTTCGATCAGGCAATCGGGTGGGAACGCCCTTCTTTTTTTGGAAAGGCAAGTATTGACCCGAACCGTCATCGATCATTTAAGCGTCCTCCTTGGTTCGACCAGGTAGGAAGAGAGCATCAGGCAGTGAGAGAGGCAGTTGGCGTGATGGATTTAACTTCCTTTTCCAAAATACAGGTCTGCGGGAAAGACGCGCTCCCCCTGTTACGAAAAGTCAGTACCAGAGATGTAGACATATCCGTCGGCCAAATTTTGTATACACTGATATTGAACACTACTGGTTGTATCCTCTGTGACTTGACAGTCACACGGACAGGTTCGGAGACATTTTTATTAGTGACAGGAGCGAAAAGTCATTCTAACCTTCTGCAGCATTTGGAAAGCCAAAGAAGCGTCCACGAGAACGTAACAATCGTGGACTTGACATCTGCGTTTTCTGTTATCGGTGTTATGGGCCCAAACAGCAGACGACTACTCCAATCTCTGTCAGATGTGGATCTTTCAGCGCAGGCGTTCCCATTGTTCAGCTCGATAGAAATCGACCTTGGACTAGGGATTTGTCGAGCCTCCCGAATTAGTTATGCGGGTGAACTGGGGTGGGAGTTGTATATTCCGACCGAGTTTTCTCTGGGAATCTATGAGGAAGTCACAACAGCAGGGAAGGAATTCAATATTGTTGATGTTGGTTTTCATGCGCTCGATTCACTTCGGCTTGAATGCGGATACAGGCACTATGGAAGTGATATAACGAATACGGATACTCCAACTGAAGCGGGCTTAGAATTTCTAATCGACCGTGACTCGGGGAAATGTACTACCGGAAAGGTAAGCTATCTCGGTAGTCCTGATCAGGTTTCCGGGCGTCGACTGCTGGTATTTAAGGTCGACGATCCCGATTATTTGTTATATGGCAAAGAACCTGTCTATCGAGGCGACAAATTGATCGGATCAATTACATCTGCCGCGTTCGGTTATACAGTCGGGAGTTCAATTGGTTTGGGGTACATCGTGTCAGAGGACTGGGGCAATAACCTGTCCTTGTCTGGAGTGGACTTCCAGATCGGAATCGCCGGGGAAAAAGTACCAGCATCTGCATCATTCGAGCCACTGTATAAGCCCAGACGAAATATATAAATTAAATTAAAAGAGGTTGAGAGGATACGGAAGATATCGCCCAGATCGGGCATGCCTTAATCAAAGCAAGACCGGTTTGAAGTCATCTCCTCCCTTTAATGGTGCGGGAAGAACTCGGGATAGTAAAAAGTACACCCCGCCGGGTCAAAAAATAAAACAGTCTTTAACCAGGCGGGGGGGGGCGACCGACCTATTGTGAGCACAAGTTAGATTAGTCAGCCCTGACTCCGGTAATTTGCTTAGAAAATCTTATTTTAGCGACCTAACCACGAATCCACCGTCGCAGAATTCGAGTCGATCCATTCTTTAGAGTAGTCCAGTGCATCACGCTTGTCGACATCGATTGCAGCAGACCATAGGTTGATGAGATCTGTGCCAAAAACGACCCGATTTAGAAAACTGACAACCTCTGGGGTTGCAGTATCTAGGCGTTTCGAGTAAGCAATGTAGGAAGTCGACAACGGAAAGGATGTCGCCATGTAAGACTCGTCGTACCAGTCTGCACTATCGGACGGATGCACTGCTGTCCACTTTTCGGGATCATGTTTTGGTTCTTCAATGATCTCGTGAAGACCAAAGACATGGTGTGGCGCATAGCACGCAAATGCAAATGGCTTATTTCCCTTTACCGCTTCGTCAATCTGGGCTATGACCAGAGCTTCTTCATATTCCTGCAGTTCATAGAGATCATTAAAGCCATAGTCACGGGCCCTGACTTTATGATACTCGGTCGATGTCCATCCCGGTCCACCTAACCAGAGTTCACCTTTACCGTCACCATTTGTATCAAGAGCCTCTACAACTTCAGGTTTTGCCAGATCGTAGATCGTATTCAGACCAAGAGAATCTCTTGTGTGTTTCGTTGTACAAAACGCATCTCCGCCGGTAAACGTTCCCTGCGTGATTGCAACAGTGCCCCGGTCTGTGACGTACTCATCGGCCATCCCTTGGTTGTTGGGAAGCCAAAGGTCAGGGAATATATCGACCTCGCCCTTCCCACTGTCCATCGCTTTAAAAAACATCGCGTGTTTTCCCGGGACAAACTCAACTTCTTCGCCGTAGTTCTCTTCAATCAGAAGTTTCAAAACGTTTGACATGACCTGCATATAAGCCCAGTTCATTGTACCGATAACGATTTTTTCTGCGGCGGCAGGTGTACTACTGACTGTTAACGTTAGAAACAAGCAGATCGAGGATACAGAGATACCAGAAAGAAATTTAATGCGCATATCGTTCTCCTTTAGATTTGGTTTTCGTTACGCAAGTCTAGTTCTTATGACAGCGCAAATAGTTTACTCTTCTGGAGGCCAAGATCAAGGTAGTTAAACTGATGGATATGTGAGGTATGTAGCGCTTCCTGAATAATATCCGCATTAAAAATATGGAACCTACGGACCACGCTAGTTAGGATTTCTAACCAATCTATAGTTCATTGCTAATCTCGTATATCGATTTTTCAAGACGATCAAATAAGTCGGAGAGTTCTGTTTCGGTCACGATAAGAGGCGGAGCGACCACCAGGCTGCTCCCAACACAGCGAATAAATAGGCCATAACTTTCAGCTTTTTCTACGATCCGTTCTCCAACTTGGATTGTGGCGGGGAAACTTGCTTTGGTAACTTTGTTTGATACCAGTTCTATTCCACCCATCAGGCCAACATTTCGAACCTCTCCTACTATTGGATTTGAGAGTAATTGTTTGAGCCGTGTTTCAAATACCTGCCCTACGTTGCATACATGAGCACAGACATCTCGTTCCTCATAGATGCGCAGCACTTCCAGTGCTATGCCGGCCCCTACGGGATGGCCGGAATATGTAAACCCGTGGGAAAACAATCCTTCACTCTTATTAGAGTTCACAATAACATCATATACGTCACCCGAGATCATTACTCCGGATATCGGGAAATATGCTGAAGATAGACCCTTTGCTATTGAAATCATATCAGGTTCAATCTTAAATGTAGTGCTGCCAAACATGTTTCCTGTTCTGCCAAATCCGCAGATTACCTCATCGGCTATCATCAAAATATCGTGGCTACGCAGTACTTGCTGGATTTTCTCAAAATAAGTTTCTGGAGGAATGATGACACCTCCAACGCCCATGACCGGTTCCGCAATAAATGCGGCAATATTATCTGCTCCTTCTCGGAGTATTAATTGTTCAAGATTATCGGCTAACCGCTCCGAATAACCTTCCTCAGTTTCACCGCGTAGAGCATGACGATAAAAATGGGGGCATTCTGTAAATAAGATACCATCAAGCGGTAGGTTGAAAGGAGTATGCATATACGGCAATCCGGACAAACTCGCCGTAATGATGGTGGAGCCGTGATAACCTCCATTCCGAGCGATAATTTTGCTCTTGTGTGGCTTACCCCGAACGTTGTTGTAGTGCCAGGCAATCTTAATCGCTGTGTCATTTGCCTCTGAGCCTGAGTTCGCGAAGAAGACCTTTGACATATTATTAGGGGCAAGCCCCACTAGTTGCTCAGCCAGATCAATTAGATTGGGATGACTTCGACCACGGAAGGTGTGGCAATACGGCAGCGTTTGCAGCTGCTGATGGGCCGCATTGATCAGACGAGTCTCGCTATAGCCAAGTGAACAACACCACAAACTAGACATACCATCGATGTATCTTCTTCCATCTGAATCTATGAGATAAATTCCTTCTCCTCTTTCAATAACCTGCGGCCCATCAACTTCATGGACTGAAGGATTAGTGAATGGATGAAAATGGAATGCAATATCTTTTTCTCTCATTGATGGTTGATTTGTTGCCATCACATTGTCTCCAGTCGATTATTAGTCAGTTTTCGCCAAAATTCGGACCATTAGATATAGGCTGACCTATCAAACGAACTTCTATTTTAACTGCCAAACACAACCTCGAAGGCGGTTGTCACATCGCTATATAACAGAGTTTGCGATAGTTTCCACTTGCGAACGTGGTTTACAGGCCTTCCTGTAAAACCAATGTCTTAACGATTGTAAGATTTCAAAACCTGTTGGCCAGTATAGTGGGTTGGCTCGATCTCGACAGGATGATAGGCAACGTCATTGCACTGCCAGAGTTAACCTGGGGAGAAAACTAATTTAGAGGAAACGAGAAAAAAATCGGGAGAAGACTTACAACCGCCACGTCCATTAGTCCGACGTGATCCTCTGTTAGCAATCGATAGAGCCGAATTGATGTCACAAATGTCTTAAGGAAGCCAGAAACAATGCCCGAATGATCACGTGAGCATTCATAGGAGTGAGCGAATTAGGTCCTGACTATCAGTTCAGTTCTTGGCAAAACAAAAAAGGTGTTACAGATAAGAAGAATCCACTAGCCAGACCTAGAAATGGACGTCTCCATAGAAAATGGAGCAAGGCATACAACCCCCTAGCGGTTCACTTCTGGACACGTTTGTTCTCAATTGTTTCTACATAGTCCGAACCTCGACATATCGCGTCTAATGCATTATCGACTACCACGAGAACGTTGAAATAGGAAATTTTCGGTTGTGTCCTGTACTTACCCCAAATAAGCTTTTTCCACTCTGGATCGGCATAGCCCGCGAGAGCGTATTTGTAACTCTTCCACACAAATATTCCACCCGTAACCGCGCCATCCTTTAAGAGATAATACTTGCGTAACAGTCCGGGAATATCTACATACCGACGTCCGGAAATAAGGAAGCCTTCTTCCAGACCATCAAGGATAATTCCCTCGGGTAAATCTATCTGGACAATCGATATAAACAATTTATGACGCATCTCCTGATGCCGGTCTGCATAAAAATGTGCTACCTTGTGCGCCCATTTCCGGGGAGGGATTTATGGCGCATTCAATCATTATGGGTCCCGGGGGTCACTGGTCAGGCGTGGTTCCGAAGGGCGAGGCGTTGACGATTATCGACTTGAAAGGGGGGCAGGGCGTTGATTTTCTTTGCTACAACGCTGATCAGCCCGAGGAGCGGTATCACGCGCCCAACACGCTAAAGGCGGCGCTAACCCTGAAGCTGACGACGGGTCACACGCTTTATTCCGATGACGCTCGGCCGATTTTCACAATCACCAACGATACTTTTGGTGGGCATGACACCATCGGTGGCTGCTGCAGCGAAGTGAGCAACGAAATGCTTTACGGTGTTAAGGGGACTTCCGGGTGTCGCGAGAATTTCCTTAAGGGACTGGAATCATTCGGCTTAAGTCGTCGGGACATTGTGCCCAACATCAACTTCTTTTGTGATGTCCCGGTTAATGAAGACCAGGCGCTGAGTGACATGGTATTTGTGCCCAGCAAAGCCGAGGCAGGAGCCTTGGTTACCCTGCAGGCCGAGATGAATGCGCTTGCGGTGATCTCTAACTGCCCGCAGGTGAATAATCCCTGCAATCACGGTAATCCGACAGAGATAGAAATCAGGATAACTACCTCAATTTGAGCCGCCTGTCTTAGATTTTGCTTTAGCGACCGGAGATCGATATGCCACGAACTACACTGCGCCCAAACTGTCTCGACTTTCAGCCGAGACCGACTTATCCGTACTCACCCGGTGCCCGAGGTGGGGACATGGTCTTCACAGCAGGCCAGGTGGCCTGGGATGAAACGGGTGAGGTAACCGGCATTGGAGACGTCGCAGCACAGACCCAACAGACTCTAAAGAATGTGGTTGCGGTATTGCACGAGGGCGGAGCATCGGTTGACGATGTCATCAAGTGCAACGTCTACCTTGCAGATATCCGTGATTTTCAGGTGATGAATGCTGAATTCGCCAAGGTGTTCCCGACAGACCCGCCGGCACGAACGACAGTCGAGGCGAGACTCGCAGAGCCAACCATGCTGGTTGAAATTGAGGCCGTTGCCTGGGTCGGGTCGCAGGCAAACTCCCCAGAGTGAAAGTACGGCAGCCGCAAGGCTGTTGATTTATTCTTCTTTCTTCAGAAGATCAGCTAGGCCCGCTAGCGCCTTGTGGGTGACGGCAGTCGACTTTTGATTCTCGATACCGGGCACGGCATCCACGTAGCGTGCGTGTTCGTTATCATGACAGTAAAGACAAAGGTTTTCCCAGTTGCTCCCGTCAGGCGGGTTGTTATCGTGGTTGTGGTCTTTGTGGTGTACGGTCAGCTCGTGCAGGTTCTCCCGGCTGAATTCGCGTCCGCATCGTCCGCACACCCAGGGATGAATCTTGAGGGATTGCGCTCGATAGTCGCGCTCGCGTGCCGTGCGATCTTTGACCGCTTTAGCAATTACGGCGTCGAGTTTGTTATCGTCTGCCATGTGCTAGCCCTGGCTCGGATAATAGGGTAGTTTAACCCGTCGGCGCTCACAACCGAACCGAACCCCGAGGAGATCCTTAAAGATGAATAATCCCGTTCTAGCGATATCGACAACTCTGATCGACAATGATCAGGTGCGAGTCACCCGTTTTGATTTTGCACCGGGGGCGCACACAGGATGGCATCGCCATGAGCATGACTATGTCATCACCGCGATCACACAACTCAATATGCGTCTTGAGGAGCCGGACGAGACTGAGCGGGAGGTCACTGTCGTTGCCGGCGAAGCGTACTTCCGCAATGTCGGCGTAGAGCACAATGTCATCAACATGGGATCAGCGCCCATGTCTTTTATCGAGGTGGAACTAAAGTAAACTCGGTAGGTCCCCCGGGGGATCAAGGAACAGGTGTTTACGAGGATTTTGTCCGGAAACGATTTAACGCAGTATAGCGTCTCGGCGCTGCCAGGAAGAAACAGACAAAAGAGATCAGAAAACTCAGCGCGGCGAAAAGAAACGAGTAGTGATACGAACCTGATACGTCAAACAGCACGCCGCCAAGCCAGGGGCCGAACGCCCCGCCTAGTCCCATCCCCCCAGTGACGATGCCGCAGAACAGGCCAAAGTCCCGGCCAAAAAAGATATCGGCTACGCCGACAAATACGCAAACCGCGAAGAGCCCTGCGCCAAGACCAAATAATACAGAGAAACTATACAAGGGCAGTAGACCTGCTCCAGGTTCTAGGAACATCAGGATCACGGCGGCGACACAGGTGAAAACAGATGCCATGAAAATTGTCGCCTCTCTGCCAATATAGTCCGAGATGAAAGAGCTCGCCTGCCCGATCACCATAAAGATCCCGAAGGCAGCTGTGGTGGATGCAGCCACGGCTGGGGAGTAGCCAGCATCAATAGCAAACTTTACCTGATGAGCGAGAATCAGGTAGCAGCCGGTGCCCCAAAAAAGCATATTCGAGACAAAGAGCAACCATAGGGGCCGACTTCTTAAGCCGGATGCCCGGGTCCAGCGTTCGGTATTGGTCTGATCAGAATTTGCCGAAGGTGTATCGCTTGCGCCCGATGTTTTGCCATGAAATCCGATAGCCCGCAGCCCGCGCTCTTCGGGCGAGAAGGTATAGCCCAATAATACGATAGGGAGGAGAACGGCAACGGTCAGCAATCCCATGAAGACGTAAGCCGTACGCCAGCCAAAGCCTTCGATAATGAATTCCATCAGGAAGACAAAGACAAAACTGAGCCCGCCACCGGTTTGTGCCAGCCCCAGCGCCATCCCCCGGCGCTCAGCAAACCAGTTCATGATAGTGGGGTTAAGGACGGGTGATCCAGTGCACGCGAGTCCCACCGGTGCGAGCGCACCGAACAGAATATAAAAATGCCACAGCCGGGTCGCGTAAGAGCAGGCGGCGGCAGCCAGTCCAAGGATAACAATACCGAACAATAGAAGTGCTTTCGCCGGCAGTTTGCTCACCAGCGACCCAACGATTGGGGCGCAGATCCCGTAGACCAGAAGATGCAGGGAAAACATCAGCGCCGTATCGCCTCGCGTCCATCCATATTCATCCAGGATGAACGGGAAAAACACAGGAAACGAGTGCCTGACACCATAGGCGAGCAACATCACCAGAAAGCCCACGGCGAGGATGATGGACGCGGCCACGATGACGGGTCTTTGGAGCATAGGCACTTGCAGAGCAGGGATTAATACCGCAATGGCGCGAGAGTATAGTCGCTGACCGATAGGGTTTTTATCTCGGACGACTATATACTTCTTACCGCTAGTGGATCCGCTGATGAACTCGCAAGGGACGATACCCTAGCCAAGAGTGATTTTGGCGCCGAGTAGCGATCTGAATTAACTTTCGTAGTAGAGGTTTTCCAGTGAAGCGTAACGGCATCAACGATCATCAATTGAGGGCGTCAGACGGGAATAGAACCGTCGACATTCCGACCAAGCTGGAACTGCGTGGCGGTCGGATTGAGGTTGCGGCGGAGCAGGCACGGGTCACCATTGTCGAGATCTTTAAGCGTCTCGGTTGTGATGACGATACTTGTCAAGCAATAGCCGATCATCTCATTGACGCTAACCTTTGCGGCGTAGAGAGCCACGGTGTGATGCGGGTGATGCAGTACGCCGAGAGTATGCGCAGCGGCGCCATGGGTACCGGCACGCGACCCGAGGTGCGTACCACCGACACCGGCGCAACGATGGTGGACGGCGGTATGGGCAGCGGTATTCCGGCCATGTTGCTGGCCTACGAGACAGCTACCGCACTCGCACAAGACACTGGGTTGGCAGCGCTGTCCATCATTAACACTGGCCACACAGGCCGACACGGCGCCTATGCTGATGCCGCCGCTACTCAGGGCTTTCTCACCATCTGCACCGGTGGCGGCAATCATCGGGTCCATAGCCAGGTGGCACCCCACGGCGGCGCCCGCGGTATGTTGCCGACCAATCCGTGGTGCATCGGCATCCCAGGTGGAGACCTGGGGCCGGTGGTCATGGACTTCGCTACCGGGAGGATCGCCGGCGGCTGGATTTACGCGGCCCAATCCGCCGGGGCTTTATTACCGGAGGACTGTGTGATCGACCGCTACGGTAATCCCACCCGCGATCCACAGGACTATTTCGACGGCGGCGCTATCCTGCCTATGGGCGGGCACAAGGGTTACGCCCTTTCTCTGATGGCCGAACTGATTGGTGAGGCGATGCTGGGTCCCGCCTCACCTGAGTGCACCTGGTTTCTGCTTGCTATCGATACCCGTCGCTTCCGCCAACCGGAGGCTCTGCAGGCGGCCGCCGAAGAAGTACTGGCCGACCTGCGTAACTGCCCGCCGGCTCCGGGCTTTGAACGGGTGGAAATCCCCGGTGAGCGTGAGCGCGAGCAGAGGCGGCGAAGCAACGGCGTGATTGCCGTCCCAGAACAAACTTGGCATCAACTGGTTGAGTTGTCCGAAGAACTTAAACGTGGGTAGGCGTAAATGAAAATTACCGACATCAAGACCTATCTGGTGGAAGCCCATCGCCGGAACTGGGTGTTTATTGAGGTCGAGACCGATGCCGGCGTGGTCGGCGTCGGTGAGGCCACCATTGAACCCTTCGAGCGCACGATGGTAACCCTCATCGAGGACTACAAGCGTACCGTCATTGGTAAGGATCCAAGAGCCATAGAACACCTTTGGGAAGACCGCTACCGGGGCCAGTTCCTGCGCTCGGACCTGCTGGTCAACGTGGCCTTAAGCGCCATCGAAATCGCCTGTTGGGACATTAAGGGCAAGGTTCTGGGGGTGCCCTGTTACGAACTGTTCGGCGGACCTTATCGCGACACCGTACCCTGCTACGGCAACTACTGGTTCATGAAGACCCGAATGGGCAGTACCAGCGTTGGAGAATATGCCGAGAGCGCTGCGCGGGCAGTAGAAAACGGCTTTCGGGCTCTCAAGTGGAGTCCTTTCGGCTACGTCGCTCACGCGATGACGCCTGAGCAGGAGCACATTACTGTGGAATGTGTCCGTCAGGTACGTGAGGCGGTCGGACCTGACGTTCATCTGATGGTCGATGCCCATGGTCGCTTCGATCTGCCCCAGGCGCGTCGGCTGGCCCAACGGTTTGAGGAGTTCGATCTCTATTTCATGGAGGAGCCTCTGCCGCCGGAAAATCTGGACGCCTACGTGGAGCTCAAGCGCAGCACCCGGACCCCTATTGCTACAGGCGAGCGTTATGTTGCCCGTTTCCAGTTCAGAGAGCTGCTCGAAAAATACTGCTGCGACTTTATCCAGCCCGATGTGATCTACACCGGCGGTATGAACGAACTGCGCAAGATCGCGGCCATGGCGGAGGCTTACTATTGCCCGGTTATCCCCCACAATTGCAACGGCCCCGTGTGCACCGCCGCTTCCATCCATGCCGCCGCCTGTATCCCCAATTTCCGGATGCTCGAGTACATCCCCGTGCCGGAACGGGAAGATGTACTGGTGGAACCCCTGGTGATGAAAGATGGCGCCTTCGAACTGCCTGCCGGGCCAGGGCTCGGGGTCGAGCTCAACAAGGCGGTGTTCGACCAATATGTTTTTAAGCCCCGCGACCTGGATCACTTCAGCCCGGTGCGCGAGATTGTGCTGTAGCCCTTTGACCCGCCTCTTTCCAGCCGCTACGCTAGCCCTGAAATACTCCGACGCCGTAAAGAGATCATGAAATGAGCCGAAAAAAGTTTATCGCCATTCACACCTATCACAGCGACGAAACGAAAGGCCAGTTCTGGGCTGGCACTAGGGGACTAGAGCGAACAGATACTGAGTGGCGGGATATGTACGTTTTTGAAAAATGCCAAATCACCGCAGTGTGGGTAGGTGCTGACGACTTCTTTTTTTGTCAGTGGGAAGCCGAAACGGAAGAAGATGTTCATAGCGCCCTTACCGAATTAGGCGCAGATGACTACATATTCACGGCTTTATATCAAATCGACATGCATATTGATGTAAACAACCTTACCGGGAAAAATCCTTATGGGGGCATTTCATATCTGGATACCGCGTCTTGATTGGCTCCGTGCATCCTATGCCTTGTAGTCTCCTGGTATCTCGTCCAACCACATCGCACAAAAATCTTGACCATTCGTCAACGTAGCCCGAGTGGCATACGGACGGGTCTTGGAGAACTTTTCAATGAGCCCAGCCTTTGATTTACTAGAGTATCAGCGCCGCCTCGAAAAAGTACGCAGCGCTATGTCCGGAAAAGATCTGGATGCCCTGGTGATCGGTGATCCGGCAAACATGAACTGGCTGACGGGTTTTGACGCCTGGTCTTTTTATGTGCCACAGGTGATGCTTGTCCTGCACGAACATGCTCCTGTCTGGCTGGGACGGCAGATGGATGCAGGTTCAATTTCACTGACGACGCATCTTGGGCCCGAGAGCGTACGCCCTTATGCAGAGGATATGGTTCAGTGTGATGGTGTTCATCCCATGGATGCCATTGCCGGGTCACTGGCGGAGTTGGGTTTTGCGGACAAACGCATCGGTTTCGAAAGCGATACCTATTTCTTTTCCTTTAAGGCGGTTCAACGGCTGCAGGCTACGCTGCCTGGCGCGAGCTGGGTTGATGCCGACCTGTTGGTGAACTGGTGCCGCGCAACCAAAAGCGATGTCGAGATCGAAGTCATGCGCGGGGCTGCCAGAATAGCGAGCCACGTGATGACCGTGGCGTGTGAACATATTGCTCCCGGTGTGCGTCAGTGTGATCTCGTATCCAGGGTACTTGCGGCACAGATCAGTGGAATAGATGGCCTCGGTGGTGATACAACCGCGCTTTGCCCCTTGATTCTTGCAGGTGAAGCCGCGGCCACCGCTCATCCCATGTGGACAGATGCCCCGTTTGAACCTAATCAGACGGTTGCGCTGGAACTGGGCGGCGCGCATAAGCGCTACAACGCTGGGCTTGCCCGCACAGTGCAGCTCGGCCAAGGCCCACAAAAGGTCTTTGACACTGCCAAGGCAGTCACCGAAGGCCTGGAGGCAGTACTGCAGACCATTCGGCCGGGAATTTGTGCCGGTGATGTGCATCGGGCATGGCAGGATGTCTTGGATCGCTATGGACTTACCAAGGAAAGCCGGATCGGCTACAGCATCGGGGCGGGCTATCCCCCGGACTGGGGTGAGCATACCGTCAGCCTTCGGGCCAACGAGCAGACAATCCTTGAACAAAACATGACCCTGCATGTGATGCTCGGCATGTGGATGGATGGCTGGGGTATCGAGTTTAGTGAGACGGTGGCCGTTACCGCGTCCGGAGCTGAGAGCCTGACGCAGTTTGCGCGCGAAGTTGTTGTTATCTGACTTGGATGCCGATCCGGTTTTCCTTGGTACATCGATAGCACTTCACGATTTCGGGTATGAAAAGAAAACCCCGCCGAAGCGGGGTTTTCGGCGAGCGCATTGTAGCGCTGGCTTATCGTTGTTTAGGTTTTCGAACGGATTCTTGACCAGCCGAAGAGCAGCAAAGCGGTGAGCACCGTGACGATGATGGCATCGTCAATGATGGGTATCTCAGTTTCTACCGTGAAGTGCTGGTGCCAGAGGTTAAGGAAGATACCTATCTGGGCAATGATCAGTCCTGTAAAGAAAGCACGGGTACCTGCCGGACCGTTGGCAAACGTCATGATCAAGACCACCACGATACCCAGCCAAGTGAAGCCCAGCACCCGCGCCAGGCCGACGGCTTCTACTCCGATGCCGTTGCCGCTTAGCCAAGCCTCGGTCATGAAAATGAGTTGGGCTACGTAAAAGATGCCCCCCAAAGTGAACAGGATCATCGCGATTGCAGCAGGTGTATCTTCGTATTTCTTCATGGATCTAACTCCATTTATCCCGTGAAAGGAACTGAATGATAAGCCATTTTGCCGTCTGAAGTCGTCGATACATAGTCTATAAATCACTCTAAAAATACGGGTTTAAAGCGCATAAGACCAATAATGCCCCTGATTGTGGTGTATTGAGGCAAGTTTGGCTAAAGTTTGTTGGCCAGTCGTTTTGATCAATTATGAGGAGGATATAACTATGGCTATCTACAGAATTACCCGCTTCACCAGTTCGGATATGCAAAAGGCAATTGCGATGGCAGAAGATGCGCGGGACGAGGTTTCTGCGGTGGGTGCAGATTTTATCGACATTGCGGCCGACGCCGATGGTAACGGCGTCGTTGTTGCGAAGTACCCCGACGCGGCAACGATGGAGGCGGCTACTGCAATCGCACAGAAGGTCTTCGGTCAGATGGTGTCCGAGGGCGTTATGAATGGAGACTCCATCAGCATCTGGTCAGGAGAAGTGGTCAACTCAATGTAAGTGTTAAGGGCTTATGCCGACGGTTGGCGTCTGAGAAACTCAAAGGTCTTAGCGGGGTGATATGAGTAACGATATTGTTATTGAAGCGTGGAACACCGTGCTTTTTGAAAAGTTTTCTCGTTTTAAGTTTCTTTTTATTGAGGGCTACACTTCTATCAGTCAAGAGGTCTTCAGACGTCAGCCGTTTGAAACTGGCTCATCTGTACTTGATATAGGCTGCGGCTTTGGCGACTGCACAATTGCGATTGCCAAATCTGTTGGCGGTACGGGTCTCGCAAGCGGCGTCGACTGTGCCAGTAATTTCGTCGAAGAATGTCGCAAGAGCGCGGTCCGGGAACGGGTGGACAACGCCCGGTTTTTTGTCGCAGACGTTGAGCGTGAAAATCTCGGGGGACCGTATGATCAGGCTTTTGCCCGATTCGGCACCATGTTCTTCAACTTACCTGGACTGGCGATGAAGAATATCCGCTCCGTATTGAAGCCCGGCGGCAAGTTTACTCAGGTGGTGTGGCGCAAACGAGAGGACAATCCCTGGCTGTACGATGCTGAAAAGTGTGTTCGTGAGATTGTCCCGGTGGTGTCTCATGATGAAACCGATGCAGTGCATTGTGGACCCGGTCCGTTTTCGATGGCGGGGCCAGATATGGTGAGCGATATGATGCAGTCTGTCGGATTTCAGCACATTCAGTTTGAGAGGTTTGATAGCGACATCTGTATCGGCCGCACACTGAATGAGGCCATAGAGTTTGCGCTGGAACTAGGTCCGGCCGGAGAGATCATTCGCCTCGCGGGGGAAACCGGGCAGAAACTTAGAGGAAAAGTTTCCGCTGCACTTGGGGATGTTGTTTCCGGATATGTACGAGAAGACGAAAGTGTCTGGGCGCCCTCCAGTGCCTGGTTCATCACTGCGTCAAACCCCTCGTAAAGTGGTCGAGACCACCTCAGGGATTCCAAGCCCTTTCTGCTAAGGTTATGCCCCCGGGATTACTCCCCAAGGGTTCGAGAAAGGGGCTGGAGATGATCGTTTACATGCCCCGGGTGATCCGGGTGGGCCCTTCAATGACGTCAAAATCCAGGGAGCTGGCGTTTGCCAGGGCTGGATTTCCCCCTACGGCTGCGAAAAGTTCTGAAGCGATAAAAGCCTCGTAGGCGTCTTTGGATTCGAAGATATAAACACCCCCGTAGGTGTTGGTGTCATCATTCGCCAGCCAATGCTTGGAGATAAGTCCGGCAACATCGGCAAAGGTCTGGGCCAGGTCATCACAGACCTGATCGTATTCGCTGCGGCTTATGCCGTCTAGATTGAAGTTGATGATTTGAATATGCATAGACTTTTCCCGTAAGGTTGACGGTCCAGAATATCCTATCACAGCAGAATATGCTCAAAGCAGCTCAGGGTGTCTCAATGGAGAAATCTACACTGTTCCGGTATTGAGAATTCGAGATGTCTCACGTATTCCCTCGACATACCAAGCGTTCCCGGCCCCTGAGGCTGAACGGAGTGGCGCGTGAGCTACTTCTTGAGTATCGGCGCGCTTTGAGGCGCGTCGATTTTGTATGCTTTGCCTGAAGTGGGTATATGTCCCGGTATCGAAAAACATTCATAGGGGTGAGGTGGGCATGGATTTTTGTCGGATGCCTTTTGGGCGGTCTGCAAGTGACTGAAATTGCGAGCGCGGAACCAGTCAGGCGCGTACCGGCCGAATGGGAACCCCAAGCGGGCGTATGGTTGCAGTGGCCGGGCCCATGGGAGCGCTCCTACGAAACCGCGTTTGCCCGTATTTCGAGTGTGATTGCGGGATACCAGCCTTTACATATTCTTTATGGGTCGCCGGCGACCCTGTCGGCTGCGAAAGACGCAATCAGGCGAGTAGGCGCAAATCCGGATGATCCAAATATCCGCTGGCATGCTGTTCCTTATGACAGCGCTTGGATGCGCGACAATGGCCCGGTTTATGTCTTCGAAAATAGCCGACTCAAGATTCAGAACTGGGGATTCAACGCGTGGGGCGGCGCCTTTGGGGCTGCTGTACCTTTTCGCCAGGATAACGAGGTTCCCAGTGCTGTCGCGGATCTGACGGGACTTGAAGCCAGGACGGTAGATATCGTCCACGAGCGGGGCAATCTCGAGTTTAACGGCCTGGATACTGTGCTCTTGAACTGGAGCGTTATCGGTGATCCAAGACGTAATGAGAACTACACGCGAATCCAGGCAGAGATCGATTTAAAGCGCTATTTCGGCGTCTCTAAAGTCGTTTTCATTGAAGGTGTTCCAGAGGGTGATCTGACGAACGGCCACATTGACGGAATTGCAAGGTTCATCAGTCCTACAACTGTCGTTGTTGCTGATTGCACGGGAACTTCCGGGTGCAGTACTCTTGGACACAAAGATCAGGCTGTCTTCGATTCGGCTGCAAGAGCGATTGCGGCGGCAGGTTTTGATGTGATCCGGGAGCCTATCGAGGCGTCTGTTGAGTATCACGGTGCCAGATACGATACGAATTATCTTAACTGGCTGGTGGGTAACGGTTATGTGATTACAACCGGTTTTGGTAACCCTAAAACAGACAGTGCTGCAAAGGCCCGATTGGAGGGGTATTTTCCAGGCCGCGATGTTTATGTGATCGAGACGCTTGAATCCTGGGCGGCCGGCGGCGGAGTCCACTGTCATACCAATGATATGCCAGCGCCTTCCATTAACGGATAAATATATTGCACCCAGCCAAGGTCTCAAATGTCCCACGTATTTCCCCGTCATACCAAAAGTTTTCCACCAATCGCCTTAACCGGGGAGGGGTGTTATCTTGTGGATGTCTCCGGCAAACGTTATTTCGACGGTTCCGGAGGTGCCGCCGTTTCCTGCCTGGGGCATGGTGATCCCGAAGTCATTGCCGCGGTAAAGACCCAGGTTGAGAAACTGGCCTTCGCCCATACGGGGTTTTTTACTTCAGAGCCCGCGGAGAAACTTGCCGATCTACTGGCCACGCATGCGCCGGGGGATCTCGATCGTGTGCTTTTTGTCTCGGGCGGGTCTGAGGCCAACGAGGCCGCGATCAAGCTCGCCCGGCAGTACTTCGTTGAAAAAGGCGAGACCGACCGGCGCTATCTCATCGCGAGACGGCAGAGTTATCACGGGAACACGCTCGGTGCGCTCGCGGTGGGTGGAAACCAGTGGCGCCGTAAGCAGTTTGCTCCGCTGCTGGTAGATGTCAGCCATATATCACCGTGTTACGAATACGCTGATCGTGATCCCGCTGAATCCACTTTCGACTACGGGCAAAGGGTTGCCCAGGAACTCGAAGATGAAATCCTGAGACTCGGTACAGATTCGGTCATTGCCTTTCTGGCAGAGCCTATCGTCGGCGCGACTGCGGGCGCGGTACCGCCGGTTGAGGGGTACTTCACAAGAATAAGAGAAATCTGTGACCGCTATGGTGTTTTGCTGATCCTGGACGAGGTGATGTGCGGCATGGGTCGTACGGGATATCTTTTTGCCTGCGAGGCGGAGAGCGTGACCCCCGATATTGCCTGTATTGCCAAGGGCCTTGGGGCGGGTTATCAGCCGATCGGTGCGATGCTGTGTACCCGTGAGATTTATCAGACGATCGAGCAGGGCTCGGGGTTTTTCCAGCATGGACACACCTATCTGGGCCATCCGGTTGCGGCAGCCGCCGGTTGTGCAGTGCTCGAAGCCATCATCTCCCGCGATCTGGTTGCGCGGGTGGGTGAGATGGGGGAGCGGTTTGATCAGGCGCTAAGAGAGCAGTTTGGTGAACATCCTCATGTTGGGGATATCAGGGGGAGGGGGTTGTTCCGCGGCATAGAGTTGGTAGAGGATAGATCCAGTAAAACGCCATTTGATCCTGCCGTGCGACTTGCAGGCAACATCAAGAAAGTGGCCTTTGAGCATGGACTGATCTGCTATCCGATGTCGGGGACACGAGATGGCGTTAACGGAGATCATGTCCTGCTGGCGCCGCCCTTTATTCTCGAAGACAACC